>Ga0265798_10002483_pt1 | contig 27245 bp, 27 predicted proteins | sample P3T30metagenome_FD_192430 | JGI IMG/M metagenome (GOLD analysis project Ga0265798, IMG submission 192430) | Plant litter microbial communities from East Loma Ridge, Irvine, California - P3 T30 | ecosystem: Environmental > Terrestrial > Plant litter > Unclassified | place: USA: California...
CATGGTACAGCTTTCAAGTTTGTCTTGTACTGTCTGTTCTCCCACGCTCTTCAAGCCTTCCCTCTCAATATCCCCTCAACCTCCTTCCACCTCTCCCCCGCCGTCCTCACCAACCCACCCATACTCACCCTCCCCACAACCCCACCCCCACTCTTCTCCACCCTCCTCACACTCCCCTTCACATCCACCACCACCGTCACACTCTCCCTGCACACCCCCTCCTCAAACGCATCCGGATCACTCAACACCCAGTCCCTCGCCTCGTCCTCGTCCCTGCCCTCAAACACTGCAAACGTACTCGGTATCGGTATGCTGCGTAATTGGAGCGATGTGGCTTCGTCGGGTGAGTCGGAACACAGTATGCCCTCGAATTCCTCGTCATACCACGCGCGGGGCAATTTCGTATCAAGTAGAGCCGCGAGAATGCCGGTCCACGCCGCGTCGAATGCGCTGCCGTCTACGCTGATGAAGAAGACGTCGATGTACAGGACCCAGTAGGCTTTTACTTGTGTCTCTGCTTCTTCATCCGGGTCTTCGGGGTTCGTAGATGGCTTGTATAAAATGCGGAGGTCCGACGCGCGCAGGATGTTCGTGGAGAAAAACAGCGAGCGTATGCGCGTGATCAGACTCTGTTGGAACGTCGACGGCGCGTTGCCGGGGATGTGTGAAGGTGTGCTACCCGTCGATAATTCAACATTAGGCACGACGAGGCGCAGGGTGTCGATTTCATGGCTGTCATCCGTGTCTTCTTGCGCGTCGTTCAGATCCACAGGCACGACGGCGTCCGAAGTGCCTGATATATCCTCTTCCTTGAGAATCTCCGCCCGCACGCCGCACACGACGCTCGTGTTTCCTAGGCGCACGACTGCGCTGCCGTTCGCGTGTGTCAGGCTGCCCTTGTTGACGCCTGGGCGCCGGAACTCGTGTGCGGCGCGGCCGTTGGCGCGTTGGGGGGTGTTCTTGGAGGCGGAGAGGTGTGCTTGGAGGAAGGGGTGTGGGGAGACGGCGGCGAAGATTGGGCGGGGGAAGGTTAGGGGTTGGGGACGGGATTGGGTCGTTGTCGCCATGGTGGGTGTGAGGAGTTTGGTGGCGCGTTTTGTGGTGGAGGTTGTGTGTATTTGCTGTTTGGTGTTGATGGTGTAAATTTTGGAGCTTGACATGCAGCATGACGCGCTAAGGGTTTAAGGTTATATATTGTGGGGCATGGAGATCATTCGTGCTAAACGTAATTTCTTCTGGGCTTGCGGAAGCATTGAATTGTAACATGAGAAGTACGCGTCGAGTCATCTCTGTAGTGTATGTATTGGCATTATGTACTATGATATTACGATGTGTGAACAAACGCAACCGCTCTAAGGGTATTACAAACGCTCGTGAATAAGAAAAAAACAATATCATTCCCTCATACATACTCCTCCTCCTTTGAACAGATCAATTACCGCTCAGTCCAACCTTGCTGACTGCCTGTGGTGCCCACTTGCCCTCCTTCTTGAATCCATCGCCCCTCAGCGTCGGCTGAGCCAACATGGAGATCATGTAGTCCCTACCCTTGATCATCCACACCATCTGGCTAGGCATCTTGATACCGCCAAAAGCACCAACTCCCTTCTGTGTGCCAATAGGGACGACCTGTTGCTCCTTGGTGATTGGCTCGTAGTGCCGGTCACCGCCTGGTGCGCTTCCATTCAAATGGGCGATTAGGTCGGTCCTCAGGTTTGTCATTGCTGCTGGTATAGCACTCGCCTGGTCCATAACACCCCCCTTAGTATATGAGCCTACATCGCCCACAACATAGACGCGCGGGCCGGCAGATGCGTGCTCGACACGGAGCGTGTTCGGGTTGCAGGCGACCTTGTTGCGATTGTCGAGCCACTCCTTGGGTAGGAAACTCGTGTTCGGTCGCATGCCGGTTGCGTCGATGTAGATGTCCGCCTCCAGGAACTCGCCATTCGACAGCTCCACCTTCGTTTTGGAGCCCTCCTTGGACGATCCGACCACTCTGGTGTTGAACACAACATCACATCCGATACGCTTCAGGAACTGTTCGGCGTCCTTGCTAATAGCTTCGCGAAGAACTGGGAGGAGCTTCTTGTCGCCAGACACAAGCGTGACCTTAGCATTGGGATTCTTGGGGGCTGATTGGAAGAAGCCCGGCTTGCCGTTGAGAATCTCAGCGACTTCACCGGCAGTCTCAACTCCGACGGGACCGCCACCAGCGATGATGACTGATTTGGCAGACTTCAAACCAGCCTGGAAAGCGTCGTAGACGTGCTCGAGTGCTTCGCGGTCAGTCGCTTGCGTGAAAAGCGGGCTGGGCGACGTCCATCCCGTAGCAATAACGAGAGCAACATACGGAATCGACTGCTGCTCGCCGTCAACGGTAGTAACCGAGACGGTCATGCCAGCAGAGTCCACATGCGTCGCTGTGCCATGCACGAACTTGAACTTCGGAAAAGCGTAGGTAAACGCTGGTTCAATTGGGTAGAAGATCTTGCTGGACGGCATCATTTCTTTCGAGACGATCGCTCGCGGTGCGGCGAAGCGCCAATAGAAGTCCTTGGAAGGATTGACCACGGTAACATTGTAGGTGACGCCTTCTTTCTTGGGCAGTTGTGGGAGGACATGCTTCAATGCCCAATGGGCGGCGCTGAGGCCGGCGTAGGATCCGCCGAGGATGAGGATGGTTTCGGTGCTCATAGTGAGGTTGAAAAGGACGCGAGGATACACAGGCTGAGGTTTGGAGGGACGGGAAGAGGATTGTCAACAAGAAAGTGCGTGTGCAACGGTGCGACGCGCTGGATATTTAGAGTTGTGGCGCGACTCAAAGCCTTGAAACTTCCGATGGGGGCCCGAGATGTGAGACGATCTGGATGATCTTGGAGTATTGAAACCTAGGAAACGTAGTCTTCCTACCTATATATATATGCAGCCTGACCGCGGGCGCTTCGGTATCAGCTCCTACAGTCTATCTACGGCGCATGCTTATGCTGACAACCTACTGGAATTGTCTTCGTCCGTTATGTCTAAGGGAAGTTGCCAACACGGGCGCGTTTTGTGATGGATTCGTCTCTTTGTGGCTAGGCTTATGCCGGCCCGCATTAGCACCCGCGATCCGCGACAATCACATCGATTCCGCATGCTTATGAATCTGGCATCCAATCACTCGCAGTTCAGTGTATTTAAAGGCACGCGGATTGTTTCCGCCCACGATCCCAATCTTAGATTCTTAGCAATAAAGTACGCCACGGGGTTGCTCAGCGTCCATGATATTCTCCCGCCCTCAGTCAGAGAGTCACTGTGCTGCCATGCATGAACACAACAACAAGTAATCACACGGCATGAAAGCGACACAATTTGTAGACTCTGGATATTTCTCAATCCATTTCTTTTCGAGCACTAATGCCAGTCCGGTGTCCGTATGTAAAACCATCCTGGAGGCCCTTGATCGCATGAACGTCTTTCACATCATGCCATCCCCTGGCATTTGCCCCACTGTATCATGTCGTGGTTCTTCACCTAGTATTGCCCAGTGCTTACTCGACCTCGGCCTTTGACTCGAAGTTGTCACCCTCAACGAGATCTGGGATATCATCATCGTCCTCATCGTCGTCATCCTTCTTATCGCCGTCCTCGCCCTTCTCCTTCTGCATGCTCTGGTAGCTCTCGGCGAGTTTGCGCAGCGATGCGAGCGAGTCGGGGCCGAGCTGGTTGAGGATGCCGGGCACAAGCTCGGTGAGCTCCTTGTCCTCGCCGTTGCCGTAGATGGCAAAGGTGTTTGATGGTACTGAGGCGTGAACTGCGCGTGTAGTGTTAGTGACAGGACCTAGGGAAAATCGTAGCATTGGGCCGTACCCTTCGGTGCCGAGAAGTGGATGACGTTGCCGTCGCTCTTGAACATGTTGACCTCCTCGATTGCCTGGATGGGCTGGACGTTGAGCTTCTTGAGCGCTGTCTGCAACTTCTTGTCGTCGGTGCCGGAGCTCTTGTGGACCTTCTTCACCTTCCTGCGCGGAGTACCCTTGCCTCTGTATTGTTACGTCAGCCTGGAGTCCTACAAACCCTCTCCTCTTCTCTCATGATCGATGCTCTATGCCAAGTGTGGTCTTCCATGTTGTGTCTCGAACATCGATGCGGTCGATAGCGGGGTCGTGGTTGTAGAAGGAGATATCTGCTTACCCTGTTCACATTGATGTCAGCCAATTGATCGCATATATGTTGTCACTAGGGACTTTGCCAGAAGCCTGACATCCCCTGATTTCCAAAGAACTTACCGATGCGCACCGACGCCTGCATACGCGCCAACTTGGCCTGATCCATATTTGCGGTAGAGAAGATGGGTGACTTGGTAGTGAGAGCTGTGGTGGGTGACGGGTCAGTGGTGAGGCTCGCAAAATTCGTGGACGACTCTTCGGAGGGACAGAGGGGTAGCAGAGCCGGATACGCACCTTCTTAGCGGACCGTGGGCGGCTGTTGAAGGTGAGGTTGTGAAGTTGATGCGGGCTGCGGGCGTCGGAGAAACTGCTCGGAAGTGCCGATTGTGTGCAGGAAACCACAAGCGAGCTCTAACGTGAGTTATCCCCGCACCTGACACGGCGTCACACCAATTGGAAGACCATGCATCACCGACATTATCTACAACTTCATCGAATTTTCCTTTAGTCACCAACTATGGCGTTTGGTGTGTCCTGAAGGTTGAAACAATAGATACGAGCCCCTTCGTACATCCAGAGAGATCTACACATATACGATGCTAGCAACAAGCAACGAAACGAGCGTCATCCTCCACCCGCAGAACTCCAATGATGCACCAGCGGCCTCCTTCGGTATGCCTCGTCTCGCATCCATAGCAAAGCTATGCACCGTGAATGTCACATTTGACGTCGAGAACTTCTGTTCCGTACCGAACTGCACGACGCCTACGTAGTTGGACGCCAGGATCAAATCGTGTCGCGAGAGGTAGCGTACAAGCGGAGAGATGTCTCCGGCAAAACTGGTCAGATTCGAGTCAGCAACCCACGAGAAGACATGCTGTCCATTGTCGTTGGGTCCTTGATAAAGGGTACTGAGCGCGATAAGATGTCAGTCAACTACTGGCGGCTTCTACGACATTTCTGCGATCGTTCGGCTGAACTCACAAGGTGTTCTTCCCAATCTTCTGCGTTGGTAGCTTGCCTGCCCCCTCCGAGCCCCAGCCGCCTATCGGTAAGATAGAGCCATATTGGCCTATCCATACCATGACTTCATAGCGCGGTGCTGTGGTATTGACCGCCCTCTCGACTTCGGTATCGAAGAAAACATCAAAGGCAACGTTGGCTTTCGCGCCGACGACGGCGAGACCATCTTTATCGAATGGCATCGCGGAGACGCTCGTCGTGGGTTTCATTGACCATGATACTTTTACGTCAATCGCAGCTAGTTCTGAAACTTGGATGGGTTTCTGCTGGACGGGATTGAAGTTGATGTTGGGATAAGCATGGACAAGTGACTCATTTGCTTTCCATAACCATTTTGTGGAGAACGAGGTTGCATCTTTGGTCACTTCGATGCAGGACGAGCCACTTCCATCTCGACCCCAAATATTGTTGCTGACTGGAAATAGTCAGAAATCGCGCTGAGGGCAGAGAAAGAGGACGGCAATGCATTGGAGTTGCGCTGTAACATACATCGATATCTGTTCGAATCGTCCGAAACATGGTCGTATTGGCCACACAGCATCGTGTCTGGCACCGCGCATACAGAGACTGATAACAGCCAAACCACAAACATACGAAGACTGAGAAGCATTTGTGATACCATCGCTGCGAGCAAAGAATGAGGCCAAACCACCTTTCGAAACTAAGAGCGATATGGTCAGTCGTTACGTTTTTCGATCATCGTCGGCAGCAGTTCCCGCACCAGACAGCATGGCGGCTTTGAGATTCGAGAAGAGCACCTCAGTACCACCTCAGGGCTTTCGTGTGCATATTCCGGTACCTCGCCAAGTACACCAGGAACGATAAGCGCCGTCGTCCTGCATGGTCTTCTTGTACACACGAACAGCAATGCAACGGCTTGGACTCGCTGCACGCTATCGTCACACTTCAATTTTGGTACACTTCCGCGCTAAGGCAGCCACCTACTGTAATCAGCAGATGTACACGTACAGAAAACAATGAGTATTTCGATATCAGCTTACAGCATTCCGGTTGCCGATAACTACATTTGAGGCTGAAGGTATGGCGCAACGCAAACTGGTCCATTGCCAATGCTAGAGTGCATTATTAGGACGACCGCCACATCCCACTTCCTAGTCCGCTCAATGCTCTTATCTCCATGATCGGCAATGCTGTAACCTATCCATACACCGGATGGGACAACTCACGTTTCTGAATAACGTCCTTGCGACTTGGTCACCTCTCGTGCATCTGGAAAATTGTACGCCCGCATGCTCCAGCGTCGTCCAAAACAAATGAAAGTGGCGGCCAGCCGAGTGTCGAAAGGATGTCTGGCAACACATTGATAATGTTTTACGCTTACTTCGTTACTAATCTCAGTCTAACGCTCGCTACTGACTTCAATGGGATCAGTTCATCCCGTGGAATATTTTTCTAGGTCGGGTCCCCTCCACCTCCATCCACCGGCATGGGGGTGGCCGTGTGACGCGGGTACTCAAGATGCGATGGGACTCGACGATCCCTGCAGGCCGACGATGCACAGCATACAGGAGCATCCAAGTACAGTGTAGCTATGTACACGATGTCCATTATCGTGCTACTATACGCCAGTACAGCATGCTATCAAAGGTGTACAGATTCTCAAATCGGCACTTATCTCTTGCTAATGCTGAAGGAGTTGTGGGTGCAGCGCGTTATCCGATCGTCTGTCGTCACTCTCATACTACCAGACAGAAACCGCTGGTGTACAACATTAGCTCTTAAGTACGCAAAAGTCTCGACACAAGAACTTTTGTTGTTGAGAGGCGCTTGTTTATCTGCACTGTCAATATCCGCACGATATGCAGATATGGAAGCACCCCTGGTAAGCTCCGATATCTACAGCAGCAAGGAATGAGCTGGAAGCTGAGCAGTAACAGATGGACGATCATCGCCGCAATGCTGCAATATGTCCCTTATCGCGAGACCTTCCAACTACCTAGGCACCGCGACAGAACGGTCGAATGACGCCTATGATAGCGATGTCTCAACCACGACAGGACATATGTGGGTCATCTCATGTAGGTCGGGAGCCTGCGTAGTTTTCGATACCATATGCCAGATGCTGTGGATCAATCCGGGCAACGTACATGACCGCAATTGCGTTGCGTGTCTGGAGCCAGGTACAGGACCAAGAAAGATGGGACGCCGACACTTCGTCCTAAATACATTCAAGCTCGCCACAAACCCTAGCGACCACCTCTGGACAAGACCCTAAGGACGCCATTATCAAGTCACATATCCTACTGCGTCACGCAATGGAGGCTCCAAGGCACTTCGACTTTCCTGGACCTATTTCACAGAGCACATCGGAGACAATGACCACCAGCTCGACCTCTTCCATGGTAAATGCCCAAGATGTGATCAACTTGGGTCTTTATTTGCCTCGCCCAGCATACTCACGTCCGAGCTCGTATGGTCAGCCGTCTCCCAGCAACTGTGCCCACTGCGGAAACCTCACCCCTCGTTATGGAACAACAACAGTATACGGTACTCCTTTGAAGCAGACGCCCGCAACGAGCACTGAGAAGTTCAGTAAATTTTCCGAACGTTACTCGACGGTAAGCTCGAGACTCATGGTTCAATCCACTGCGTTAAGTTTATACTAACCCTCTACAGACCACGAGCTCACTCCGCGGTAAATCAGAGAAATACACTGATCCTTCTGCTGATCCGGTTTGCCTTGTCGAGCGAGTACATGGCACTGATGACGTTGACCATCTTCCGCTTTGGAAACGCCGGGTCAACAAATGCACACCACTGTTCTCACTAATCGCCGTCGCTTCATACTGGGTGTACTTCGCTTTCAGGATCAAGTACACCCTCGCCGCTCAGCATGTACAGGACAGGATTTTCGCAATGGCGTGGGCATTCATTGCGGTGGAAATGGGCGTAGCGTGTAAGTCGGCGATGCAGTCAAAACAGTCGCGCTTACTCACATCAAGAACAGTCCCTATGCTGTGCCATCAATTTTGGCAACTTTTCCTCATCAAGGGCCGACGACGTGAGAAACTGCGCATTGTCGGTGACACCACGCCATCGGTCGATGTATTCGTCACATGCTGCAAAGAAGACGTGAGAATCATTACTGACACCGTCCGCGCCGCTGCTGCCATTGACTGGCCCTCGAAAAGTTTTCGTGTCATCGTGCTTGACGATGGCGCTGACGCAAGCCTGAAAGATGCTATAGACGACGTGTCGCTGCTGTACCCTAACATCTACTACACTGCTCGCCACAAGCTCAAAGGCGTGTCGCATCATTTCAAGGCAGGTAATTTGAACCACGGGCTGCAGTTCGTCAGTGAGTTGCCAGGAGGGGCGTCAACTTACATCGCCGCTCTCGATGCAGACATGATCCCAGAGCCCGAGTGGCTCAGAGCCGTCGTCGCGCACTTAGTCATTGAACCCCAGCTTGCTCTCGCTTGCCCACCTCAGGTAGATACTCGTTTGGAACTTGGTATGATCCTGCTGATAAACATCCTAGCTCTTCTACAACTTGCCGAAGAATGATCCGCTTATGCAGAGCTTAGACTCGTTCGTGCATATATCTGAACCCGTCAAGGACGCAGCAGGCGTTGCGTGGTGCACCGGCTCAGGATATGCAATTCGACGCCTTGCTCTCGATGGCATCGGTGGGTTCCCGACCGGGTCGCTAGCTGAAGATGTTTGCTGTTCGAGTGTGCTTCTTGGAGCTGGATGGAAAACTGCCTATGTTCACGAGCCTCTTCAGTATGGCACCGTACCAGAATCTTTCAGCGGACATATCAAGCAGCGCACTCGCTGGGTAAGCATCTCACGTCTTTTCGTGGGCAATGATACTAACACTGACCTGCCAGACCATCGGCACTGTTCAAACCTCACTGAAGCTGAACTTCTGCCTCTTCGGCCCGCTAGTGAAACATATGTCTCTCTTCCAACGGCTGTCAGGCTTCGTCTACACCGTCTCCTCGCTCTTCACAATATTCTTGACCGCATCCCTGCTCACGATGCCAATCGTCCTGATGACCGGCGGGACCTTGATCGCCTACGCCAACGATAATCAACTGCGCTTGCTGGCAAGGCTATGTTTTGTCGCTCTGGCCGCCAACCGTATGAACGAATGGGTCATGACCCTTCCAGCCGGCTACCGTCTCGGACAGCGCGACGCAGGCGCTATGATGTGGATGGCTCCCTATCACGCCATCACCATCATCCGGTCATTTTTCCTTCCTCGCTTTTTGGGTGGTAAAGCCGCTGCATTCTCGTCGTCAGGCTCCCAGCAATCTGAGCTCAATGAGCGCGACCCTGTCCTACGCGCTAGTCTCTCCCATCGCCTGCGCGTCATTGTCTTCGGCTCAGGAGTATTTATGCACATCTTCTACATCCTCTTCTGCATCGCTGCCGTATCAGTCTCCACAGCACGCGGCATCATCATCAACCGCGGCTCGCTCGAGCAGACGCTGCTCTACATGCTAACGCACGCATGTTGGCCTCCCTTACTCTGGCTCATCGCTCTGAGTGCGTGCTGGGCGCCGGTGCATTACGCGATTTGGCCGCCGAATATGCCGGATCGTGAAGAGTTGCTGGACCGAGACCAGGATACGGGGATTGCGTACCCGAAGGAGAGTTCGAGGAAGCTGAAGTGGGAGAAGAGGAATGTGTTGCATGAGCTGCAGTATTTCGTTTTGACGGCGTATACGACGGTGTTGTTTGTTGGGTCGTGGTTTTACTAGATGTTGAGGGAAACGGAGAGGATAGTAATGATTGCGGACCTTGTGCTTGAGTACAGTAATGTGCCTCTACATGATGTTAGCTGTATAGTCTTGCATATGTATGATACAATGAAGGTCATTGTTAACTTGATTCTTGAGGGCGTGAGAAAGAGACGTCGCTACCCTGGAATTGTCAGGCGTGAGACGCTGAGTTACCTATGGTAATTGATGCAGACGAGCGTCTCGACATTGCAATTGCACCTGTAGATTCGGAGCGTTGTCTTTCTGTTGACGTTCCGTTGACTTCCTTCTGACTTTGCGTTGACTTTCCGTTGACTTTGCGTTGACTTTCCGTTGACTTTGCATTGACTTTCTATTGACTTTGCGTTGACTTTGCATTGACTCTGCGTTGACTTCCCGTTGTCTTCTAGCCGTGCCTACACTGTTGTTAAAGACGTTGAAGATGCTAGTCAAATCTTGCAAACCACCTCTCACATGTCAGGCATCAAATCGTAACAATATCCTTGCGCACAAGACCAAGATGAAATTCAGAGCGCATAGTGAGAAGGCCTGGCACATTCCCGAAGCTGTCCGGCCGGCAATTTTTCGCAACATGCCCTCCTGGTGCTTGTATGGAACAACACACATGCACATGCATTCTTCGCAACGCATGAACGAGACTCGATGATCGGCGAGGTTTCGAACAAGCCGTTGACCAACATTCCCAATGTAGAAGGAATAAATTCTCGACTCTGCTACTGTCGATGACTGTGGTCGCCGACCTTGCTGTTGTTCATGCGTTGCACGGAGACACGTATGTGTAACAAGACACTACTAGACCTCTTCGAGTTCACGTACCTTCGGTTGATTTCTATCATGAGTGTCGGCGACGTCTTCGCAACCCTGTCGATGGCTGCCACCCGCTCTTGGCCCTGCTGGTCTACGGCGCAGTACTTACTTTGCATCCAGTCTTTGGGCCACTGTCCGAGACATACGCGTACCTCGCTTCACATACCTGCCTTAAAGAGTAGGAGCCATGAAGACCGTAGATTGCAGCATCGCCGACTGTCATTCCTCCCATACACGGAGCCCCTTGTATGGTCACAAAGTGGCGCCAGGGCTGCTTCGGCAACTCCTATACTACGTCACGCGAAGACGGCAGGAGGGCGGTGACAAATATTGTACAGCAGACTTCGCAACATGCCTACAACAGTAGGAATGCGTGGATCAGGTTGGAGGACCGTGGATTGCAGCGTCGCCGACTATTCAATTAGCGAGAACGATAGGTCAACTATACGCATGCTTTGCTTTAGATGCAGGGTATGAACCACCTGGTGGCTACTCATTGCTATGGGAAGATAGAATGGATCTCTCGACTGTCCAAAGCCAAGTTTCCCGAAGAAGAAGAAACGACACGGCGTCGCGAATCCCATAGGTTGTAGCATTGGTACATGCTTGTCGAGGTGCCTCGAGGTCGCCGACAAATTCGTTACGCTGAGCTCGAAGATGCTCGCAATCGTTCCGCAAAGCTTTCCTAGATAGGCAGGAAAGTTGTCTCGTGTTGGGGGCTGTCGAAAGTTGTAATCGCCGACTGTGCAAGTGTGCATCCTACCAACATGCATCTCTCGTCTTACTTGCATGATTTGGATTCCTCCATCGTCTTCATTGGACTTTCGCGAACCGCCATCTCCCCAAGCGCGGACGGCACGTACTCTTTTCGCGCACAGGTCTTGGACAAGTCCAGATGGAAATGCACCTGTGGTAGAGTTGATCGGCGACGTACAACTTCGAGGACATGTAGTGAAACAGAAGACTGCCATGCGCTGCCACGCAAATGACGGCGTCAAGTTGCCCGCCCTACGGTGAGTATCACAAAGTTTGTTTTTCGTCCGACTGGTTAAGCGACCCGTGTATACGTCAAAGGCTTGATCCGGGCGTGAATCACGTGGCTCGGTGTGACTTCTCGAAATGACTCTGCCCTGGATGGTGAACTAACTAGTAAGTGTCGAGAATGGTTTCGTGGTTGTGCAAGCTTCGTGATGTGTAGCCTGAGAGGCAGACTGAACTTTTTCCCTCGCTGTATCCTCGCCGATGTCTCATCCTGCAACGAAGAGAACTCTATGCACGCCCGTTGAAGTGGCGGAGGATTTTGATCTGTCTCACGGGATCTTGGCATGCATATTCCTTCGAGATTGAGGCGCCGAAGCGACAGGCTTTTGGTCGGCGAGCTGAGCTGAGGAAGATAATCGGACCGGGAGAGCGAATTGCGGGCAATGCAGGGAGACGGCGGAGGCGTTTGAAAAGCTCGTGCAGTTTTTCCTGACGCTTGCCAGGTCTAGTGGCAGTCGAAAGGGACAGCTAGAGATGTTATGATAGAGTCGTGGAAATCAAGGAATTGGCCGCTTTGAATGAAGATCGACCCGGCGGACTCGTTCTATCGATAACTAGGCACGACACCGAACGCCTCCGGGGTCATCTTTGGCAATTTTGGCACAAATCAGCCTTTTCTGAATTTTTTGATTTTGCCCGGAATCTTCTTACCAACACCATGCTCTCGGGCTGTCTTTGTCGGTTGGTCGCCGACCGCTTCTACGTAATCGGCGAGCCGCATCCCTGATAATGCTGCAATCGTACGAGCCGTTCACGTCTGAAACGCAGTCTGCAATCATCAACAACTTCATGCTACTTCGTACATCCTGTACAATTTCAGCCTCGCCGTCTAAACCTCCCTTCGCAATGTGTTTGTGCTGCCGATCCACCCGCCACCACACGCGCGGACCACGTTTAGCATGCGCTAGACACCAGCGGCGCACACACCTCCTCAGCCAACACGACGCCTTCTAGGCTTCACGAGATTGTTCGATGAAGCCAAAGCCGGCTAATCCTGCTTACTCGCAGACCAGTCGCCGACCATGAGGGAGGAAAATGCTGTGATTGGCGAGTCGTTCCCAAGCGACGTTGAAGCGAATGTTGATCGCATACGCCAGGTGCGGGTGAAGACTATCCGTAGAGTCTAGGCAGCTGGTCATTTGCGACGGACGATGGGCCACAAGTAGGTCGCTTTCGCTTTTGTGGGTCAAAGCAGTATTTGCTTTTCCCACACACGACTTGCTGTGCGTCTTTATTTGCAGGCACTGGAGAAAGATGAGGACAGCTTAGGAGATCAAGAGCAACAAAGAGGAGGATGTTCACGCCAGTCGAAACCAGCATCGGCGCGATACTGCTGCACCAAGCGACCAGCAGTCTTCTCTATCACAATGGAAGCGTTTTGGGAATGTCGGGACTACTACGTCAACTGCTCAAGTCGCCAACGAAAGAGACGATGGCTTTCATTGTGGGAATGGCCGCAAGCTACTTGCCACTGAAGGTCATGGCACCACAATTGATCACGAACTACCCGGCAGTACCGATGACATTGCAGATGGCTTTGGTAACGATGAGTATGGGTGCTTTAATAGGCTTGGGGACTAAGGTGAGTGTCTGTTGAGTTTTTGATCTGGGAAGTGACTGACAAATGAAGTTGTCAAATGGGTGTACCTCTGGTCACATGCTGTGTGGTCTTCCACGGCTCAGCGGACGCTCTACTGTCGCTGTTGCCACTTTCTTTCCAGTAGCCATGTTGACGCATCACCTCGTCCACCCTACATTGTACACAGAAGCCTGCCCAAGCGACGTTCCGTGCTACATACCAGTGTACCCATCTTCCACTACGACCGCACGCCTAGTGGCACTCGCTGCAGTTAGCATCTGTGCTGCAAGAACGGTCCCAAAGCTGGTGGAGAGTTCAGTCTCCGCGGAGTCCTCAAATGAGAAACAATCTCAGAATGCCCATGCTGCTGCGCGACAAGCGACACAATTCTTCTCCGGGCTTCTGTTCGCACTCGGATTGAACGTATCGCAGATGTCGAACTCTGCGAAGGTAGCCTCATTCCTGTCTTTTCCAGTAATGCAACACTGGGATCCGTCACTCGCCTTCGTCATACTGTTCGGCGTGCTGCCCAACCTCATCGAGATGCAGCGAAAAGGGTTCAGTAGCCCACCTTCATTTGCCGAGAAGTTCTCGTTACCAACGAAGACGATCAAGGACATCGACACGAGGTTCATGGCTGGGGCTGCGATGTTTGGGGTAGGATGGGGACTAACGGGCACGTGTCCAGGGCCTGCGGTGCTAAGAGCATTTTCACAACCGCTTTGGGGAGCACTTTGGATGGGAGGGTTCTGGCTTGGTGGCAGGGCGACATCTTGAGGGGAGGTGGGAGAGGAAAGTAATTGGATTACCCGTGTACTGTGTTGGTCTGACGCCGCCGATATACACACAACCAGGCAGTTGTGTACATATGCCATACCGCCTTCTGCTCATACGAGACGAAATGAATCTTGGAAAGGCTCACTGGCTTCCCATACTGACAGCCGTACACGAAAGAGCCCTTCCTAACAACGTCCTATACAACCGCCAGCACGATGTGCTTCGTATCATAATTGGACTGCGGGAAGGATACCGATAAGGAGGCATTGCGCATTGCTCAGAAGCGGCCGATCGACCTCAAAGACCTCGTCTGTAATTATCTTGCGCTGCGACTTTATGGTTAACACTGTTACATCCTCCATTTTGCCACATTTCGCACGTTCGATCGTAATCATCGGTTCTGTTTTGGAAGCCTTGCTTCAACAGCAAACGTGAGATGAAATACACAATTGAACTGAGCGCATCCTTCGCAGTCGTTGCGAGTTTGGGCTTGGGGTAATCAAAGCATCGAAATGTGTTGGCATGCTGAATAGTGAAATGAGTGGGGCAAGTAGGCGCTAACCAGTCTGGCCTGTTTTAGGGAGAGAAGCCACCACCAGTCCGCCAACATACACACTCGATCGACAACTTCTGTTCCACACGAATTTGTGTGCACAATGTCTTCTTACGTGCGCGTCCTCTTCGTCGCATTCTTCCTCGAGCAGTCCTATGCGGTTATGATACACTTCCCACGACCCCTTTCCGGTCTCGTTTACTGGAACTATTACCAGTTACTCAAGGCCTGCGTTACAACGACAATATCCCTCTCTTTAACACCCATGTTAGCTCCAACGCCGTTCTACATTGCTCTTCCGGTCAGCCTCATCTTTTCAGCCAGTCTGGCTCTGTTTGCCTGGGCCGCAGTAACGACACGGCCAGGAAAATTCGCAGTCATCTTCGGCCGCGTCACGCCCACACATGTTGTTTCTACGGGTCCGTTTGCGTACGTACGGCACCCGACTTATGTCTCGTATGCGCTTGGTTGGATCGCTACAGTGATTGTTGTCCTGCATGACTCTTTCGAGGCAAGTTTGGGAGATATGCGATGGATACCCGGCCTTCCGAGATCTATCGGCGTGCTGGCTGCGGTGTCGGCTCTATTCTGGACGTACTACAGAGGCGCATTGCTAGAAGAATCGCAGTTCTTGAAGAACAAGGATAACGTTCAAGGACAGAAGGTCAGAGACGACATTCACATCGAGTACCTGGCATACATGCGCTGCGTCCCGTGCAGGTGGCTGCCCGGCGTGGCGTAGACACCGGCAGGGAAAGAGAATGGCTTCAGATTGCGGACCTGGCTACAAACCATCACATCATGTCAAAATGAAATATGCTAGTATTAGGGCATTGTACAGACCACAAGTTCAATTTAGCACAGCAGAAGCCCGGCTCCGAAGATGGGCTTGGATTGGAAACGTGTGGTGGGGTCAGCATGCAGCTGCCACCGCTCTTCCACCCAATCGAGACACGCACCCGATACGAGTAAGTGCAACCTGTCAGGCTGATTTCCGACTCCTCAGCCTTCTCCTGAGACAGTCTGTCCAGCACTCTTCTACGGTCTTCTTAAAGACATGCCACATTGGCGATGCATCTTCTTAACACCACCACGAGAAAACTCAAATACTTTCTCAACATCCCTCCGTATGCTATACTTAGCCACACCTGGGGCGAGGAAGAAGTCGCCTTTGACGACATCGATCAACCGCATGCTGCAGACCTCAAAGGCTACACAAAAATTGTAAAGAGCTGCGCACAGGCGTCACAAGATGGATTCGACTGGATCTGGATCGATACATGCTGCATAGACAAGCGGAGTAGTGCCGAGCTATCTGAGGCTATCAACTTAATGTACACGTGGTACTGGAATGCGGAGCTATGCTATGCGTATCTGGCAGACTTACCGCAGACCGCATTTGGAAACTCCAAGTGGTTCACCAGAGGTTGGACGCTACAGGAGCTATTGGCGCCACCCGTTGTAGAATTCTACAGCAGTGAGTGGAAGCTAATCGGGACGAAACTTGGGCTTGTCGATGACATCGAGTTGGCCACTGGTATTGGGAGAAAGTATCTCAAGGATCGCAAGGCCATTCGGTCAGCAAGCATAGGGAAAAAGTTCAGCTGGACAAGTGGACGGCAAACAACGCGCCCTGAAGATGTTGCGTATAGCTTGCTAGGCATGATGCAGATCAGTATGCCATTACTCTATGGAGAAGGACGGAGAGCTTTCTACCGACTGCAATTGGAGATACTGAGAAGTAGCCGGGATCACACTATCTTCCTGTGGGAATTTCCGGATTATATGCGCCATGGCGCTGAGTCCTTGGAACAAGAAGAGCAAGACGAAGAAGTCTACGGGATTCTCGCGTCGTACCCAGATTGGTTCTCTTCGCAGGGCGATACTGACGCCGAAAATCGTCCGTGTCGAGCCGAAATGATGCTTTCCACGTACGAAATGACAAACATGGGTATCCGGATCAAGCTACCATGCATTTCTACGGGCCAGCAAGACAAAGTCTTTGGCGTTCTAAATTGCTGTACTTCTGACGATCAATGGCTTGCTGTGCCACTTCAGAGACGACCAAGTGGACAGTACAAGAGATGTAATCTCCAGCCAGTGGGAAAATTTTCAACGGATGAAGTGAGGGAGGCTCCTGTGCTAGAGATCCTCGCAGAGGCGGAGTCCCTCCATATCATTCCAGAGCCTGAAGGTCGCCTTTACAGAGTCATGATTCAAAGCGTACGAATGTGGGACTTCCCAAATGAGCTCACAGGACTGGACTGGGTGGGAATGACCTGGGTGAAGAACTTTCGCAAAGGTTCGACGTCCGAGATTCTGTGGGACCCAAATCACAGAACACATCCACATCCAGTCATTCCATACAGCCTCAGGAAACGAGTGCTTCTGAGCCGAGGCGAGACCGGCGCCTTACGGCTATTTATCGGTGGCATGACCATTGTGGTAGCCTTCAGTTTTCGCCAGCAGCAACCTTGCCTGGGAGTGTTCCAGCCACAACAAAGCGCTGACGAGGAAGCCGTCCGACTGAGCGAATATCGCGAGGAAATTGCCTGCATATGGGAGCAATACGAAGCCCAGGACCTCGAGTACAACCGTGATAACCTGAAATTCGAGAAGAACGGCAAGACATTTGTAGTTATTGCAAGGAAACAGCTCTGGAAAGCCATGCCATGCTGGTCACTGACTGTAGAGATCTGGAATAGTGCAGAGGGCAAAGCAGGCGACCAAGCTGCGTCGACTCGGCCTTACATTCAATTGATCAGGGATGTGAATTCAGAAACGCAGAATTTTGAAGAGATGAACATCTTGCGACACGGTTATATTCTGCCCCGCACCCTAGAAACCATGCCCGAGGAGCCAGAGGAGTAGTCTTTTCGTTAGATGGGTCGGACGAACAACAAAGCCCGGGACAACACGCGTTTGTCCCTCTAAGCACCCCAATAGAGTATACCCAATGCCACAGATAAGCAATAAGCGTTCGAATAGCATACCAGAGCCTGGATATGCCCGAACGCCTATGATATGCCATGCCATGCCACGTCATGCCACACACCAACGATTCATCGAAATTCATACTCCAAGCATGCAAACACATCAGCGCCTACCTAAACAAGGGCATATCCATAGCCGAGATTCTTTCGCTATCCCTAGATTACGTTGCAAGACACAGATATAGCGATATCAAGAACCGTCAATGCCGCGCGCACACTCCGCTCCCGACGCACGAAACAACAAATGCAGGTTTCCGAATTACGTTGCCATGGACTTAGAAGGATTAGAATCGAGGAGTCTATGCTATTCTGAAGTAGCACTCGCTTGAGCCAGGATTGTTGGTTGTGCCATCAATAGCTAGAATAAGTCCAAAAAGCACCCACAAATACAAATCATCGTGAAAGCCAACACTAACAGATCAGCACCACCTTGAAAGACCGGGGACAATTGCAAATGGGACATTGAGAGTCTGCAAAGATGGGACTTCGCACAACAGCTAACGGAGATGCATTGGAAGAAGAGGACCGAATCCAGCTATCATATCATTCGTTCAACGTTGGCGCAGGACGTCCATTAGAAACGCACCCAGTCATTACCACATGACCTAGGCGAAGCATCCCGAGACGACACCCGCGCTCTACGCCTACGTATCCATGGCACAACACATCTTAATAGCTTTCTATGTCAAGCAGTATCAACCGTGCCCAGCTCTGCTACGCGTGCGAGTCGCCACAAGCTATATGCATACACCTCGCGCAAGTATGCGAACACTTCGTAAGTAATCCTGCAGCGTACAAGCGCGCCTCTCTCTCGGAGCAGAAGAGAATGGAATGCCATTTGCATTATCCATATACGCGAGAAGAACGGCTTTCCACTGGTGGTGTCTAGCAGTGGAGGTCTAAAGTACATACTACAAAGCTAGGTACATACTCCAGAATAAGAAATCACCTTCATCGTATTCGTACGTGAACGTGGTAAGGAAAAGGTGACTGAATGTTTACATAGAGCGGGATCCGCACGTGCGAAGCGAAGTCGCGGTCTCCAGGAGGTGTGAGGATGGCTATCGACAACAGGGCGACCTCAAATTACCGCCAAGGTATAAATGCCATGTATGACTTGACAGTTTAAAAGCGGAGGGTCAATGATGTCAATGTACAGATGCAGTCTCGGGGCCAGGGCCGGCATCGAAACAACATGATCATATATCGGGAAGCTGCTAATATTTAGACGCTTATGATATGCCATGCCACATCCAAATCATCACCCGTCAGACGCCGAGTATGCAAACCCACCAGCGCCAGCACTTCCACATGTCGTAGGCATATCCAAAGCCCCACAACCGCATAACATAAATACATCCACCCATCATCCCAAAAAGTCATGATCTACATGACCGAGCAGTTCTCCTCCTGCTGTTTCTGATTCGTCCGACTAAGACGCTCGCGCTTCATTTGGGCCTTTGAGCCCCCACGCTTCAGTTCCTCGAGACGTTCCTGCGCTTTCGGGAATTTGTATGCTGGTACTATGTTAGGTCCACTGCTTAATCACACCATGAAATGTAAACTTACCAGCAGCTCTTCCATACCACCTCTTCGCCTCGTCCAAGCTGCGCGGACACCCTATGCCCACCTCAGTGAAGTAGCCCATAGCAAACAACGCCTTTGGCAACGGCGGTTCCGCGCACGCGGCTTTGCGCGCCCAGAGATACGCTTCCGTGTCGCTTTGCTCGAGGATGCCGGATGTGCCGGTTAGATACCAGCCGGACAGTGCGAGTTCGGACTGGTGCTCCTCCTGCGCCGCTGCGCGCGTGTACCACGCAATACTCGTGCGTGCGTCGATCTGACACCCAAGTAAACCATACTCATATGCCTGCCCGAGACGGAACTGGCTGAACTTGTAGTTGAGGTCCGCGGCTTGGTGGAAGAGTTGCAGCGCGTACGCTTCGTCCACGATGATGCGCTCGTTGCCGGTTTGAGACTCGTAGATGAGTGCGAGTTCGTGCAGGGCGTGCGGGTTGTCTTTGTCTGCACGCTCGGCGGCGCGCTTGAGCATGTTGAGGGCTTCGCCTAGATTGCGCTGCTGGCCGAGCAGGCCTTTGAGGAGAATCATGCCCATCTTGTAGAGCGCGGGCGTGTCGCCGAGTGCGGCGGCGCGACGGTACCATTGCACTGCTTTTAAGGGATCGCGCTTGGTGCCGCCGCCTTCTTCGTGGCCCATTTCGCAACACACGGCTGTGCGATAGGCGCTCGCGGCGTGGCCACCCTTTGCAGCGGACTGGTAGAGTGTGAAGGCTTCTTTCGTGTCTACTTGCAAGCCCAGCAGACCTTGGCCGTAGCAGTCGGCGAGGTAAAACATCGCATCTGGATAGCCATTCGCGACGAGCTTCTTCAGGGTCTTGTGGCCTTCGAGGATGAACTTCTCCTTGTTCTTGTTTCGCGTGCGTGCATCGGCCGTGCCTGCCTCGTCTGATAACACTGTGGACGCTTCGATGAGTTTCTTCGCGAGTACCAGACCGGTAGCACTGTCCGAAGGGTTGGTCTTGACGATGTTCCTGAGGCGGTTCAGCTCATCATACGTGACTGGATGAGGTGCAACGCTTTGCCTTCTGCCGCCGGATCGTTGGCTATCAACACTTGCGCGTGTATTGTCGTTGTTGTATTGACGAACAGGTGGCTGTCGTGCGCCAGGCGGCGGTCTGGATTGAACAGGCTGTTGCTGATTTTGCTGCATGAGGCCGGCTCGAACAGGGACAGGATGCGCTGGAAGAGCGTCTGGGTTGGATAACGCCTGAGCGGTACCTGGCCGACGTCCCATGGGATCGATTGGTGCTCGGCCTGGTGCAGGCGCTGCAGTTCCAGGTCGTGGTATTGAGTTGCTCGAGGCCATGGGCGAGGAAACGTTCCTCATTGTGTTCATTGGGGGCTCTGAGTACGCAGAATCATTGGAGTATCCTCTTTGAGCTGGTGGCGGTTGTCGTGGATCAAAATTATGTTGTTGTCCTGGCCTGTAAGGTTGGGGTGGCGGTCGCTGCACACCATTCGCAGACATTCCTCGTGGTGGTGGTCCTTGTCCTCTCGGTCCATTGGGCAAACCACTGTGACCATCGAAGCCTGTGTTCGCCCGTGGAAGTCCAGGCACAGGCGGAGCATCGCCAGGCATCTCATAGACGTCATTGGTATATTGTGCATGCATGTCAGGCTGTGAGCGACTCCGTGACGCTTGCTGCTGGAAATCCTGCTGAGGTGGAGCAGCTGGCGCACTGTCTGCTTGGAAAAAGCCTTGCGTGGGTCTGACTTCCGGCACCAAGTGATGGTCCATTGAATCGCCTCGCCGATGTTTGGTGTCGTTGTTCGGAATGGCATCGAAATTGGGCATGTCGATGTTGGAAGCCAGGCTTTTCCGATCGTTGCTGTCTCCATAGTAGTCATCGTAGAGGTTGTCTATCTCGTCGCGAGGGAGTTGCTGAGGTGGTGCCTGATACTGATTCTGCTGGGGCAGCACATCCTGCCGGACACCCCCAGCAGTCGTTGGTCTTGGTGGCGCGTATGTTGGCGATGATACGTCGTAGAAACCCGGCGCAGCGCCCGGCTCGACCCACCGTTCCTGAGTATCTAGATCCGGGACATAGTTCGTAGGCTTCGGTGCATTCTGTGGCATCGTCACCGATCTCTCCGTGTTCGGCCGCAAAGCTTGTTGCGAGGATGGCACGGGGTCGGACGGGCCTCTCGCTCGTGGTGCTCGAGCGCCTTCATGGTTCATTGGCGGCGCTCGCTGGGCAGGTAGTGGACGGTTGGGAGGGGGTCGTTGGCCGTATGCTTGCTCTTGTCCCGGCTGCCCCTCGAAGTGGCCCGAGTCTTGCCGGCCGTTCGAGTCAGGCCTCGTTTGCTGCGGCATCCGGTTGTGTGGCGGCATGTGCTGTGGCTGTCCTCGCGGAGGTGAAGCATGTGGCCTGCCCTGCCCATTCCTGCTCTCGTTGATGTTCATGTTCGACATGGCCTGGTCCAAGGGCGCATTCGGCGGTGGCTGAGGGCTCTTCTTTGCGGGGAACGTGGGGAAGGGGTTGTCCTGGGGAACCTTCTTAGGCATCACGGGCTGCAGCATAGAGCGGTCGAGTCCTGTGCCATGCAGTCAGTATGCGCCTCAACGGCCCTCGACAGCGACCTACCTGGCGGTCGTAGACCCCCCCTCGGGGGTTGAGCACTCGGGGGCGCCCCATTGCCACGCCCGGACGGCCTGCTCCTCGCATCTGGCCGCGGGGCTCGTTGCTGCGGCGGTGCGTTGTACGTCTGCTGCTGGGGGTGTTGGTTTGGTGGCGGTCTTCGGCCCTGGCCCTGACTTTGGCCCTGTGGCGGCTGTCTTCCATAGCCGTTCACGTCCTCATACCCGCCATACTGCTGCTGCTGGTGCGTGTCCACCCATCTGCCCTGCTGGTCGTAGTAGCCATCGTAGCCCTGGTCGTAGCCCTGGTCGTATCCGTAGTCGTAATTCTGCTGGTCGTACTGACCGTCGTAGCCCGCGGGCTGCCCGTATTGCTGCTGGGCGTGTTGCGGGCGTCTCTGGTCGTGGTGCTGTTGGTATTGCTGTTGCTGTTGCTGTTGCGGGCGTCTCTGGTCGTGATATTGTTGGTACATGGCGGCGCAATCAGGTGCCTTAGCCACAGAAGCGTCCAATCGACTCGAACTTTGCGTGCGATCGTCGCGACGGCGGGCTGCAGTTCCTTATATTAAGGAGCACAGCCACAGCGACGAGGGTGTCCGTGGTGAATTGCGGGCTGTTTCCGTCCCCGAATGTCGAACTGTTCCCCGGCTGGCTGGCGCGTCTGCAATCTCGGCAGCAAATGAAATGACAAGGTGAGACGTAGAACCACACACTCGCTGCACTCAGGCGCTGCTAGCACAACACTCCATATAAGCGCATGTGCTGTCGACGAACGACGTCAATTGCCCTCCGAATCGAGGACAATGCGCCGTTTCAGCGCCACTGCACCGCCACACCCTTTTGGACACGGGACTCGTTTCAAGCTTCGAACTCTTCTTCAAGTTCACACAACCTGGCAATCGATGACTCGGCGGCTTCTCGCTTCTCTGCATATTCCTGTAGCCGTGCGCGCGTCGTAATGGCGTCCAGGAAGGCCGGCACTCTACCTGGACAGCTCCTTGCAGGTAAACAAGATTCCCATGTCTTGCAATCTCATGGCATGAGCAACAGTCAGGATGACGTCCGTTTCAGCCTTGCCCAACTCTGTACGGTTCCATGCGCATCAAGCATTTGTTACACGGCAACAGTTGCAGAGCAGAGCCGCTTGGGTCCCATTCTGAGACGCGCCGGTGCCGATTCACAAAACGCAGCCGTACTCTCGATCTAATAAGGCCATCACATTTGCTGAGCCACCAACTTTAGCCATCAGTAGGTCCTGAAGGTTGACACATAAATCCGAGCACCTTCGAAATGAGCGTCGTCGAAGTTTGCCGTCGAAGCTCGCACCTCGTGGAACAAATCACCGTTGTACTTCGTTGCAGGAGAAGAAGCCACACAGAAATTACATCTCGCGGCTGCTTTGTTGTATCCATACTTGAACAAAGCAAGTTGCACGAAGACAAGGTAATAATGCGTGCGCTAGAAGTAGGCATCTCTGAAGGCTCATTTCAAGAGGGATTCAGTTAACTTCGTGGCCTGCGTCGTTTTGACTGCAGCAACAGCTCTACGAGGAAGGCATCCTCTTTTTCAAACATTCATTTCGTCCACTCCTTCAGTTTTTCTTTTCAAAATGAGAGCCTCGCCAACTATTTTCTTTCTCTTGCCCACCGTTCTGGCAGTGGCACAGGCTGATATAAGCATTTCCAACAGCAACACTACCTCTTCAGGTTCATCTTCCTTGCCTAGTCCCACTGGCACCCGCAACTCCACTCATCCAGTTCAGATCGTCTATCCCAATGGTACAGTCCATTGGTCCAATGCTACTGGTAGTACCAATTTTACCGACGGAGCGTATTTTCGTATCCTACTGCTAGGGACGAGTCAAAAGCCCAGCAATTTCTCGACGATGACAACGAGTCTTGGTGCTAGCAGTGTAGGCTCCTTGTCAGTGACAGCCACGGAGCTTGAATCGGCGACTGCTACACTCCTTCTTTCGTCGCTTTCTGGATCACAAACTCGGTCATCAGAGACGGATAGCCAAAGTTCTGGCAACATCTCACCATCTCCGACAGCGTCTCACTCTAGTAACGATTCGAGTGCATCTGGCTCGAATGTCGAAAGTCTCTTGTCATCGAAGACGGCAGCTTCGCCACCAGCAAGTGCTACCAAAACAGAATCAAAAGACAACGCATCCTCCAAGGTAGACAGCGCTATATCAGCATCTAAGACCGACAACTCGGTATCGAAATCAGCTTCTGATCAGAGCAAGTCAGCAGCATCTTCAGAAACGCAGTCCAAGATCACCGGAAGCGCGCAGCTCTCAGCTAGCTTTGATAGCAATACTAACCCGCAGTCTGACTCGAAAACTCAACAGAATAAGTCTGCATCACCGTCGGAATCGCAGTCTAAGGTCACCGGATCTACGAAGCCCACGGCAAGCTCTGACGCTGGGACTCAGTCGCCGTCTGGCTCGAAGACTGAAGAAAGTAAGTCGGCATCACAGTCGGCATCACAATCGCAAGCAAAGAACACCGGAACCGCGCAGTCCTTAGCTAGCTCGGATACCGAATCTGACTCGCCTTCAGACTCGAAGTCTGTGGCTCAGAAAACTGAGACAAAGAAAGCCACAGCCACGACCAACAGCGTGCAGCCGTCGATCACCGGTGACAGTTCTCTCGAAGGCATTCTATCAAGCATTTCAGTCAGCGCGAAGCCCACGTCTTCGCATTCGACGACTACAGCCGTGTCCAAGGGGGATGATCATGACATTCCACCCGGTGCCTGGGCAGGTCTCGGCATGCTCCTTGTCGGACTTGGACCTCTTATCATGGCTTTCATCAATCGAGCACCTGCAAATCCTGCTGCCGGTATGGCCTTCGCCTGCAGAGGCCTAGAATTCATCGCGAACGTGCCGCCCAAACCGTACATCCCTCCCAACTTTGTCAACGCTCCATTTACCCCGAAGATTGACTTTTCCACAGCCAAGCCGGTCGTCGATGGACTAAAGAGAATCCCCGAGGCGGTAGAGTTGTTCAAGAAGTTCGGTCTGCCTCCCGGCGGTATGCCAGCGTGTGACGGAAAGCCTTTTCGCCGTCGAAGTGAGGAATTGGAGAAGCGCAACATTATTACAGATCTCGTCACGGCCCCTTTCAAGGTACTGAGTTGTGCAGTCAAAGGCGCAGAGAAGCTTTCTGGTGAGTTGGGCAAAGCTGCTCCCAATGCTGCCGAGATTGTGAGGCTCTCAATGTCCATGGGCGATTTGGCGGATGCTATGAATATGCTTGAAGCACAGAATAAGCCGAAGGCCCCGGGCTCCAACCAAGAAGATACTCTTGCTGCACCAGGTGCCATCTCTCCCATGCCTTCGACGTCGGACATGGCGCTTGGGCCGGACAATATCACTCCCGAGCAAGTGGACGCTCCTCTGGCTGCGATGGGTGGGCTCTTTGGTGCATTCTCCATGACGTTATCGGGTTATGTGTTGGCGACCATGCCGCCGGTATCTCGGACTACAGTCACATCATCGTCGGTGTCTCTGTCGTCGTTGAAAGCGGCAGCATCATCGGTCTCAGTGTCGTCCCTCGCATCCAAGACAGCATCGAGCCCGCCAACACCAAACAGCAAAGAAGCTACCACATTTCAAACCTCAATCAAACCCTCGTCACCTACGTCTAACCCTTGCCCCCTCGCCACACCCCTCACCGGCAAGTAAGCCATATCCATCATGCTTATAAGCTTCCCAAACACAGCCATTTACTGGTCCTTCCATCTTACCCCCCAAGGTACGCCTGCCGATGGGTGCAAGAAACCCTTGTTCGACAACTTCCAGCAACTACTCTTTCCGCCCAACAGCTAACTCTTTCCGCCGTACCCAACCCTGAATTTCGAGTTTTCAGAGTACCGACCCGCGTTGGCCAGATGTCAGTACGTCAGTGACGGTGCGAGTCCAGGCACGTTTACGTGTCCGGGATGGAGCAGTAAAGTGCAGTGTGTAATGGACAAGGACAAAAGTTCGCCGAGGGCGAGCACGGAATGTCCGTTGAGTCAATATGCCTATCATAGGGTTGCTAGCTGTGAGTTTTAATGGGATTCTTTGAAGCCTAGTACGCTTCAGACTTCGATTCAACCTCCAACCCAGACTCTGGTTGAATCACATCCAACTCCTGGCCGGCGCGTGCACAAATGAGCCGTACTGCTACTGTAAGTGGTCGTGGCCTTCGATACTAAGCCGAATCGAGCACGCTACGTACGGCAGTGATAGAGAAGGTAAAGGTTACTACTAGTAGTAATAGTACCGCTCAGAACTCAAGTTATTATACGTGGATATGTGGGTGGTTTTTGGGAATCTAGAGGGGCGGCGGCGGGGCCGTATCGTATTTATTCTCTTATACATACAGCGTACCTCTCAAGAAGTTGCTGTCAGAATGATTTCTATTACTCACCATATCAATAATCTTCACACTTGCAGCCTCGTATAGTCGTGATTCGTACTTTAGAACGGCCGTCATAGCACTGCAAAAAGATCAGCATGCTTTGACAGCTTGGCACACCGCCACATGTGGCTGAGCACGCCACTAACCCGCAATCGAAGACTTGCGATCATCGACTCCAGACCCATCACACAAGCCGACACTGCAATACAGCCACCAAGACATTCACAGCTCGATCGAAAGCCCAGAACACCCTGCGAATCGTACCCCTGCCGCCACCGAGCCCCCAACCACCCATCATGCCTTCAATGGGAACATACATCAAAGCCATCTCCGGGTACATCCTCCATTCCACGCATACTTCCCCAGATCCCTTGAAGTTAACAATCAACACAGCGGCGCGATACTAGTCATAGGCGGCCCAGCACTGGTGTGGTACGTGACGCCGACCCAGGAAGAGATATTCAAAGTAAGTTTTTACATTCAGTTTGTAGATAATGTGACGAGGTTTTTCTTACTAACGTTGTTACCAGCGCTACAGCCCTGAACTGCAAAAGAAGGCGCTGGCTAGGAGGGAGCAGACGCAGCAGGATTTCGACAACTTTACGAAGCAGCTCAAGGAGGCGGCTAGGAGTGATAAGCCGAGTAAGTTACCATACTTTGTTTGTGGTGTGTCGTAAGAGTTGGGCGTTGCGGGGAATCCTTTGGGAAGATGGGATTAATACTAACCCTTGATTCAGTCTGGATCGCGCAGAAGGAAATGGATGCGAAACGCTCGGAGGGCGAGCAGCAGAGGTTGAGGGAGGAGAGAGATGCGTATGCGGAGGAGTCGCGGAGGAGGCAGGCGGAGATTAGGGCGAGTACGCAGTAAGAATGAGACCACCATGGGGAAAACGGTGCTTTGGGTGTTTGTAAGAATAGGAGATCTTATGGCATGATTCTACGCTTTCAATATGAGGTCCAGCCTATGCAATGTAGGCTATGGAATAGCTTTATGTACCG
>Ga0265798_10002485_pt1 | contig 27242 bp, 26 predicted proteins | sample P3T30metagenome_FD_192430 | JGI IMG/M metagenome (GOLD analysis project Ga0265798, IMG submission 192430) | Plant litter microbial communities from East Loma Ridge, Irvine, California - P3 T30 | ecosystem: Environmental > Terrestrial > Plant litter > Unclassified | place: USA: California...
TGGGAAATGCACGATGCCATTTTTGAAAATCAGCAATATCTTAATGAAAGCTTCCTGGTAGCATTAGCAGAGAAATTACAACTGAATATGAGCAAGTTTAATACAGATATCAAAACTGCGGAGTTAGCAAACAAGGTTGACTCCGACTTTGAAAGTGGTGTTTTAAGCGGTGTAAACGGTACTCCATCTTTTTTTATCAATGGTAAAAAATTTGATGGCGGTGCAGAGAATCTACTTCAGCTGCTGGAAGAAAACGCCCAACAATAAAGAAATCACTTCACATAAAAATTTAGATCAAAACAATTAAAAAATCAAAACCAATGAGTACACTTAAATTAAAAGACGGAACAGAAATTTTTTACAAAGATTTTGGTACAGGACAGCCTATTATGTTTCACCACGGATGGCCCTTATCTTCTGATGACTGGGATGCGCAGCTAATGTTCTTTTTAAAAAATGGTTACAGGGTAATTGCCCATGACCGAAGAGGACACGGCCGTTCCGGCCAGACAACAACAGGAAACGAGATGGAAACGTATGCATCGGACGTTGCCGAACTTACAGAATATTTAGACCTGAAAAATGCCATACACATAGGGCATTCAACCGGAGGCGGAGAAGTAATTCGGTATGTAAATAAATATGGCAAAGACCGTGTTGCAAAAGCTGTTTTAATAAGTGCGGTTCCTCCGGTAATGGTAAAAAGTGAGGCTAATCCGGATGGAGTGCCTATAGAAGTTTTTGACGATATAAGGAATCAGACCCTTAATAACAGGCAGCAGTTTTATATTGACCTTACTGTTCCCTTTTATGGCTACAACAGAGAAGGCGCCGAGGTAAAAGAGGGTATACAAAGAAACTGGTGGAGACAGGGAATGATGGGCAGCATACTGGCACATTATGAATGTGTAAAAGCGTTTTCTGAAACGGACTTTACAGAAGACTTAAAAGCCGTTGATATTCCGGTTTTAGTACTGCACGGAGAAGACGACCAGATTGTGCCCTACAAAAATACGGGTGTAAAATCGGCCAAGCTGCTTAAAAACGGTACGTTAATTACCTATCCGGGGTTTCCTCATGGGATGCCCACTACCGAAGCGGCAACCATTAATAAGGATATCTTAGAATTTATCAGGTCTTAAATTTTAACCTACAGAGAAATTGCAAAAAGGTTATTGAGAAATCAATAACCTTTTTTGTTCATAAAAAGTTCTGACATGCCAGACATTAAAAATGATTTTGTGATTACGGCAAGCCTAAAACTGAGCGTACAAATTATCTTTTATCAATACATTTTGGTTAATAGTGTATTAAAACGGAGGTAATGACACAATTTGAAGAAATTTTGGAATAAATAAGCAGTCCTATTTTGTTTGAAACAGTCAACTTTGCGAAAACGAAATAGTTTTAATACTTCCAAAATTATCCCCTATGCAATTATTTAAACAACTCACCATTTACCTGTTTATATGTGCTCTGTTTGTTTCATGTGGTTCAGACGATTCTCAAACGGAAACGCCACCTTTGGCAGCACGCATAAACCCAATGCTTGCCGACCCTACTATTTTTGAGCACAACGGCACGTACTATTTGTATGGCACCAAAAATAACCCCAACATTGCCGGGGAAGGTTTTTTAGTTTATACATCAACCGATATGGAAAATTGGGAGGGCCCTGCAGGTGCGCATGATGGCTTTGCATTTAAAAAAGGCGATGGCTATGGCACCACAGGCTTTTGGGCTCCACAAATTTTTGAACATAATGGAAAGTTCTACATGGCCTACACTGCAAATGAGCAAATAGCCTTTGCCGAGAGCAACAGCCCCCTCGGACCCTTTACAAATGACGGTAATGCACTGCCATCTGACGGTAAACAAATAGATCCTTACGTATTTTTTGATAATGGCAAGGTATACCTGTATCATGTAAAGCTTGCAGATGGCAACCGCATTTTTGTAGCTGAAATGGAAAATGACCTGAGCGCCATAAAACCGTCTACGCTTACCGAGTGTATGCATGCCACAAAGCCGTGGGAAAATACCGAAAACCTATCCTGGGGCGTAACCGAAGGCCCTACAGTTTTAAAAAATGGCAGTACTTATTACATGCTGTATTCTGCCAACGATTTTAGAAATAAAGAGTATGCTGTAGGTTATGCCACAGCCGATAACCCTTTTGGCCCGTGGGATAAGGAAAACAACAGCCCTTTTATATCAAGGCAGTTACTTGGTTATCCGGGTACAGGTCATGGCGATGTTTTTTATGATGCCTCAGGAAGTATGCATTATGTTTTTCATACGCATTTTTCTAACTCGCAGGTTGACCCGAGAAAAACAGCCATTATACCCATATCGTTGCAAAATGGTGCATTTAGCATTCCATCCGGTTCAGAGATAATCTGGCCGCTAACGGAGTAAAGTCAATTAGTATTGTTTTTATATAAAGATTGTTTAGTATGTAAAAGAGCTTCAGTTTTCGCTGAAGCTTTTTTAAATTATATCCAGTTGCATTACGGGCAGGTACCGGTCTTTAATTGATGTCTCGATCTGCCCTGTTTTTACAAACTCAAATTTTGTATAGAAGCCTTCGGCATTGGGTTCAGATTCAAGGGTTACTTTTTTAACGCCTGTATTTTTTATACGATGCAAAAAATCCTCCATCAGCAACCGGCCAAAGCCACTCCCAATAAACACAGGTAATACAAATAGATTATCAAGTTTTACTGTGCCTTCATCGCATGTATAATAAGAATAATACCCTACTACCCCACCATCAGTCAATAACTTATAAACCTTATTATCTTTAATATATAATGCGGTAATTGTTAGCTGTTCAGACCATGCTAAAAGTTGCTCTTCGGTATAACCCCAATGCGCCTTAGATTTTTTAGTGATAGCGGTTAAAACCTCATCATCTTTTATCTCTGCTTTTAGTATGCTCATTTTGCTCTAATCAGGTTAACCTATTTTAAAAGTTTCTCCGTTTTGTTTAAAAAGCCTTGCACCGCCTCTTCAATATCAATATCCATCCTGGATGCTAATACTGTAAGCCACCAAATGCTTTCCCCTACTTTGTGCTTAAGCTCTTCATCGGTGTTGCCTTTTGGCCACCTGCCTTGCTGAGACATGGTTAGCCTGCCTACAAGTCCTGCATCGGTAAGAAATGCAAGGGCATCTTCCTCTACGCTCCATTCACTACCGTGGTGTATCAGCTCTAATTCGTGGTAACGTTTCCTTATTTCTAAAGAACGTTTTTTTAGTTGTTCAAAATCTATTGCCGACATGTTTTTTAATTTTTATGTATTGATTGCTGAAATGATACAGGGCTCAGGCTTGTTTTCTTTTTAAATAGTTTGTTGAAGGATTGCGGGTGCTCAAACCCTAACTTAAAGGCTATTTCTGCTACCGAAAGCGTTCCCGTTGCAATATATTCCTTTGCTTTTTCAATAAGCTTATCATGTATAAACTGCTGCGTACTGAGCCCGCAAACATTACGCAGCAAATCGCTCAGGTACCTTGCAGAAAGGCCAAGTTCTTCGGCTACAAAATGTACTGTGGGCAAACCACTAACCAAAGGCTTTTCGTTATTAAAATAATCGGCCAGCACGGTTTCCAAGCGGGCAACCACATCATTGTTAACCGTTTTTCGGGTAATAAATTGGCGGTTATAAAAACGGTTACCGTAATTAAGCAAAAGTTCTATTTGCGATATAATTACATCCTGGCTAAAATTGTCTATCCGCTCATTAAGTTCATCCTGAATATTGGCATACACACTTAAAATGGTTTCCTTTTCTTTTTCTGAAAGGTATAAACCCTCTGATGCCGTATAGGCAAAAAAGCCGTACTTCTTTATGTTTGTATTTAAGTTATAAGGCCTTATAAAATCTAGGTGAATGTGCATTGACATCCCGCTGTAGTCTGCCTCTTCATCCTGCATGCGCAATACCTGCCCCGGCGATACAAAAGACATCCCCCCTTCTTCAAAATCATAATAACCATGCCCATAGCGAAGCTTACCCGAGAAATTAGTTTTAAACGATATCTTGTAAAAATTTAAAATAATGCCCTGTTCAAAATCTTTTGGGTCAAACACTGCTTTGCCATAGTCTATAACACTTATAAGCGGGTGTGTGGCCTTAGGTAGCCCCATTGCCTTATGCAGCTCAGATAACGAATTGAATATTTTAGGCTGGTTTTTCATTACTACAAATTTACAAAATGTTCTACAGGTGCAATGTTCCAGCTTACGGTATTTTGATCTATCATACCATGCACCGGCAAATTGCCAAGCTCTTTCATAAGGCGGTGCATAGCGGCAGTGCCATCATGGGTAGTATCCCAAAACAGCATATCATACACTACATCTCTTTTTAACAGGAACATATGCCTCGACCTGAACCCTTTTTGGCGCTTCAAAAAATAGTCTACATCTTTATTGGCTTCAATAAACTGCTTCATGGTACAACCCTTAAGCTTAAAGGTAGTAATTTCTATTGCGTGGCTTTTCATTATGGTGATTTAAAAAGTAAACATTGCCTTAATATTTTCAAATTGTGCTTCTGCACCTCCCTGGGTGCGTTCTGCATATAAAGCTATGGCATCATTGCCCGCAATATATCTGAGCCGGCTTTTACCATCGGTAACCGCTTGGTAGGCAATTTGTGCTACATCTTCTACTTTTGTGTAGTTTGCCAGTTTTTCTGCACTATAGCCTTTGCTAACCTCAGCGGTTAACGCATTATATGCCTTATGTTGCCCAACTTCCATAGAGCGTATGGCAAAATCTGTCTGTATGCCACCGGGAGCCAGTATTTTTACCTGAATGCCAAATTGCGCCAGCTCATAAGCCAGGCTTTCAGAAAAACCATCTACGGCAAATTTGGTAGCACTGTATGCAGCGCATGTAGGGAATCCTAAAAGTCCGAAAGTAGAGGTTACGTTTAAAAAAACACCACTTTTATTTTGACGAAAATGAGCAGTAAAGGCTTTAGAGACTCTAATAACACCCAATAAGTTAGTTTGTACCTGACGCTCAATTTGCTCATCGCTCAATGCCTCTAGGGCTCCTATTAGCCCATAGCCGGCATTGTTCATTACGGCATCAACCGTATAGGTTTCGGTTACATTTTTAATGGTTCTATTAATCTGGTCAAGATTTGTAACATCTAACGGAAGCAGGATTACGCTATCAAGCTTGGTCAGTTCATTTTCTTTTTCGGGATTGCGCATGGTGGCAATAATCCGCCAGCCTTTGCTGTGAAATAAAAGCGCTGTGGCTTTACCTAACCCTGATGATGCTCCGGTAATAAAAATTGTCTTTTGCATTTTATATTGTTTTATAATTACAATGCAAAAATGCGCCTGAGCAGGAAAACCTATGTAGCCGTTTTGTAGTTTGTATTAGCCTAAATGACGATTAGCTATTTACAATTTTGTGCGAGTTTCCGTTTCACTTCAATATTGCCCAAACTCAATGACTTTTTCCAGTTTAAACACGCACTTTCATTATCATTTTTTAACTTATATACATTTCCTAAATTGGCATATATAAGAGGATAATCGGGCTTGATTTCAATGGATTTTTTGTAATCCGAGATAGCTTCTTCATATTTTCCGATTTTCATATAAGCAACACCCCTATTCATATGAGCTTCATTGTCATTTGGATTAAATTTAAGAGACTGTGAGTAATCAAAAATTACGTTTTGCTCTTTACCACCTATTACTTGTTGTGAATGTGCCCTGTTAAAATATGCCTCATTATCATTAGGGTTTTGTTCAATAGCTTTTGAATAATAATAGATTGCCTTTTCTAAGTTTCCTTGCTTTTCCTGGTAAACGCCTAAATTATAATAGTCGCTTCCTTCACAGCCTATTAGTAATGTTAGTGATAGAATTATAATTATTTTTTTCATATTCTTTTGCTAAATTGTAGATATTATAATCTTATGCTAAAATTCCTCCTCTGCTTCAAACGTCATAGTTTGATTGGTTACCGGGTGCACAAACTCAATGTAAGCCGCATGCAGGTGTAACCTCTCGGCAGTGGTGCCATATAAGTCATCTCCAACAATGGGTGCATTCAGGCCCAGCTCATGCGCAGCGTGCATGCGCAACTGGTGTGTGCGGCCTGTTAGCGGCCAAAAGTGTACCTTGGTAGTATCTTCGTTCCTTTGGATAACCTTCCATTTTGTAATGGCTTTTTTTCCAAAATCAAAACATACCATTTGCCTTGGCCTGTCGTCAATGTCACCACGCAGCGGCAGGCTTATTTCGCCCTCTTCCATATCTAATACTTTAGACAACAATGCAGCGTAGCGCTTGGTTACCGTACGTTTTAAAAATTGCCTCTGGATGTGCTTGTGCGCGTCTTTAGTTTTAGCCACTACTAAAAGGCCCGAAGTAGCCATATCAAGCCTGTGGATGATAAGTGGTTCGATATTGCCAAACGAATATTTAAGGCGTGTATAAACCGAATCGTTAACGGCAATGCCGGGAACCGAAAGCAACTCCGCAGGCTTGTTTACCACTACAAAACTATCATCTTCATAAATAATTTCGAGTGCCTTACCTTCGCCCATATTAATTAAAAGCGGGTTATCATCTACGGCCATGCCTTTAAGCATGTGCTCCAGTATGGGTTTACATTTACCGGTACAGGCAGGATAAAACTGCTTGTGCCTGCGTACTTCAGATTTTGGCGGTGCTCCCCACCAAAACTCTGCCATAGCCAGGGGTTTATAGCCCTGTGCAAAGGCATACTGCAACAGTTTTGGCGTAGCGCATTCGCCTGCTGCAGCCGGTGGCTTTCCAAAAACAGTATCGTTAAATATGGCATGCAGGCTTTTGGTTTCGCCGGCTGTATTTAAAAAAGTATACTGCTCAAAAAGCTGCTGCTGCAAAGTGCCCGATTTTTCTTTTCGTTCGGATTTTAACGCCTCAATAGTATCTTCAAACTGCGCCAGTTGTGTCTTAATTTTGTTTAAGCTTTGCTCGCTTGTAGCAACCAGCACATTAAACCGGTGCTTGTCATGCAGGCTATGCTTTATTAAATAAGCTTCAAGTGTTGCATAATCTTCTGCATTCAAAACACTTTTTTGTTCCTGCCGCTGTTTTTTACGGTTTTGCTTATTTAATTTTAATGTTGTTTTAAAAGCCTCAATTTGCTGGGAAGATGTATTTAAAAGCTCTTTATATTCCTCTTTTAGCTGTATGTAGTTTTTATCTGATTCTATTTCTTTAACCCTGTCGTTAATACTATTGAGTATGTATTGCTCTTTCAGGAAAAAGCTATCTTCTTCGAGCATATCAAACACCGGCGGAACAAACTTAGGATGGTTGTTAGAGCCTGCCAACTTCCCTGAAAAAGCGGCAAGGTAGCCTAATTTGCCTTCGTTATCCTGGATAACAAGCACGCCAAACATTTTGCCTATTACAAGCCCTTCCTTATCATTTTCAAGCCCAAAATTATGGTCAAGGTCGGCCTGGGTTTCAAGGTAATGCTGCACCTCAGCCGCAGCAATTTTAGTAAGCGGGTGCGGCTCATAAAAAAACGGAAAAGTAAACCGCTGTGGCAATTCAATACCATTTATGCTATTTTCAGAAAAACGGGCTATCCTGTCTGGGCTGCTACTCACGTGTGTCTTATTTTTCGCGAAAGTAAGGGTTATTATCTGATAGATAAAGGGCTTAGCCAAAAAGTAAAGCTTTTTAACGCATAGCCCATATACAAAAAGCCCCGTAACAGTACGGGGCGTTTATATTAATTGCTAGAGCGCTTTGAGGCCTAGCGCCATTTAACTACAGAAAAATCTTTGTCAGACCCTATAAGAGGTATTCTTGATAACGGTAAAACATTTCTATCCGTAGCATACACTTCAATATTATCTTCTGTTGTTATTGCCATACCCTTGCCCCAGCGGAATGATGTGTTTAAGTAACTTGTGCCCTTGGCTAAAAGCACTGTTAATGCTGCACCAATTATAGGGCTAAAAATCATTATTGCTGCGATGTAATATTGCAGATTTGTAATAGAATCACTCATTCCTGGTACAGGCATATCTCGCACCCCTACCCTGTTTACTGATTTATCTGCATCGGTAATGCTTAGTTTGTAGAGGTACATTTTGTTGTAAGTACTGGCATCATCGGCATCAAAAGCAAACATGTAAATGGTACCGTCTTTTTGCGTTGCAAGTGCCAGGCCCGCCCCCGATATGTCAAGGCTAAGCTGGCAAACCTCATCAAAATCAGCGGTATCCATAAGGTTAGCTGATTTAGATTTGTAAATGGTTATCTGATTGCCGTTTATACCGGCAACAATATATTTACCGTCCTGGCCTGTTTCCTGCGTCATAGCCACCCCATTAATGCCGGTGCTCCGTTTGATGCTGCCAAGAAGTTGCATGGGCTGGTTTACCTGGGTTTTCCTGATGTCATAAATCTGAATTTCAGAATTACTGCCGCCATCTGCATTTTCCTGTATGCCCATAGCTAAAAAGCTGCCACAGGCCTGCTCTCCACCGGGATGGTGCCATCCTTTGTGAGCCGTTTCAAACGTATTAGTAATAGTACCCTGGTCGCCATATACTATTTTATCGGCAATCATGTACTTGCCAAACTCTGTAGACGCTACAGGATCAAGGTTAGTATGCGAGAAAATAAGCTTGTTATTAAAAGAAGCCACACCTTTAAAATGAGACTCTGCTAAACCTGTTATGTAGGTGGGTGCATCATCACATTTGTAATACATGCGGGTGCCTTGAGACGAAACACTGTTAAAAGTTTTTTCAACATCGTTCATAACTATGTTACCGGGTGTAACAACATCTATATTGCAATACTTTAAATCATAAACTGCCTGGTTTATATCGCCACCACAATCTTTGATGTCTGCTATTAGCCATGAACTTTCGTCCTGCAGCCTTACTGCCCTTTTAATGCCGGGGCCATACTGCGATGACATGTTGTTCCATACAGATGCGCTGTTGCCTATATCTATGCCATTGCTGCCCGCTGATGGGTTAGAAAAAGCAAAAATCACAGGGGCACCATTGGTTTTATATTGTACCCAGCCAGAACATCCGGCCATAGACCAATCTTTCTCATAGCATGTTATACCTACCGTTTGCCCCGGATTAATTTTCTTTGGCCATGAATTGCCGTCTGCTACCCTACCAGAATCAAACCAGTCGTTTACATATTCAAATACCGAATCGGTATTGTTTGTAATGGTTACCTGTACTACGTGAATTTTGCTCATAATTAAAATGTTTAGTTGGTTATTACTATTTATATGAGCAAAACTACACACGGCTGATATTTTGGTTTTAGGTGTAAACACCTGTTTTTGTATATAAGACAAAACAAATTCAGAAATTTGATTACACATCATTATTCCCGCTTAAAAATACCTAATTATAGGTATTGCCTGTACTTATTAAAAGACGTACTATTACGTGTTAAAATAGTCTTAATTATATTGATCTAAAAATGTTAAAATTTCCGTAGATTTATATATTTTTGTGATGCAAAGCTGTTGGGTATGAAACTTTACTTTTATAATATACAGCCAGTTATGGCGAGCGAAATTAAGGATGCACTGCAGCACTACAATCATTCGCTTCAGCTTACCATACCCGAGGGGATAATACTTTTTTATGCCGAGAATGACGGCTTCGCTATACGTAAAATGCTGCGGTCAGTGCTTTTATCTAATAAACTCCCTGTATTTATATTATCTGAAACGCTACAGGTAGCGGCAATGGCCTGGAAGGTTAACGCGGCAGGTTATGCAGATATATCAAAGAAGGAATGGGCTGCCGATTTAAGAGCCGGCTTTACAGCGTTTTTGTTTAAAAATACGGCTAACTATCATAAAAAAATAAGTATTCCCTCTCAAAAAAAGATTGATTTTATATACCCTGACCAAATTATATACTTAAAGGCAGACCGAAACTATACCGAAATTTATCTTGAAAATGATACCAGGCTCCTTATTGCCAAAAACCTTAGGGAGGTAGAAAAAACCGTAGCCGATTTTGATTTTATTGAACGCTTTGGCAAAAGCATAATAATAAACTTAAATGCCATTAAAGCCATACAGGGCAAAACCATTGAATTTAAAAATGGACAAAAGCTGAACTTTCCTAAATACGGCAAAAGCTTTGTGTATTTAAAAGAAAGGCTGATGTGGCAAACACCAAAAAAAATTACCGAATGGAACTTATTATTGGACGACAGGCCAGTGGGCCAGATGATGTAAAAGTGCCTGATCAATATACCGATGTGGGCCGCAGGCACGCAAAAATAACTATTCAGGAAAATGATATATTGCTGGAAGACCTTGACTCGGCAAACGGCACGTTTGTAAATGGTGTACAGGTACGCAAAAAACTTGTAAGTGCATCAGATACCATTGCGTTGGGCAGTACAGATGGCTACAAGGTAGCCGTAGATACTATTATTGAGCATTATAATAAAGTTGCTTTTTTAAACAAAACGGATTTTACTGAAGAATTTAATGCCTTGCAAAAAACATACAGCGATTATTTTGTAGAACGCAACAGGCTAAAAAAACAAAGCGGCTTTAAGGCGTTTATACCACGTATTATTGTTACCCTGGCCGGTATGGCCATTACGTTTGTTATACCTATGGACAGTAATATAAGATATGCAGTTATGACGGTATTGGGCCTTGTGGGTGGTGCAAGTACCCTTATAAAAGGAGACGACCTTAAACTGCAGGATGAGCTTGACTCTCTTGCGGTGGAATATCAAAATAAATATTTGTGCCCTAAATGCAAAAAAAAGCTTGGGCTAAATAATTCCTGGAAAATGGTACAATCAGGCAAAGTATGCCCACAGCAGTGTGGCGCTGTATATGCGCAAGATAACTTTGTACAGTAACAATGGGGTTTTGTACAATTTTTTAAAAGCGCGCTAAAAGTTTAAGCACATTTACATCAGCAAAAAACAAAAACATTTATGGAAACAATAATTTCAGGACAGGAATCGGGCAAGCCGGTAAAAAAAGGCAACATCGTTTTAAAGAACCTTACCAAAGAGCAAAAGCAAAAACTTATGGCCGGACAAATAGGTCTTGCCGCCCTGGCTGCTACAGCAGGAGCATTTACACTTATGGGGTTTACAGCTGTATCCGGTGAAGAACCCGAGGCGCAGGATGCCGCCGGCGAGGCTGCTGTTATATGTACCGAAGCACCTTTTGCAACTACAGTTACAAACGATATGTCTTTTACCGAAGCTTTTGATGCGGCAAGGCAGGAAGTAGGGCCCGGTGGCTTTTTTGAATACAACGGCAAGCTCTATAATACCTATACCCAGTCTGAATGGGAAAACATGACGCCTGAGCAGCACCAGGAATACTGGCAATCTATAGATGATAATACTACCAGTATTACAGATATAGCACCTGAGGAAGCCTACGCTATAAAAATTGACACACCTGTGGAGCCGGTTGAACCGGAATACACACCCGAGCCTGCAGACACAGAGCCTGTATACCCTATTGAACCAATAGAGCCAATAGAGCCAATAGACCAGGATATGGCAGATGATGCAGTGCAGGTTATGGAAGTAGACTATTTGGGTACATCGTTTGATTCCAACGAAGATGGCAATGTAGATATTTTAATAGTAGATGCAGATGGTAACGAAATAACCGATATGGTTTTTGACAGTAATTATGATGGAATTGCCGATGCGATAATATTTGATGTTGACCTGGAAGGCGGCATGACCGGCTATGAACAGGTGGCATTGCTTGATGGCGTTGAACTTATTATAAACGACCCTTACAGCCAGGATCAGTCTGATAACATTTCGGGGAACGAATATGATGTGGTTATGGATGATAGCCAGGCCGATGTACTTAATGAAGACGATCTTAACCCGGCAGGTAATACACAGGTGGCCGGTGGCGATGCTCCAAATTTTGAAAATGATTATGATGTAACCGATTATTCTTCAGATACACCAACATGAAAAAAGTAGCCATATACTGCCCGGAGTGCCAAAAGCAATTCTTTTTACAATTTAATGCGTTAAGGCCGCCGCAAAAACCTATAGGTTTTACCTGCACGGGATGTTCAAATAAATTAGTATTAAAACCAATAAGCGCAGTAGCCGGAATATAATTAACTATGCAGCCTGTAAAATTTAAAGTTAAATGCACCCATTGTCAGGAACCTAACATAGTAAGCGTTCCGGAAGATATGCTTGGCAAAAACAGCCTGCGCAAATGCACAAAGTGCGGTGGTATGTTTCCTTTTATGGCTCCTACTAAAGAAAAAGTAGCGCAAATTATCCAGTCTAAGCAGATAGCACCACCAGAATCACCCAAACCGGAGCCGGAAGAAGAGGAATTTAAAACAACCATAAACCCAAATTTTGGGCGCAGAGAAAAAATACTGAAGCTGGAATGCCAGGCGAATGAATTTGGTAAAACACAGCATTTTGAGGTTAGCCAACCGTACATGAGTGTGGGCAGGCTAAGCTATGAAACGGGCTCTTACCGGGCAGATATAGCGGTAGAAACTACCGATGTTTACATGTCTCGGAAGCATGGAGTATTTAAAAAATATACAAATAATGATTTTACCGTGGCCGATTTGGGTAGTGCCAACGGAACATTTTTAAACGATGTAAAGTTACACCCTTCTGAAGAGCCAATTTTGAAAGATGGTGATGTAGTGCGTATGGGCAAAACCATTTTTACTGTAGAAATTATATAGACCACTACACGGCAATCTTACCCTGCCCTGCAGTAAATATAACAAGCCAATGAACCAACAAGACTTCTTTAGCCGTTACCGGTTTAACGTTCGCACAGATAAACTGGGCGGCGGCAGCTTTGGTACGGTATATAAAGCCTATGACACCGTACTTGATAAAGAGGTGGCTATAAAAGTATCTGAAGTGAAAGTGATGGGCGGTAAAGAGTTCTCATTGATGGATGAATTCCGTGCTATAGAAAATCTTCCTCCCCACCCTAACATTGCTAATTATGAAAAAGTTTTCACTTTTGATATGCCACAGGGAGTATATGATTATGCCATAATACAATACTACCCGCACGGCAACTTAAAAGACCTGATAAAGGAACGTAAGCTAACCGAAGCTGAAAAGATAAGTGTTGCACGCCAACTTCTTACAGGCCTGGCCTTTTTACACCAAAACCGTGTAGTGCATCGCGACCTTAAGCCGTCAAACATACTTATTCACATTCGCAACCGGGATAACGGCGAAGAGATTATACCCAAGATAGCCGATTTTGGCCTATCTAAAATTGCCGAAGGCGGCAATAGCCGTTTTGACAACAGCTTTGGCGGCGGTACGCTGGAGTACAGCTCTCCTGAGCAGCTTATGGGCCGTGAGCTACGTTTTAATACTGACCTTTGGGCTTATAGCGTAATTGTATATGAGCTGTTTACAGGGCTGCCACTGTTTGCACCACAAACACAGTCAACCGGAAGTGTGCAGCGCGAAAAAGAAATTTATGACCAGATACTACATGGCGAAATAGCACAAAAGCTTGAGGCCTTACCGGAAAAATGGAAAAAAGATATGTTGTCCTGCCTGGTTAAGGAACCTGATAAACGCGTAAAATCGGCAAGTGAACTTTCTATCATTACTGACGATGGTATCGAGATTGAGGTACCACAGCAGGATGTCTCCACATTATATGAAGGCAATACCGTAGTAAACCAGTCTTATGGGGGGCATACGGTAATTGCTACCGAGGAAAAAGCTGCGCCACAACAAAAGCCTGAACCGGTTAAACCTGCTCCTGCCCGGCAACCAGCCGGAAAAAAGAAAAAGAAAACCATTGGCTTTGCCATAGGTGGCGGGGTAATAGCATTTGCGGTGGCGGGCTGGTTTATTATACAAAATCCAGCCGGAGCTGAAGGCAGCAAGACATCTGTTGCAAAGTCCGATTATGCATTTTACCTGAAACAGGGCGACAGCCTTTCGGCTGCTAACGATGTTGAGGGGGCTAAAGCCGCTTACGAAAAAGCACTTGCAATAAAAGCGGGTGATACACTTATAACCAATAGGTTATCAAAATTAAAATTTCAAAATGCTGTAGCTGGTCCTGATAGTGATTTAAAAGCTGTAGATAAATCATTGGTTAACGAAGGAAACTCATCTAATTTAAGTGTTTTGGCTCAGCTACAGAAAAAATATTCTCAAGTTAGAGCTATAAATGGAGGGTTATATGTTACATATGATTGGAGAACTAGCAAGAATGGCCTTATTGATAAAGATGGCAATCTATTGACTAAAATTAAATATAATTATATCTCGACATTTAATAATGGACTGGCAATGGTTAGTATAGGCGATAACTATGGATATATAGATGTAAATGGACATGAAGTTATTCCTCTCAAATATAAGCGAGCGGGAAATTTTAGAAACGGAATAGCATTGGTAGAGTATAGTAATAAATGTGGTTTTATTAATCCTAAGGGGCAAGTAGTAATTCCTCTAATATATGATTCAGCCAGTGACTTTGAGGAAGGGTTATGTTGTGTTTCACTTAATGGTAAATATGGGCACCTAAACCAAAATGGCGATGCAACTATACCATTAAAATATGAGTTTTCTTTTCCGTTTACTGAAGGTTTGGCTTGTGTAAAATTAAACGGCAAATACGGATTTATTAATAAAAAAAATGAAGTAATTATCCCTTTTAAATATGATTGGGCTCATGTTTTTGATGAAGGTATTTCACCTGCTCATCTAAATGGTAAAGCAGGATATATAAATACCGAGGGAAAAGAAGTTGTTCCTTTAATATATGATAACGCTTTGCCATATAACAATGGCATGGGTGAGGTTAAACTAAATGGAAAAACCTTTTATGTTGACAAACAAGGTAATTGTATAAAAGATTGTCCATAAATTAACATTTTGAATAACCTGACCAAATTGAGAATTAGATGACACAACAGGAATTTTTTGAACGCTACCGCTACTCCGTGCGCACCGATAAGTTGGGAGGCGGGGCTTTTGGTACCGTATATAAAGCATATGATACTATTCTTGATAAAGAAATTGCCATAAAGGTAAGCGAAGTTAAAACGATGGGCGGCAAGGAGTTTTCCCTTATGGATGAGTTCAGGGCGATTGAAAACCTTCCGCCCCACCCTAACATTGCCAACTATGAAAAGGTGTATACGTTTGAAACGCCGCAGGGCATTTATGATTATGCCCTGATTCAGTATTACCCGCACGGCAACATGAAAGATCTTATTAAGGAAAAACGCCTTGGTACTGAAGAAAAAGCAGCGGTAGCCATACAACTGCTTAACGGGCTTGCATTTTTACACCGTCACCGCGTGGTGCACCGGGACATGAAGCCAAGCAATATACTGATACACATACGCAAGACGGTAAATGGTGAAGAAATCATTCCGAAAATTGCTGACTTCGGCCTATCTAAAAAAGCAGACCAGGGCGGCAATAGCCGTTTTGATAACAGTTTTGGCGGCGGCACACTGGAGTATAGTTCGCCTGAGCAATTGCGCGGTCAGGAATTGAGGCTTAATACTGATTTATGGGCTTATGGTGTAATGGCTTATGAGCTGTTTACAGGGCTTCCGCTCTTTATACCGCAAAGCCAGGCATCGGGCAGTGCCGAAAGGGAAAAAGAAATTTTTGACCTTATTCTGTATGGCGACATAGAAAACAAGATGGCTGCGCTACCGCTCAAATGGAAAAATGCGGTAATGGCATGCCTTATCAAAAGACCCGAAGAACGCATTAAATCGGCTGAAGACCTGTTTAGCATTATTAATCAAGTTGTACAGCCGCAGGATAGTGCAAAAACAGTTATTATGCCGCCTGCCGAGAAGGTTGAAATACCGGAGCAAAAAACGGTTATAATGCCGGCGGAAGCAGCACCCGTACCGGAAATAAAAAAACAGCCCGAACCTGCAAAACCTGTTGTCAAAGAACAAAAAAAGCCTAAACCGGAAGAAGTAAAACCCGTTATAAAACAGGAATTGCCTAAAGCCGCAGAAAAACCGGTGGCTCAAAAACCTGAAATTAAAAAAGAGCCGGCTAAAGCAGAGCCCGTTAGCCAAACCGCTGAAATTAATACAAAGAAAAGCAGCAAAAAAGTGCTGTATGCAGGGGTAGCAATAGTTGGTGCTGTAGCCCTTGGCGCGGGACTGTATACTACAATAGGGAAGAATACCGAAAAGACAGTTACAGTAGCAGACAGCCTGCAACCTAAACCAACAGATAGTATTGCACTTGCCAATAGCAATGTCTTAAAAGATAGTGTGGGTACCAATGTGCCTGAAAAAAAGGCAGATGATGAATCTATATATAAAATCCTTCAGCTAACTGAAGAAAAAGATGAGGTAAAACCTAAAGAAAATGCATGGAAAGCAGAATATGACAAGACATGGGCAGCCATAAAAAGAGCTTACATAGACACGGAATATCAAAAAGTAATAAACTTGTGCGATGCCATATATGATAAGCTTCCTGAAACCGCCGCCCGGCAGGAGCGAATTCGCATTTCTGACATGAAACAGGAATGTAGTGAGTTTCTTCAGTATAGGGAAAACAGCAAACAGTGGGATAAAATTTTGACTTCTATAGGCCGCAATATGGTAGTTGTTAAAAAAGGAGGTATGCGCGGCACTGCCGATGTTATTACTTATAAAGAGCGTATACCGGCAGTATATAACATTATAAAACAAGATGGGAACAGCATACAGGCTATTAAAGAAAATGGCGATACAGATTATTACAATCTTAACGGCAAACCACAGTAACAACAAAACATTGGTTACCCATGAAAAAAATTCTCTTTCTACTACTATTAATTATTAGCTACACCATGGTTGAAGCGCAGTGTACCACTGTTGTTGAATGCAATGCGCAAGGCAAAGCAGCTTATGATAATAAAGAATATGATGATGCCTACACCTATTATGAATTTAGCGCACGGCAGGGAGACAAAACTGCACAGCTGGAAATAGGTATTCTTATATATTATAAGTTATTAACTGTTAACATAAACTATGAGGAAGCTTTTAACTGGTTTAACATTGCCTATAAATCGGGTCAGGATGATGCAGGGATATTTCTTGCTTCACTCTATCAATCCGGTTATGGTGTGCCGCAGGATTATGCCATAGCATTAAAAATTTATAATGCCCTGGCGGCTAAAAATAACAGCTTTGCTTTTGATGGTTTAGGCTACACATATCTAAATGGGCTGGGTGTTGAAGCAGATTTTTCGATTGCTTTTGCACATTATAAAAAAGCAGCTGAAGCCGGATTGCCAAACTCTCAGGTTGCTTTAGCAACTTTGTATAAAAACGGCATTGGTACCACACAAAATTACGCGGCCGCTTTAACATGGCTAACAAAAGCCGCTGATGCAGGAGATACTATAGCAATGAATACCCTGGGAGATATGTATGGCGCAGGTGACGGAGTGGTAAAAAATATGGATACCGCGCTATTCTGGCATGAAAAATCGGCCAGACGAGGAGATGGTGCCGGAATGCTGGGTGTTGCAATGTATTATTTTACAGGCACAGAAGATATAGCACCAGATTACGCCAAAACAGTAGAATGGATAAATAAATCTGTAGCAGCAAATTGTTATACCGGTCTTTCTTTAATGGGATATATGTATCAAACGGCTACAGGGGTGGCAAAAAATGATGATATAGCGCTGCAATGTTATAAAAAAGGGGCAGATAACAACAATGGTAGATGTATGTATGATTTAGGTCTAATGTACTATTTAGGTAATGGTGCTACTCAAAACAATGCACTAGCTTTAGAATGGTTTCAAAAAGCAGCCGATAATAACGATAGCAATGGCATGTATGCCCTGGGCCTTATGTTTTATAACGGCCACGGAGTAGAAGCCTCTGCCGAAAAAGCTTTAATTTGGTACAAAAAAGCGGCTGAGGGAGGTATAAGTGAAGCAATGTTTAACTTAGGTTATCAATATGAATTTGGAATTGGTACAAAATCCGATGAAAACTTAGCCATTGACTGGTATAAAAAAGCAGCCCGTCAAGGGTTTATACAGGCTCAGGAAACTTTAACTGATATGGGTAAAACCTGGTAACTTATGAAGCCATGAAAAAGATCATTATCATATTTATCTTGTTTTTACAACACCTATACAGTTTTGCCCAATGCACCACCGTGGCTCAATGCAATTTGCAGGCTAAGACAGCGTATGATGACGGCGAGTATGACGACGCCTATACGTTTTACCAGTTTAGTGCACGAAAAGCAAATATAGAAGCTCAAATGGCTATAGGTAAGATGATATATGAAAACCGGCTAAGCATTGCCCCTGATTATACAGAGTCGTTTGACTGGTTTAGCAAGGCAGCACAAAAAGGCAATAAAGAAGCAGAGCTTTATATGGCACGTTTGTTTTACCGGGGCCTTGGGGTAAAAAAAGACACGAAAAAAGCATTTGATATATTCAGTTCACTTTCTGAGGCATTTCCGCGTGCCAAGCGCAACCTTGCATATATGTATGAAATAGGAGAAGGTGTAAAACAAGACACGCTACGCGCCGTAGAACTATATTATGCCGCTGCCGCAATGGGCGAAGACTACAGCCTATTAAGCCTTGGCATTATATACGAAAATGGTCAGTATGGTTTTAAGCAAAATTTTGCTGTGGCCATAGATTATTACACCAGATCTATTAACAAGGGCAACCCTGATGCTTATACCTATCTGGCCACAATGTATAAAGAAGGGCATGGTGTACAAAAAAATGTTGCCAAAGCTATCGAATACTATAATAAATCGGTTGCACTGGGTTCGGCCTATGGCATGCAGTGCCTGGCATATTGTTACTATGATGGCGTAGGTGTGGAAAAAAATTTGGTAACCGCATTTAACTTAAACCAAAAAGCTTCTTTAAAGGGAAGTTCTGATGCTATGTATAACCTGGCATTTCAGTACCAGGATGGCGCAGGCTGCCAGCAGGATTACGCTAAAGCGCTAAAATGGTTTAAGGAAAGTGCCGAAGCAGGAAATATACTTGCCTGCAGCATGACCGGTTACTACTACCAGGCAGGATATGGCACTGAGAAAAATATTGATAAGGCTATCGAATACTATAAAATAGCAGCTGCCAAAGACAATGAATATGCCCTTTCTAATCTCGCAGAACTGTATTATACCGGGGAAGGCCTGCCACAAAATTCTGAAAAAGCTTTTGAGCTTTTTAAAAAAGCGGCAGAAAAAAATTACCATTATGCAATGAACTGGCTGGCCTTTCTTTATGAAAATGGCTTTGGTGTAAATAAAGATACACAAACCGCTATGCAGTGGTATAAAAAGGCTGCAAAAGCCGGTAATGAGGGCGCACAAAAGCATTTAACAGAACTTGGCGAAACGTGGTAATCAAACCTTAGAAACGAATGAAAGTATATCATTATTCTCATATTGGCACACGCGATAATCAGGAAGATGCCCTTTATTGCGACAATGGCATATATATAGTATGCGATGGTATGGGTGGGCATGCTAAGGGCGAAGTAGCCAGTAATTTTATTGTTAGTCATATCGTGCAAAATGCACCTTCTATCTTAACCAAACAAGCTATCCAGCAAACATTGGTTAGCGTACAGGAGCAGCTTAATGAAAGCTATGGCTATGAGCCCGAAACCACAGGTATGGGCACCACCTTTTGCGGTATTTTTACATCGGCCGGCAGCTTATATATGGCCTATGCAGGCGACAGCCGCATTTACTGGATAAAACCTGACGCAGGCCAAGCCTGGCATACCTGGGACCATTCTCTTGTGGGAGAGCTGGTAAAACAAGGTGAAATTACCCGGGAAGAAGGCAGAAAACACCCTATGGCAAACCGAATAAGCAGGGCTTTTATTGCCAATAGCGATAATAAAACTGTTGTTCCGGATATATTCCGGGCGGATAGGGTTGATAAAGGCGACATCTTTTTAATATGCTCAGACGGCGTTACAGAGGCATGGAATGAGAATGACCTGGTAGCACTGTTATGCGATAAAACCATTGATGCCCCTCAAAAACTTGCTACCATTAAGGATTTTTGTGCTGCTGCATCTAAAGATAATAATACGGCTATTTTATTAGAGGCCGAAGCATCAGATGTATTGCAATCAGGAAATAACGACGAGATAGAATGGTTGCCGGTGTCGGTTTTTGGAGTAGCGCAACCAATACCTCCCTCCCAACCACGGACTATTGAAAACGATAACGATGGCCCTCAGGAAAATCATACATCTGCTGCAAGGCCGGTGCTTTATATAGTTGCTTTATTATTACTTGCCTCACTTATTTTTGTACTTAAAAAAATATTTTTCAAATAACCGCATCATGAAAAAAACGTTACTACTTCCCATTGCTATTATTGTTTATGTTATTCTAACGGCTTTTTTTCCTGCAACAGATAAAAAGGTGTTACCCACATACGGCAATACGTATGCTGTTATAGTGGGCATAGCCGATTATAAGTATGAAAGTACTGCCCCTGATTTAACCTGGACCATTAATGATGCCGATAAATTCAGCGGTTTTTTAATGAGCGAAAAGGGTGGTTCTATACCGGCCGGAAATATTTATCTGCTAAAAAATTCAAAGGCAAAAAAGGCTAACATTATATATTATGCAAAACAGCTGTTTGCAAAGGCCGGTGAGAACGACAGGGTGATATTCTTTTTTTCAGGCCACGGCACAGAGGGTGCACTTGTGCCGCATGACGGCGTTTATAACCCCTCTACCCAGCAAACCTACAACCTGCTTTATTACACCGAATTGCAGGATATAATGAAATCGGCCAAGTGCAAAACCAAGATGATTTTTGCCGATGCCTGCCACTCAGGGAGTATTAAGGAGAAAGAATTTAAAAAAGTAGAAGACAAAACCGAACCTAAACCTCCTGTAAGGGCACCGCAGGATCTTGAAGTAGCCATTATGACGGCAAGCAGCGCCACGGAGCTTAGCATTGAAATGCCCGAGCTAAAAATGGGCCTGTTTAGCTACCACCTGATAGATGGCCTTGAAGGGAGCGCCGATGCCAATAAAGACAAGCGTGTAACTATATTTGAGTTACATAATTACGTTTATAACCAGGTGCACGCCAAGAACCCTAAACAATCTCCGGTAACGTTTGGCAAGTTTGATAAAGAAATGGTGGTATCTTCAATAAAATAAATTTTGAAATAGTAACTATTCCTAAAATAGGATGGGCAGTATAAAATATGTGAGGATCATTTGATTTTAATTGTACCCTTACGGTACAAATCAAGTGCCTGATTCAAAATCAGTTTCACGACAGCCACAGGAATATCGGCATTTGGGTTAACCCGCAAGATTTTCATTCTTGCACGGTTGCCCGCTTCCAGTTGTGGGTGGTTAAGATGCTTGCCTTCCACCATCAAAATATAAGGTTCGTCTGTTTTTTTATCGGTCCACAAATAACAAAACATTTTGTTTTTGTAGCAGAAGCATGGCATACCATATTTTACGGTTTCGGTTACGTTTTTATCTATACCAAGAATAATATCGCGCAAAGCTAACAGGCAACCTTTATAGGGCTCTGCTTTACTTAAATAAAAATTTTCTGATGGATTTGACATGTTTAAATATTTTCCGAATATACTTCACAATCGCTTAAGTTACTATTTACATCCAGTAATCATAATAGTCGGCATAAAACTGTTTTACCTGGTTTAATATATAAGCATTGATAAGTTGTGCCTCCATATCATCTATAATTGCCATCATTTTGCCAAGGCGTTCAGGCTTTTTTGATTGCAGGGTATTTCCATCTTCTTTAAGCTCTTCTGTAAATACCTTTTTGAGCATTGTTATAAACGCTTTTTTCTCTTTAGTAATGTCGGTTTTGCTGTTCAGGTTTTTATCAAGGGTATAGATACTGTATTCGGTATAACCATAAATACTGTCGTGCATGTGCCCGTAATACGTTCCGCCATACTCATAATAGCCCTTAAGGTGGTTCATATTTCTATAGGCAGAAAACAAAGCAAGCCGTTCTTTATCATATTTTTTAACGCCGTTAACCTTTTGTAAAAAGTAAGCATACAGCATATAAAATCCGTCCTGCCCTACCTCACTGCTAAATTCATCCGAGTAACCCCTGTATTCTTTCAGGCCAATAAGGTCTTTCCAGGCTTCGTCAGGATGTAAGATTTTCTTTGGATCCATCTTATTAAACCAGCGTTCAAAAATGGAATACCCCAATTTTGTGTACTCAATGGTGGTACTGTCGTTTAAGGCAAGCTTTACCCACTGAACCGTATCTTTTCCCGGTTCGGCAGCAGTTGTACTTACAGGTGGTATTGAATCGGCCTGGGGCTTTCCGGGCACTGACGTCTGAGTTTTGGTGCAGCCGTAGAGCATCAATATACAGGCCAGCAAAAGGGTTTTCATGGAGTAGAATTGGTTTCTCAAATATAATAATTCCCTTCGCAATCCCTTAACAAAAATCTGCTTCAAAACCTGTATCTTTGCTTATTCAATTTTTGCCATGATAAAGACTGATTTTTCTACCCTCGAACCTAAGAAAAACATACTCATAAAAGGTGCGCAGCTGCATAACCTTAAAAACCTTGACGTAGCCATACCCCGCAACAAGCTGGTGGTTATAACGGGCCTTTCGGGCTCGGGTAAGTCAAGCCTCGCATTTGATACCCTCTATGCCGAAGGGCAACGCCGCTATGTAGAGAGCTTAAGCAGCTACGCCCGCCAGTTTTTGGGCCGCCTTGACAAGCCTAAAGTGGAATACATAAAAGGCATTGCGCCCGCCATTGCCATAGAGCAAAAGGTTAATACCACAAATGCCCGCTCTACAGTAGGCACGAGTACCGAAATTTATGACTACATGAAATTGCTTTTTGCGCGTGTGGGTCGCACTTATTCGCCTATTTCCGGGCGTGAGGTAAAAAAGGACACCGTGACCGATGTGGTTAATGCCGTAAAAGGTTTTGAACCCGAAAGCCGCTGGCTGCTTCTTGCCCCCGTGCATACCGAGAAAGGCCGCACCATAGAAGAAAAACTTGGCATACTGCTGCAACAGGGCTTTGCCCGTATATTGGTGGATAATGAAACCCTGCGCCTTGATGATATTGCCGATGTAGACTTTACTAATAAAGAGGTGTTGCTGGTGGTAGACCGTATTGTGGTAAAGGATGAAGAGGAATTTTACAACCGTCTGGCCGATGCCGTGCAAACCGCTTATTATGAAGGTAAGGGCGAAGCATTTTTACAAGATGTGGGCAGTGGCAACCGCCTGCCTTTCAGCAACAACTTTGAACTTGATGGCCTAACGTTTGTAGAACCTAATGTACACCTATTCAGCTTTAATAACCCTTATGGCGCGTGCCCGGCCTGCGAAGGCTACGGCAGCATCATCGGCATAGACGAAGAGCTTGTAGTGCCTAACACGGCCCTTTCCGTTTATGAAAATGCCATCTTCCCGTGGAGGGGAGAAAGCATGGGTTATTATAGGGACGAGCTGGTTAAGAACAGCCATAAGTTTGACTTCCCGGTGCATAAACCGTATTTTCAGCTAAGTGAAACCGACCGCAACCTGATATGGACGGGTAATAAATATTTTACCGGCCTTAATGAGTTTTTCAGGGAACTGGAAGAAAAGAATTATAAGATACAAAACCGCGTAATGCTGAGCCGTTACCGCGGCAAGACCAAATGCCCGGAGTGTAAAGGCAAGCGCCTGCGCCCGGAAACCAATTATGTAATGATAGGTGGCCGCACCATAAGCGACCTGGTAGATTTGCCAATAAAAAACCTTGCGAAGTTTTTTGAAGCGCTGGAACTGAACGAATATGATGCTAAGGTAGCCAAAAGACTGCTTGTAGAAATAAACAACCGCCTGCGCTTTTTGCAGGAAGTGGGCCTTAGTTACCTTACGCTTAACCGCCGTTCGGCTACGCTGTCGGGTGGGGAGAGCCAAAGGATTAACTTAGCGACCTCTATGGGCAGCAGCCTGGTGGGCTCTATGTATATTTTGGATGAGCCGTCAATTGGACTGCACCCCAAAGATACGGAGCGCCTTATAAAGGTGCTGCTTGGCCTGCGCGACCTGGGCAATACGGTAATTGTGGTGGAGCACGACGAGGACATCATGAAGATGGCCGACATGATCATCGATATTGGCCCCGAAGCCGGCACACATGGTGGCGAGCTGGTGGCACAGGGCACCTTTGCCGAGATATTAAAATCAGACTCGCTGACGGCTAAATACCTTAACGGGCAGATGGAAATAAGCGTGCCAAAAAAACGCCGTAAATTTAAGCACCATGTTGAGGTTATTGGCGCACGCGAAAACAACCTTCAAAATATTGACGTTACCTTCCCGCTGGATTGCCTTACGGTAATTACCGGTGTTTCGGGTAGCGGCAAGAGTACGCTTGTTAAAAAAATACTGTTTCCGGCCATACAGAAAAAGCTGGAAGGCGTGGGTGAAAAAGCCGGCCAGTTTACCGAGCTCCGCGGCAGTTACGGCCACATTAAGCATATTGAATATGTTGACCAGAACCCCATAGGCCGCAGCTCGCGCTCTAACCCCGTTACCTATATTAAGGCGTATGATGATATCCGCGATTTGTTTGCCAAACAAAAACTGTCGGGCATACGTGGCTACCAGAGCAAGCATTTTTCATTTAACGTAGATGGCGGCCGCTGCGAAACCTGCAAAGGCGAGGGCGAAGTAACTATCGAAATGCAGTTTATGGCCGATGTGCATCTGGAGTGCGAAACCTGTAACGGCAAGCGCTTTAAAAAAGAGATACTTGAGGTAACCTTTGAGGGCAAAAATATTGATGATATACTAACCATGACCATTGATGATGCCGTGGCATTTTTTAGCGAACACAAGCAAACCAAAATTATGACCAAGCTACAGCCGCTACAGGATGTTGGTTTAGGTTATGTGCAGCTGGGGCAAAGCTCTTCTACCCTTTCGGGTGGGGAGGCACAGCGCATTAAGCTGGCGTCGTTTTTGGTTAAGGGCGCTACTAAAGATAAGGCGCTGTTTGTGTTTGATGAGCCTACTACGGGCCTTCACTTTCACGACATCAAGAAGCTGCTGGCCAGTTTTGAGGCGCTGATTGAAAAAGGGCATTCCATTATTGTTATAGAACACAACCTTGACCTGATTAAGTGCGCCGATTACATCATCGATATCGGCCCAGAGGGCGGTGAAAACGGTGGGCATTTAGTGGCTTTTGGTACACCTGAAGAGGTGGCCAAGAATCCTAAATCAGTAACTGGGGAATATTTGCGGGAGAAGTTGTAAGCCTCACCCCCAGCCCCTCTCCAAAGGAGAGGGGGCAGCTTCACTCAGGCTGTTCCATTCCGAACGGAGCGCAGCGGAGTTGAGGAATCTCAAAAACATAAGCGTCAACTAATGACGCTTTTTTTATTTATTTTTTTGTCTCTACGTTTTATTTGCTTTAATTTGATTATCTCTAATTGATGCTCCTAATGAAATATCTTTATATAATATCATTTATATTTTGCCTGAATGCAGCATCCGGCCAAAAAACATTGGATATTCCATCAAGTGATATTGTAAATGGATTTTTAGAAAATTTACCTGCCACCCTTGAAAAATTTGGCTTAGAAGATTTGAGAGAAAGTACAGATTCTTTAAATGTACGTATTTGGCGTCCGCAAGAAATATTCACATTAAAAATAGCTGCCTCTATCACCTGTAAACATAAATATTACACCTTTAGTATGCCAAATGGCGATTACACTTTAATAGACGACAAACCAATTATCTATACTTCTGATTTTTCTGAAAACATTTCGCAACAGCTTTTAGACTTATTAGTATATGATAATCTTGCCACCCTTAAAGATGATACAAACAGAGGAATGGACGGTTACTATGTAATTCTTGAAATAGCAACATCAAAAACCTATAAAGTGGTAAGTTATTGGTCTCCTAAAGAAACCAGAAGTAAAGACTGCGCAAAAGTAGTGGAGATACTACAAGCAATCCGTAAAGAATTTGACTCCGATATCCTTTGGACAAATTTTTTAAACACGCTTAAACCCGGAGAATATCTATCAGGTATGTCCTATATAACTGTTGACAATTTACCTGAAAACAACATAGAAAAAACCGATTTTTATTATAGCACTGAGAATATCATACGAAACCGGTTTACAATAACTCCAGATACAAATCATACTGATTATCCCCTTATATTAATAAATAACAAAAGAAGCAATCTGGCAGATTTAAACCTTTATACACAGAAAGATATTTTATCGTTTAATACTATATCCGCTGATGATTCTATGCGATACATATATGGCACAAGGGCTGAAAACGGTGTTGTCTTGGTTTTTACAAAATAGCCAAAACAATACTATATAAAAGACCCAGTTAGTATATAAACCACTAACCATGAAATCAACCTTACTCCTCTTACCTATTCTTTTCCTGCTTGCCTGCAACAATAATAAACAACAGCTTCTTGCCGATGCCACGCCTGCGTTTAAAGACGTTAAAGATTATACGGCCTTCAAAGACTCAGTAACCGTAAACAAAAAGCAGCTGGCTACTAAACCGTATGCAGAGCTTTCTGAGTATTTTTTCCACCTTGTTAATGATGATATTTACAGCTACTGGCAGGGCACGCCATGGACGTTTGAGGGCATGACACGCACCCCGCACGATGGCACCATTGCATGTGGTTATTTTGTAACCAACACCCTTGCCGACCTGGGTTTTAAAATTAACAACGTAAAGCTGGCGCAGTGCGTATCGGGCGATATGATAAAGGCGCTTTGTGTGGACATCCATTCGTTTAACGGCATCAAGAACTTTGAGGCTTACATGGTCAAGCAGCCTGTAAATTCGGTTTCGATTGTGGGGCTTGATTACCATACCGGCTATATTGTAAAAGACGCTACCGGAAGCTACTTTTTGCATTCTAACTACATAGGCAAAGTGGGCGTGGTTAAGGAACTGATAGGTGAATCGCGTGCTTTGGCAAACAATAAGTTCTTTATGATAGGCAGCCTTACGGCGAATAAAAAGCGGCTACAGCAATGGGCTAAGGAATAAAGTGTTAGTTAAATAACGTGTTATTCAGTAATTTTGGAAACTGAATTTCTAATTTTTGAAAGACTACTACAACATACTTGGCGTACCCCCTACTGCCCCGCAG
>Ga0265798_10002486_pt1 | contig 27222 bp, 20 predicted proteins | sample P3T30metagenome_FD_192430 | JGI IMG/M metagenome (GOLD analysis project Ga0265798, IMG submission 192430) | Plant litter microbial communities from East Loma Ridge, Irvine, California - P3 T30 | ecosystem: Environmental > Terrestrial > Plant litter > Unclassified | place: USA: California...
ACAAACCCTAGCAACACAGCCTTCCAGACTGCCTGCCATAGTTTACGCGTTTTGTCCCTTGTCATTTGGAGATGATGTGAGGGTTGTCTAGAACCCCGCATCGAAACCCCGGCCGCGCCAACGGTCGGGGTTTCCCTTTTTCAAGGGCTACCGTCTGGCCATTGGGGACTACCTAAACGCGCTTGCCATAAAGGTAAGGCGCGTTTAGGTAGCTGGTTTTCTTGGCTTTATAATCTTTAAAAACAGGTTGGCTTATTGGGAAGCAGCGGTTGAACTACTTCAGCGCCTCCCGAAACGCCTTGCCCTGCACGTAGTCCTGAAACTCCAAATCTTCCACGGCCTGGGTGGCTAGCTCGCGGTTGAGGCGCACGGCCTGGCGTAGCTCGTCGGCCATCGCGGCTTCGTCGTGGCGGCGGGCGGCGGCTACGGCCAGGCCGTAGTGCGGGTCGGCGGCCTGGGGGCGCAGGTCGAGGGCGAGGCGGTACTGGGCGGTGGCCGCATCGTAGGCGCCGCGCTGCACAAATAGCAGGCCCTGGTTCATGTAGTTCTGGTAGCTGGGGCCGGCCAGGCGCAGGCTGGTGAGCGCCTGCTCGGGCTGGCCCACCTGGATTTCGAGCGCCGCCTTATCGGCAAAAACCTTGCGCAGGATGTTGCGCGGCCCGCCCAGCTTGATGGCGTAGTCGTAGTCCTGCAAGGCCTCCAGGCGCTCCTGGGCGCGGTGGTGGGCCGAGGCGGCGCGGTAAAATAGCTCGGCCGTGGGGTGGCGGTGAGCGGCCAGCGTAAAGTTGACGGCCGCCCGGTGGTAGAAATTCTGCTGCACGCGCAGGGTCGGCTCCTTTTCGGCGCGCAGGGCCAGCACCGTGCCCAGGTTATAAAACGCCTCCCAGCGGGCCGTGCTCGCGGCCGCCAACTCGTAGATGCGCTGTTTTTCGGCCAGCAGCGGCGTGAGCGTGGCCGAGTATCGCAGCTCCTCGGGTGTGAGGGCGTCGATATCGGCCTGCTTCTCGACGATTTTCTTGCTCAGGATATACACCTCCGAGTCGTAGCGCGGCGGCGCGGTGTAGGTGACGGCTACCGTGCCCCAGCGCAGCACCGGGTAGATGTAGTCTTCGAGGTAGTCGAAGTAGCTGAGCTTGTGCAGCGCCCGCTCCTTCTGAGCGAAGGTGCCGCGCGTGTCGTTGATGATGCTCACCACCGAATCTTGCTGCGCGGGCTTGAGCACCGAGTTTTGCACCTGGTTGAGCAGCAAGTCCCAACTGTTGCGGTAGGCCAGCGTGTCGAAGGTAATATTCTCTACCTTATTGAGGTAAGAGAAGCCTTTCACCCGCTGCTTGTAGTAATAGAGCAGCATTTTTACGCGCTTGCTGGCCAGCTGGGGCTTGTGCGCATCGGTAGAGTCGGGCGAGTGGCCGGCCGCGATGAGCACGCGCTGGGTGTGCTGGTTCTGGTCAATCAGGTCTTCGAGGGCCGCGATGTTGGTGCCCAGGCTGGAGCGGATAAACCACTGGCCCTGGTCGAAATACAGGGGCAGAATGCGGGTGCCGCTCATGGTATTATTGGCGTGCTCGGGCAGCAGGGCCAGCAGCGTATCCTCGATGACCACGCGCCGGGCGGGGTCGGAGATGCCGCGCGCCACCAGTGTTTCGGTCTTGGCGGTCAGCACCTGGCCCTTGGGCTTTAGCTCGCGCACTTGGCCGCGCGCCATGAGCTGGCCCGGCGAGCGGCGCGGCGTGTTGGGAATGTTGAAGCGGCGGCGGCTCACGAGGCGGCCCTTCACCGAGTCGTCGTAGGTAAACTCGCCCTGGGCGAAGGAAATGCGGCCCACGGTATCGAGGCGCAGGTCGTGGTCGTACTTATAGGTGAGCAGCACCTCGTACACCGCCCCTTTACGCAGGTGGCGGCCCGCCACGCGGGCCGTGGCCTCGAAGGGTACCGACTCGCCCACGGCCGTGAGCGGCGCAGGCTCCACGGTTACGCGGCGGCCGGCTTCGGCGGCTTGCAGCATCTTGGGCAGCGGGGAGCAGCCAGTGAGCAGGCCGGCCAGCAGCCAGCCCGTAGCGTGGAGCTTACTTATTGATAATAAACGCAAATCGAAAGAAATTGACGGCGGGTAACACGGGCCGGGCCGCAACCCGGCCCGCGCCTTAACGTAAGACAGTCCTTAACGTTTGCCGCCGGTTAGGTTGTATCTTAGCCCGGCAAAGTTGCACCGCGCCGCTCAATATCACGTCTATGCACCGCCTTACCGACTTTATCGAATCGCAGTCCTTCGGGCTGTGCTCGGCGCTGGGGCAGCGCTGGGGTTTTAGTACGCGCAGCATCCGGCTCTCGTTTGTCTACGCCTCGTTTTTCACGTTTGGCTCGCCCATCGTGCTGTATTTTGCCGGGGTGTTCTGGATGAATATCCGCCGGGCCTGGCGCCAGCAGCGCAGCACTGTCTGGGACCTGTAGGTCAGTTATCAGTAAGTAATTATCAGTTATCGAAAGGTTATGCGGCCTTCAGCCTGCTTTAATCTTTGGTCAGCGAAAAGCTCTTGATTGACAACTGGGAAAATTTCTTTTTCCCCTGGGCAAAATATTCCCACACCACGCTGCGTGCGTAGGTGCCGGCACGTTGGCTTACAAGCAAGCGCGGCTGGGCTAGCCGGCGGCGCTCGCGCCAATAGCTGAGTTTTTGGAGAAAATGCAGGTGCGCCCGGCCTACCGCCTGCGCCTCGGGCCAGTTACGGGCCAGCAAAAAACGCAGGCCCGCTACCCAATCGAGCAGCAGGCGCAACATAAAAGCGCTGGTTAGCTCGCTAGGGGCCGAGTTTTTATAAAGCAAAGCCAGCCCATTGCGAAAGTTCAAATACGTTTTGCGGGGACTGGACTTTGGGAGGGTGCCGCCGCCTACGTGGTGCACGCGGGCCCCGCCGTGGTACCAGATTTCGTGGCCCGCATTCTGCGCCCGCCAGCAGAAGTCGATTTCCTCCATGTGGGCAAAAAAGGCGGGCTCCAGGCCACCCAGCTCGCGCCAGGCGGTGGCCCGCACGAGGCAGCACGCGCCGCTGGCCCAGGCCACCGGGCGCGGGTCGTCGTACTGGCCTTCATCAGTTTCTAGGGTGTCGAAGAGGCGGCCCCGGCAAAAAGGATAAGCCAGCCGGTCGAGGTAGCCGCCGCCGCCACCCGCGTACTCAAATAAGCTGTGGTTGCTGAAAGCCAGTATCTTGGGCTGCACAGCGGCGGCACGGGGATTAGTAAGCAGCAACTGCCGTAGGGGCGGCAGCCAGCCGGGCTGCACTTCTACATCGGAGTTGAGGAGCACAAAAAACGGGCTGTCGAGCTGCGCCAGTGCGTGGTTATACCCTTCGCAAAACCCCAGGTTCTCCTCAAATATCAGCAACTCTACCTGCGGAAAGCCGTGGCGCAGCAGGGGCACCGAGTCGTCGCTGGAGGCATTATCGGCCACTACTACACGGGCCCCGGCGGCGTGGGCCAGCACGCCGGGCAAGAACTGCCGTAAAAAATGTTCGCCATTGTAATTCAGAATTACAATGGCGACATCGGAGCAGGTGAAATCTGAAATCAAAGTGGTTGGGCTGGCTTGCCAGCCAGGAAATTAGCTGCCAAAGTTACCCAAGTCGAAGCCCGGGATGTTAGGCATTAGGCCGCTGGTTTGGCGCTGAAGCTCCTGCTTAGCCATTTCGGCAGCGGCTTCCAAGGCTTTGTTGACGGCGGCTACCACTAAGTCGGGTAGCATCTCCCGGTCTTCGGGCGTGAGCAGCGAAGGGTCAATTTCAAGCTTGGTGAGGGTACGGTGGCCGTTAGCAGTAGCTTTTACCAGGCCGCCACCGGCTTCGCCCGTTGCGGTGAGGTGCTGAAGCTGGCCCTGGGCTTGCTGCATCTTGTCTTGCAGCTCTTTCACCTTGCCCATCATGCCCATCATGTCGAATGCCATAGTCGTAAAATCTGTGCTCCCAGCTGGCCGGGAAGTGGTAAAATAGCGGATATAAGGGCAGCTTTTGCAAAATGACTGCCATCTGCTAGCAACCTCAAGCGACAAATTTAGTTCAAACCTGCTTCAGCGGGCTGGCCAGCGGGCCCACGGGAGAAATGCTTCTAAACCACAAAGCCCACCCTGTCGAAACAAGGCGGGCCAGTAAGTAAAGTAGCGGCACTTACTTGCGCCGCTGGCGCAGCTTGCGCAGGCCGTAGGCTACGCTACTAGCCAGCAGCAGCGAAGCGCCGCCGTCGAGTGGTACCTCGGTGGGGTCAACGGGGTCGGTCGGGGCGGGACCGCCGGAGCCCGGCGTTTGGGCCAGCGCTGGCTGAACCGAGCCAGCCAACAGCAGCACTGCGGCGGCTACCAGCGAACGAACTAAAGTAGGAATGCGCATAAGCAGCTTCTGAAAAAGGAGTTGGGAGGGAGGGAAAACCAAACAAATAGCCTGGCTGGCCAGCAAGATACGCCAACCAGCCAGGCTATTGCATGCAGAGATACGACTTAACCGCCTACTTGGATGCTGTGGCGGCCAGCGGAGGCTAGCTTAGCTGGGCTAAGGCCGTTTTCAGAGCGGTGAGCACGGTTTGCAAACCTTGCTCAGGGTTAGGGCCCAGGTGAATGTGCAGGGCACGGCGGCCGTTGTCACGCAGGGCCTGGAGGTCGCCCTGGGCCTGCGCATTCTCAAACGTGCCAAAGGTGTAGGTACGGCCCGGCAGCGGCAGGTCCTGCGGGTGGTCGGCGGTGAACTGCACGAACAACCCCACGTTGGGGCCACCCTTGTGGTACTGGCCGGTGGAGTGCAGGAAGCGCGGCCCGTAGCCCGAGGTGGTGGCAATGCGCAGCTTATCCTGCACTAGCTGGCGAAACTCGGCCAGCGACTTATTCAGCGCCTCGTTTTCGTGCAGGTAGGCTTGCAGCGTCAGGAAGTTGCCGGGCTGGGCCTGCGCGAAGAAGGCGTGCAGCACGGCCGTGGCTTCGGCGCCCGTGACGTCGCCGTAGTAGCGCACGCCATCCTGGTCGTCGGCGGGCTGGCCGGGGTCGGGCAGCTGGCCCGTCTCGGTTACTTCCTTCATCAGCTTGTCGGTCGCCGTTTTGGCGGCCTGCACGTTGGGCTGGTCGAAGGGGTTGATGCCCAGTACGATGCCCGCTACGGCCGTGCCGATTTCCCAGCGGTAAAACTCGCTGCCCAGCTCCAACGCATTATACAGGCGGATGATGACCACCGGGTGGCCGGCCTGCTCCAGGGCTGTGAGCTTGTCGATATTGGCCTGGTCGGCCTCGCTTTCGTAGCCCACGTACACAAATACGCGGTCGGTGCCGTACTCATCGGGGCGGCCCAGCGGCTCGCCGGCTACCGGCAGGATGCCCTTGCCTTCCTTACCGGTGCTTTCGGCCAGCAGCTGCTCCAGCCACAGGCCCAGGCTGCTCAGCGACTCGGGCGTGATGAGCGTGAGCTTATCACGGCCCTGCTTGGCCAGCACGCCCATCGTGGCGCCCAGTTTCAGGCCGGGGTTGTCGGCCACGGGGCCGTGCGCGCCGCAGGCCTGCATCATGGCCACCGCGCCGCGCAGCAGCTCGCTGATATCAATGCCGTAGAGGGCGGCCGGCACCAGGCCGAAGTACGTGAGGGCCGAGAAACGACCACCTACTTCGCTGAAATTCAAGAAAATGTGGCGGTAGCCTTCTTTCGTGGCCTGGGTCACAAACTTGGAGCCGGGGTCGGTGATAGCCACGAAGTTTTCGCCGGCTTTGTCGCCTTTAATAGCTTTTACCTTGTCGTAGAAGTAGTCGCCGAAGGCCAGCGGCTCGGCCGTGGTGCCCGACTTGCTGGCCACAATAAACAGCGTGTGCTCCAGCGGAATCGACTGCTCCAACTCGGCTACGGTGCCGGGGTCGGTGGTGTCGAGGATGGACAGCGGCAGGCCCGCCTGCTCAAACGAGCGCTCAAACACGATGGGGGCCATCGTGCTGCCGCCCATGCCCATTACCACTACGTGCTGGAAGCCAGCGGCTTTCACTTCTTGCACGAAGTCCGTGATTTCGCTCACGGCCTTGGTCAGCACCTCGGGGCTGTCGAGCCAGCCCATGAAACTGCGGATGCTCTGCTGCGCCTCGGCGTCCTGGGTCCAGAGGGTAGCGTCTTTCTGCCAGAAACGGGTGGTGAAATCCTGGCTGTTGAGGGTCGCGATTTCGGCCTCTACGGCGGGCTGGTACTGGCCCAGGTGGTAGGCGGCGGAATATTGGGTGTCGGGCATGGGGTGTTGGTTGGGGAAGAAAATTGACACTTACAAAGCGTCATGCTGAGCCGGCTGAAGCATCTCGCCCGCTTCAGTCAGCTTGCTCAACGAGGCGGGCGAGATGCTTCGGCCGGCTCAGCATGACGTTGTTTTATAAGTAATTAGATGAGAAATTATTTCAAAATGGTAACCGTGCCGGTCTGGCTAAATTCCCGGCCGGCCTCGTCGCGCAGCGTGAAGCGCCACACATAGGTGCCGTTGACCGGGGCGTGGCCCCGGATGGTGCCGTCCCAGGTCTGGCTGCGGTCGGTGGCCCGGAAAGCTTCCTGGCCGTTGCGGTCAACTACTACGAAAGTAAAGCCGTTTAGGTAGCGGCCTTTCAGCTCCAGCACGTCGTTGAGGCCGTCGCCGTTGGGCGTGAAAGCATTAGGCACCACCACGCGCGGTTGCCGCGTGAGGCTAGCCACGTTGGAGTAGCTGACGGTGCCGGCCGGCAGCCCGCCGCCGCTGGCCTCAATGCGGTAGCGCAGCACTTGGAACGTAGTCGGCGGGGCCGGGTCGAGATACGTTAGCCCGCTAAAGGCCGCCGAGGTAGCCAGCACTGCGCCCGTGGGCGACAGCGTAAGCACGCGGTAGCTGACGCCCATCCCTGCGCCGCCCGGCCCCCGAAACGCCGACCAGCTCAGGCGGGCGGTGAGGCCCTCCGGGTCGGCGGCTTCCACGCGCAGCAGGCTGGGGCAGGTGGCCGGGCTAGCCGCCGAGCCGTTGCCGCACACGTCTTGCAGGCGTACGGTGTAGCACGGTGGTGCGGCCAGCAGGACGGCTACGTCGGCGGGGTCGCGCAGGGTGTCGGTGGCCGTGGGTACGGCCGCAAAGTCGAGGTTGCCCGGCCCACCCTGGCGGCTGTATAGCAGCTGCCCGCTGGCCGGCAGGGCCGCGCCGCTGGCCTGGTTGGCCGTGAGGGTAAGGCGGTTGCGCAGGTCGAAGCTGGCATTGAGCAGCGGTGGGGGCGGGGCCAGCGCCGAGACGGTTTGCACAGCTACCTCGTTGGCAATGGTGGTGCCGCCGCTAGCCGTGGTGGCTTGCAGGCGGTAGGTGTAGCGAGTGCCGCAGGTCACGGCCGCGTCGTTGTAGCCAGTAGCGGTGGCGGGCAGGGTAGCCAGCGCGGTGCCGTTGCGCAGCAGGGTGTAGCCAGCCACAGGGCCGGCCACCTCCCAGCTCAGGCTATTCACATTATTGAGCGAAGCGGCGCTGAGCACGAGCGTGGGCACCGGGGCCGAAAAAGCCGAGTCGGTGCGGCACACGTCGCGGCGGCCCAGGCGGTAGAGCCCGGCTAGCGCCCCGGCCAGCGAGATAGTGCTGCTACCCGCCGCCACCACCTGCACCCGCCGAAAGCCGGTGGGGCTGCCGGCATCGGCGCGTTGCAGGTCGTAGAGGTAGCCGGTGGGCAGCCCACTAATATCTAGTGAAATAGCGCCGGGCAAGGCACTGGGTGCCGCGAGGCGGCTCAAAACCGTGGTTTGCGGCGCAGCCAGGGCTGGCACCGACTGCGTAGCCTGGCCGCTGCACAGGCCATTGGCGAGGTAGCGGCCCACTACCGTGACGCTGGCACCGGCCGGGGCGGGCAGCGTGATGGCCGCGCCCGCGCTGAACGGGCCAGCCAGCGCGCTACCATTGGCCTGGGCAAAATACTGGTCGTAGCCCCCACCGCTGGCGATGGTCAGCGCCACGGTATTATTGAGGCAGGGTACCAAGGTGAAGGCGGGCGCAGTGGTGGCATACACCTGGAAATTGCGCACGTACACCGTGCCCACGCCGCCGCCGCTGCCGGGCGCAGGGTTGGCCAGCTCCGAGATGGTAACCGGCCCGGCCGTGGTGGGCGTGTAGGTATTGTTGGCCAGCTGGGCGACGGTAAAATCGCAGTTGGCCGGCGTAGCGTTGGTGCCCGGCAGGGCATTGTAGTATAATAAGTTGGCGGCCACCGTGCGGCCGCAGCCCAGCTCGAAGCGCACGGCGCGGCCCACGCATAGCGCCTGCACCGGCTGGCCGGTAGCCACATCGACGGCCACAAACGGCGTGGCGCAGGGCGGGGTGTTGATGGTGCACTGGGCCGCCACGCGCCCGGCCGGCCCCAGCAGCAGTAGCAAGCTCAGCAGCGCCGAAAAGAAGGAGAATCTCATACCGGTGGCAACGACGTTAGCTGGCCCAATCGTACTCCCGCACGAAGCGGGCAGCGCGGTGCAGGTCGGGGGCCAGCACTCGGTCGTGGGGCACGAAGGTAACCACCTCGCGAAAGGCCGCCACCACGGCTTCCAGGGCCGGGCTGCTGCGGGCGGGCCGCCGAAAATCGAGGGCCTGGGCGGCGGCCAGCAGCTCGATGCCGAGGATTTGCTCCACGTTTTCGACCACGCGGCGGGCCTCGGTGGCGGCGGTGGCCCCGGTGCTGAGCGGGCCGTGGTCGCCCACACCGCTTTCCGTCATCGACGAAGGCGAGCACAGCTGCTTGTTCTGGCTCACGAGGCTGGCGGCCGAGTTGGGCAATGATAGCAGGCCGAAGTTGAGCGCGGGCTCGGCGGCCAGGTAGGGCGGCAGCTGGCGCTGGCCAGCCACGAGGCGCGTAGTGCGCCGCTCCGAGAGGCTGCCCACCCCGGCCACGGCCATCGCCAAGTGGTCGAGCACCAGCGGCAGGGGCTGGCCGGGCAGGCTGCCGCCGTGCAGCAGCAGGTCCTCATCCGGAAAAATCAACGCCTGCCCCGTAATGGCGTTGCACTCCGTTTCGACCACCTGGCGCACGTAGGCCAAGGCGTCGCGGCTGGCCCCGTGTACCTGCGGCACGCACCGAAACGCCTGCGGGTCGAGCTCGGGCGGCACTTCCTGGGCCCAAGGCTGGGCGGGCAGCTCCGAGCCTTCGAGCAATTGGCGCAGCCGGGCCGCTACCGAAATGGGGCCGGCGTGCACCCGCGCCCGGTGCAGAGCCTCGTGCAGGGGCTGGGCCGATGCGCCAAATACGTCGTTGGAGAGCGCGGCGATAGCGTCGGCGGCGCGCAGCAGGCCGGTGGCACGTTCCACGGCCTCGGTGGTGTAGGCCAGCATAAACTGGTTGCCACCCAGCAGCGTAAGGCCCTCCTGCGCTTGCAGCGGCAGGGGCTCCCAGCCGAAGAGGCCCAGCACGTCGGCCGCGGCCAGGCGGTAGCCCTGGTAGTTGACTTCGCCCAGGCCCAGCAGCGGCAGGCACAGGTGGGCCAGCGGGGCCTGGTCGCCGTAGGCGCCCAGCGAGCCCTGCTCGTACACTACCGGCCACACATCGCGGTTATAAAAATCGAGGAGGCGGCGCACGGTGGTGACGGCCACGCCGTTGTGGCCCTGGCTTAGGCTGTGGGCCTTGAGCAACAACATGCGGCGCACGAGGGTGGTGGGCACTTCGGGGCAGGTGCCGGCTGCGTGCGACATCAGTAGGTTGGCCTGCCACTGGGCTTGTTCGGTGGGCGGCAGGCCGGCATCGGGCAGGCGGGCGAAGAAGTCGTGGTTGCTTCCCGCATCGGGGCCGGCGCCGGGCTGAAGGCGGCGCTGCAAGTAGGCTTGGCCGGTGGTAATGCACTGCTCGGCTTCGGGGCTGAGGCGCACGGCTTCGTCGCTGCGGAGCAACGTGGCCAGGCTAGCCAGGGTGAGCGGCTGCGTAGGGGAAAGGTGGGGCATAGTGGCGAAGTAACAACGAATGCCGCCAAAGTTCAACTGCCGGTCGCTGCCACGGGCAATAGGTTAGCGGCGGTAGCTAGGGATGAGGCCCATTTACCTCATCCCCCGGGCCCGTAGCATGCGGGCCAGCGGGGTGCCGGGACGCACCAGCGGGCGCAGCTCAGCGTAAGGGATGATGACGCCGTCGTTGCGATTGGAAATTTCCAGGCCCTGTGCGGTCAGTGCGCAAGTCCAGGTGCTCCAATAATCCGCTTCGTCGCTCGTGGTTTCTGGGGGTAGGGGGGCCAATAGCCGGCGGCGGCCGCGGTCGGTTACCCACTCCCAGCCGTTGAGCAGGTCGATAGTGTAGGCTGAGACCCTGGGCTGGTCCAGCAGGTGTATCGCCAGCAGCCCGCGCAGCCGCCGCTCGTAGCCGGGGCGCAGCTGATGGTAAATGGAAAGCGGCCGGCCGGTGGTCAGGTCAAGCAGCCCGCGGGTTGTTAAAAAAGTGCTGCTACCCTTATCGTCAAAGGGGGAGTCGAAGTACTGTAGCTCGTAGCTAAATAGGTAAAAGTCATTGAGTAGCATCATTAGCTCGTGGCCCGAGTGGCTGTCGGGGCGCTGGCCAGCCAGCAGCAGCTTGCGGCGCTCGACCAGCGGGGGCAAGCACAGCCGGCCCTGCAGTGGCCGGCCCCCGGGGCCCAGTAGGTACAGAAAATCGCGGCTGACTTCGGGTACATCAGCGGCATAGCGCGACGTGACCTCCCCGCCCGTTAGCTTGAGATTGCGGGTAGCATAGCGCACGCCACCCTGGTAGTTTTCGCGCAGCTGGAAGGTGCCCACTTGCTGCCCGGCCGAGTCTAGCCACGTGCCGCGCAGACCTGGCCCTTGGCTTAGCTGCCAGCGCCCGCCCGCCCGGCTCGAATATGGGAAATATGGTGTACTTAATACCAATGATTTAGGATGGCGGCGCGAAGCCTGCGTAAGGCGATACTCCTGGCCGCTGCGCCAGAAGTAAAAGCGGCCTTGCAGGTGGCCGGTTTCGTCCAGGCTGAGTTCGGCGGTGGCGGGCTGGCCGTTTACTGCGCCCACGTAGCGGCGCGGGCCGGGGCGGCTCCGCTCCGTAAACCGCATCGGCTGGGGTCGGGCGGGCGTTACCTTTTCGGGAGCGGCGGTAGGCGGGGCGGGCGGGGTAGCTGGCGCCAGTAGCGGCGCGCTAAGCTTATCACTGTCGACTGACATACCCTCTGCCAACGAGTCGTCTACTGAAAGCATCCGCCCGCCGGCATCGGAAGCAGCTAGCCGGCGGGCAGCAGGCGCGGCGGGCAGCCAGCGGGCACCCTCGTAGGCCCCGGCCAGCACGGCTAGCAGGAGCAGGGCGGCCAGCGCGGGGCGAAAGTTAGGAGGGGCAGGCATAGGATAACGGCGAGGAAATAGCTTAGCCTACCAGATACCCCGCGCCCGCAGCATGCGAGCCAGCGGGGTGCCGGGGCGCACCAGCGGGCGCAACTCGCGGTAGGGCACGAGAACCACCATAGACCGCGAATAGGCGGCTTCCAAGCCCGACCCGGTTAGTGTGAGGGCCCCACTGAAATTGGGTAGGTTTAGCAGGGTGGAGGGGCGGCCCTCGTCATCAGTCCAGTCGCCGAGGCCCGCCGTACGGGCGGCAGCCACCCCCGGGTCCGGGTCGTGCAGAAAGTGCCAGGTAAGCCGCCGCTGCAGGGCGCGCTCGTAGCCGGGCTTCAGCTGGCTATCGATGTCCAACTCCTGGCCCGTGCGCAAATCAAACAGCCAGCTTTCGGTGACCTCGTCGGGTGTGCCGCCGTAGGCGCGCACGTAAGAGGACGTTTGGTAGCTGAACAGCTGGAAATCGTTGAGGCGCACGTCGTCTACGTAGGACCCAGTGGCGTCGCCGTCGGAATTGTGATAGTCTTTCCGGATGCGGCGTCGCAGGGCCGCCGGCGAGCCCGCCAGCCGGGTGCGTAGCACTGGTGGGGCGGCCTGGGGGCTGGGCAGCGTCAGCAGGTAATGCGTCGTCGTCGGCACGTAGTCACAATTTTCCGGCACCCGCAAGTCGCCCAGTAGAGAGTATTCTTTGAATGAATAGCGCAGCGCCCCGGCGTAGCTTTCGCGCAGCAGCAGGCGCTGCGAGCGGCCGGCCCGGCGCCAAGTGCCCGCCAGCGTGGAGCTGGCCAGGCTCGTAGTGAGCTGCCAGGTTCCCTGGTCAAGCTCGCTTTGCTCGCCTTGTTCCTTATAAACCGCTATTAGCCCTGGCTTCGCATCCCCAAAGGAGAGTTCGTACCCGGGCCCGCCCCGGTGCAGGTAGAAGCGGCCCGTGGCGGAGTCGGGGTTCTGCCATTCGAGCAGGGCCGTGGCCGCCTGCCCGCCCACCGTGCCCACGTAGCGCCGCACCATCCAGGGCCGCCGCGCGGCGGGGCTACCTCCGGTAAATACCTCGGCCTGCGGCGGGCACTCTGGCGGTGGCGTTGGCGCACGGGCCACCGCCGTATCGGTAGCTGCGGGCCGTGGGGCTGGCCGGGCGGGGGCCGGCTGCGTAGGCGGCCCGGCGGTTGCTACCGGCGCGGGCTGCCGCACGGCCACTTGGTAGGCCAGGGCCAGCACCGCTAGCAGCACCCCGGCGGCCAGCATGAGGCGGGAAGAAAACGAGTTAGCGGGCTTCATAAGCAGTAATAATAGCCCAGCCTACCACAGCCCCCGGGCCCGCAGCATGCGGGCCAGCGGAGTGCCGGGGCGCACCAGCGGGCACAGCTCGCGGTAGGGAATGGTAAAGGTTGGGCTGCGGTGCGTGGCCAGCGCCAGCCCCTGCACGGTGAACAGAAACGTATCGCCCTCACCGTCGGCGCTGTCTGCCGTGCCCATGGGCAGGCGAGGCAGCTTCACGGGCTGCCCGTGGTCGGTGAGCTGCTCCCAGCCTTGGAGGTGCGGGTTATCTTCGATAACATACGGCAGCATGTGGCGGGCCAGCAGGCGGCGCAGCGGCACTACATAGCCCAGCCGAAACTGGCTGGCCAGGGTGAGCCGCCGGCCACTTGCCAGGTCCAGTAGCACGTTGTTTTCGAAGTGGTCGCCGGTGCCCGCAAAGGGAGATTCAGAAGAATGCAGCTGATAGCTGAGTAAGTAAAAGTCGTTGAGCTGCACCCGCAGCCGGGACTCGTTATCGGCTGCGTTGTCGAGGGTGGTGCGCAGCAGGGCCCGGCGGCCAGCCGGCGCCGGGCATTGCACCCGGCTGAGTGGGGGCCGGGCGGCGGCCGGGCCAAGCAGGTGCACAAACTCGCGGCAACTCGAGGGCGTGTAGCAATATTCAGCTGGCACTGCCTGGCCATCCGACAGGGTCATTGCCAGCACCTCGTAGCGCACGCCGGTCTGGTAGCTTTCGCGCAGCACAAAGGGGCGGGGCTGCTGCCCGGCCGAGTCTACCCAGGTGCCTTGCAGCACCGCGCCCGGGTAGCGCCGCAACCGCCACTGCCCCCCAGCCGGCGTGCCGAGCGAAAACTCGGCAGGCACCAACTCCAGCACGAGCGGCTGGCGGCGCGTGGGCTGCGAAAACTCGTATTCCTGGCCGCTACGCCACAGGTAGAAGCGCCCACTAATGCTGTCGGGCGCTGCCAAGGTGAGCTCGGCCGTGACGGGCTCGCCGCCTATCGTGCCCACGTAGCGGCGCGGCCCCGCGCGGCGTACCTCCGCATAGGTTGGCGGCTGCGGTGGGCAATCGGGCGCGCTGGCAGCTGGTTCGTCAGGGGCTGGGTGGTCGGTGGCCCGCGTCGGCGTAGGGCTCGCAGCCGGCGAGGCCGCTTCGCTGCCCGCCGGCACCCGGGGCAGTCGCCGGGCGCCCGCATAGGCGCCGGCCAGCACGGCCAGCATAAGTAGGGCTGCCCCTGCGGGGCGAAAATTAGGCGGAATAACCATGAAAGAGCGTTGAAATAAGCTGCGTTACCACATACCCCGCGCCCGCAGCATACGGGCTAGCGGCGTGCCGGGGCGCACCAGCGGGCGCAGCTCGCGGTAGGGAATGACGACGGTATAGGGAATAGAATACGCCTCAACGTTTAGCTCTCCCGGGAAATAGCTGGCCTCCAGGCCCGCACCAGTCAGCACCAGGTGGCCCAGGAGCGACTCCTCACTGACAATCGGGCCCGCCAGGTGGTGGGTGCCACCGCGCAGCTCCAGGCCACTGTGCAGCTCCAGGGCACTGTGCTTGGTGTTTAAGTCGCGTAGGAGCTGCTGGGCCAGCAGGCGGCGCAGCGGCGGCTGGTAGCCGGGTTGCAGCTGGCTGGCCAGCGTGAGGGCGCGGCCGGTCGCCAGGTCAAACAAGGCACTCTCCAGCCCATCCTGCCGGGGGCCGCCTTCCATAAAGGCGGTGTAGAAGGTTTGGCAGCTCAGTAGGTTGAAGTCGTTGAGGCACACCCCGACGAAATAGGAAGTGTCCCCCTCCTGCCCATAGGTGGCTAGCAGGCGGCGCTTGCGCACGGCCAGCGGGGGCGCCTGCACGCGTTGCCAGGCCGGACGCAGGCGCCCCAGCAGGTGCAGGTAGCTTTGGGTAAGGCTGGGGGAACAAAAGTCCGCGGTGGGCCGGCCCCCGGTAAGGGTCAGCTCCTGAATGGTGTAGGGCACGGCCTGCCGGTAGCTTTCCCGCAGGTTGAACGGCTGGCGCCGCCCCGCCTCATCTATCCACGTGCCCCGCAGTACCGGGCCGAGTGGCGCGGCCAGCCGCCAGGTGCCGCGTGGCTGGCCCAAATCAGCCACTTCCTGGCTGAGGGCCAGCACCAGCGGGCCGCGGCGGCGCCGGGTAGCTTCCAGCCGGTACTCCAGGCCGCCCCGCCACCGGTAGCAGTGGCCGGTGACCGAGTCGGGGTGCGTCCAGCTCAGCTCGGCCGAAGCCCGCTCCTTGCCGATAGTGCCCGCGTAGTGGCGAAATACCGGCCCCGTCCTCATGGGCTTAAAGCGGAGCGGCGTGGGTGGGCACGGCGGAGCTTCCGGCGCTACCTCGGCCGGCGGCTCGGCTTCTACCACCGGCTGGCTGGCTACGGCGGCCGCCGGCTGGCTGGCCACGGCCGGGGGCGCTGCTACCGGCGGCGTAGCCTGCTGGGGTTGCTGGGGGTGGCAGCCGGCCAGATACGCCGCAGCGCTCAGGGCACCCAGCCCGCGCCAGCAAGGGTATTGGCTAAGCCAGCCCAGCCGGAGTGGCGGGTCGGTAGCCAATGCCTTGCCCAGTTGGGTAAGCCGGCGTATAAAAGAGCGGAGCATGGCAGTAGCGTTGGCAAATAAGTAAGTCGTACCATTACCACAGCCCCCGCGCCCGCAGCATGCGGGCCAGCGGGGTGCCGGGGCGCACCAGCGGGCGCAGCTCGCGGTAGGGAATGTGCACGCTGCCTTCATAGTGCTCAAGCGGCTCCGCTTCGTAGAGTTCGTGGGGCAGATAATTGACTTGCAGGCCGCTGCTGGTTAGGGCGAGGTTGGCTTCGGTTTCGGCCAAGTTATCGCTGTTGGGCAGCTCGGGCAGCGTAGTGGGCCGCCGTGCGGTATCTAGCCAGGCCCAGGTGCCCTGGTGGTCTTTGTTGATAAAGTCAAACTGGTGGTCGTGCAGCAGGTGCCGCCGGATGAGGCGGCGCAGCGGCCGCTCGTAGCCCGGCCCAAACTGGCTGGTCAGCGTTAGTTCCCGGCCCGTAGCCAGGTCAAAGAGGTAGGTCTCCGTCCAGTAGTAGCCCTTCCCCTCATTGCCTGGCTCCGCCCGGAATAATATTAGGTAATAGCTCAGGAGGTTGAAATCATTGAGCAGAAACCTATCCAGGGTCTGGAGGCGTTCGTCTCTCTCCTCATAAATAGCCCGCAACCGGCGGCGCGCTACAGCCGGCGACGGGCCCAGGGTGCGCCGCAGGGCCGGGGCCACTGCCCAGGGGCCCGGAAACTGTAGGTAGTCGCAGCGGTAGCTGCCCACCTGGCACTCTGGGGATGACTCCTCCCGAAACGACCCGCCGCCTACCAGGTGCAGCGTGTGCACATCGGCCCGCACAGCCCCGGCGTAGCTTTCGCGCAGGTAAAAGGGATGGTTGCCGGTGGTGTCGTGCCAGGTGCCGCGCAGCACGGGCCCCGGCCAGCCCGCCAGGTGCCACTCGCCCTGGTTGGGCAAAACAACCTCCTCCGAATCATCGGAGCGCCATACGTGCAGCGTAGTACGGGGCCCCTCCGAGTGGTCTAGCTCGTACTCCGGCCCGCCCCGGTGCAGGTAGAAGCTGCCCGATACCTCGCCGAGGGTGCGCCATTGCAGCACCGCCGTGGCGGGCTGGCCGCCCACCGTGCCCACGTAGTGATGTATGCGCAGCGGCAGCTGCCGCTCGGGGTCGTCAGATGGCACAAACCGGATAGGCTGGTCCGGGCAATGAGGGAGCTCAGGGGGAGTAGCCGGCGTGGGGGGCACCGGGGCCGGCTCCGCCGCAGGGGTTGTTGCTAAGGCGACGGTATCAGTAGACAAGGTGGTAAACACAGCCTGGTCCATCATCGCCGAGTCGGTAACGATGGTTTGGCGGGCTGAGGCAGCCAGTGGGCGAGTGGCCGGCCGTTGGGGCAGCCACTGGCCACCCGCGTAGGCGGCGGCCAGCACGGCCAACATGACCCCAGCCGCCAGTGCAGGCCGGAAGCTAGTTGAAGTTTTCGGTTGCATGGGGTAAGATAGTAAGCCCGGCCACTAAATACCCCGCGCCCGCAGCATACGGGCCAGCGGCGTGCCGGGGCGCGCTAGGGGCCGCAGCTCGCGGTAAGAAATGAGCAGGGTTTCACCACCTTCAGCTACGTCCTCGTACAGGTCGGAGGCCCGGTACGTTACCTCCAGGCCAGCGCCGCCCAGGGCCATCCCCGCCGTATTGTAGCCTCCGGTATTGTAGTATTGTGCCCTGACCGGCAGCTCAACGAGTGCGCTATCGTCGGGCGGCCAGGTATTTTCCCGTCCTCCTGGCGCCCCATCTACCTCCCTGGCATAGCGCTGCGATTCCTGCGTGGTGGTCAGTTGCCGCTCGCGTAAGTGCCGCTGCACCAGGCGGCGCAGCGGCAGCTCATAGCCCGGCCGCAGCTGGCTGGCCAGGCTGAGGCGCCGGCCGCTTACCAGGTCGAAGAGGTAGTTTTCCGTCCAGGTATCTGCTCCTTCTCCCACGTACGCGTGGGTGTGCCAAACCCGGTAGCTCAGCAGGTGAAAGTCATTGAGTAAAAAATCGCTCAGCTCACTCGTGGCCACACTGCCCTGGTGGTAGCCTACCCACAGCCGGCGGCGGTGGGTGGCCAGCGGCCAGCTGAGCGTGCGTCGCAAAGCGGGGGCCAGCGCCTGGGGTGCCAGAAAGTGCAGGTAATCGTAGCAAGAGCTTGGCACGCCGCACGGGGAGAGAGGCGGCGACGGCCGCCCGCCCCGCAGCCGCAGGGTGCGCACTTCCAGCTGCACGGCCCCGGCGTAGCTTTCGCGCAGGTAGAAGGGCTGGTTGCCGGTGGGGCTGTGCCAGGTGCCGCGCAGCACGGCCCCCGGCCGGCCCCGCAGGTACCATTCGCCAGGCTGGCGGGCGTTGCGGTAGTCGTCGAGCGTGAGTACCGCCTGCCCCTGGTGCCGCCGCGCGAGTTGCAGGCTATATGCCGGTCCCCGCCGGTGCAGGTAGAAGCTACCGGCCACCGAATCGGGGTTTTGCCAGCTTAAAAGCGCCGTGGCGGGCTCGCCACCCACCGTGCCCACGTAGCGGTGTAGGCCCACCGGCCGCCGCGAGGCCGGGCTACCCCGCACAAACTTCACCGGGCCAGCTAGGCAGTCTGCTGTATCGGCTGGCGGGGAAGAGTGGGTGGGTGCCGATGCCACCACCAAATCGGTAGCCAGCGGGGCCACCGACTCGGGCGGGCTGTCCGCGGGCAGCCTGGCCGAGGTGGCCCCGCTGGCCGGGGCTGGCCCGTGCAGGGCTAGTTGGTAAGCCCCGGCCAGCGTAGCCAGCATGCTGGCTGCCGCTACGAGCGTACGCCGGCCGGGTGGGTTTATCATACCGTGAGGTTGGCCACTACCTCGCTCAGCGCCAGCGTTTTTTCCTCGCCGGTTTTCATGATTTTAATCTTGGCTACGCCGGCGGCCAGCTCCTCGGGGCCCAGCACCAGCACTAGCGGAATGCCCTTGGCATCGGCGTACTTAAACTGCTTTTGCAGCTTGCTCGCGTCGGGGTACAGCTCGGCCGGGATGCCGGCGGCGCGCAACTCAGCCAGCAGGGGCAGGGCGGCGCGGCCCGCCTCGGCGTTGAAGTGCGTGAGCAGCACGCGGGTGGGCGTTTCGCCGGTTTCGGTGAATAGCTCCAGCGTTTCGAGGCAGTCGTAGAGGCGGTCTACGCCAAACGAGAAGCCCACGCCGCTCACGCCCGGCAGGCCAAACGAGCCGGTGAGGTTGTCGTAGCGGCCGCCGCCGCTCACGCTGCCCATCGCCACGTTGTTGATTTTTACCTCGAAAATGCAACCCGTATAATAGGAAAGGCCCCGCGCCAGGGTGGGGTCAAACTCCAGCCGGTCAAACTGTTTGAAGCCGCTGGCTTGCAGCAGGTCGCGCACTTCGGCCAGCTCATTGAGGCCGCGGTAGTAGGCTGCGTCATCGTCGTCTTCGCTGGTGGCGGTGGGGCGCAGGCCGTCGGGCTCCACGCCGGCCGTGACGAAGCCAATCATCAGGCGCTCCAGCTTCTCAGCGTAGTCGCCCTCTACCCCCAGCAGGGCAAATAACGTGTCGATGGTGGGCTCCGCAAAGCCTTTGGCCAGCAGCTCCCGGGTCACGCCGTCGCGCCCGATTTTGTCGAGCTTGTCGATGGCTACGAACAGGTCGGTTTCCTTCCCTTCGCCGCCCAGCGCCTGGTAAATATTGCGCAGCACGCCCCGATGGTTGATTTTGATGGTAAAATCTTCCAGGCCCAGGCCATTGAGCACCTGCGCCATCATGAGCACGATTTCGGCCTCGCAGAGCAGCGAGTCGGTGCCCACCACGTCGGCATCGCACTGGTAAAACTCGCGGTAGCGGCCGCGCTGGGGCTTGTCGGCGCGCCACACGGGCTGCATCTGGTAGCGCTTGAAGGGGAAGGTGAGCGTGCCCCGGTTCATGGCCACGTAGCGGGCAAAGGGCACGGTGAGGTCGTAGCGCAGGCCCTTTTCGGCGATTTTGGGCAGCACGGCCTTGGGGCCGGCGTCGAGGTCCTCGGCCGTCACGAGGGGCGTGATTTCGCCCCGGCGCTCCTTCACCAGGAAGTTGCCGGAGTTCAGGACTTTAAACAACAATTGGTCGCCCTCGTCGCCGTACTTGCCGGTGAGCACCGACAGGTTTTCGAGCGTCGGGGTTTCGAGCGGGGCGTAGCCAAACGTTTCGAACGTGCGCCGGATAACGTTGAAAATATGCTGGCGGCGGGCCACCTGGGCCGGGCCAAAATCGCGGGTGCCTTGCGGAATGCTGGGTTTTTCCATTACCTCACAAAGGTAGGTTTGGGCCTTGGCACCCGCCTACAGTGGCTGGCTGGTTAGGGGCGCGCCGGCCTTGGCGGCCCCGGTCACGGCCTGCACCTCGGCGCCCTTGGGCATCCCGATGGCGTCGTGCGGGCGCCGGGCGCTGTCGGTAGCCACCTCCTTGTGCCGCCCGACGTCCGTTTTGGTGGGGTCCACGCCGTAGGGCGTGCCGTCGGGCTTGGTGCCGCAGGCCGTGAGCAGCAGGGAAAAGAGCGCCGCAACCACCAGGCGCGCAGAAAAAAACGATGAAGGAAGCATGAAGTTAAAATGAAAGCCGGGGCATATACGGCTTAGCCCCATGCCTTGGTGTGCGGGGAGCCTGATAAAGGTTTTTTTATCTGCCCGCTAAGGTCAGCCGCTGGCGCCACGGCTACGTATGCGGGGCCCCATCCTACCGCCTTTTTCTGCCCGATGCGCTACCTATACGCCTGCCTGGGGCTAGCCCTGGTGCTGGCTGGCCCCGCCGCCGCCCAAACCCAAAAGCCGCTCAACGATTCCATAAAGGTCAATAAGGAGCAGTTCAACCTCTTTCACCCCACGCCGCGCAAGTACATGCGCCCCATGGTGCCCGACCGCCCCGGCATTACCGAAAGCCCGTACTCGGTGGATGCGGGCCACTTTCAGTACGAGTCCGACGGCCTGCGGCTGCTCACGCGGCGCGAGGGTACGGCCCGGGGCCGCGACTGGTACGTGAACCACGCGCTGGCCAAAATCGGCCTCACCAACAAGACCGATTTCCAGGTGGCGTTCGATACGTATACCCAGACCCACGCCTACGACGACACCGACCCCAGCGTGAGCCAGCGGGCCCACGGCGCGGGCGACGTCACGCTGCGCCTCAAGCACACGCTCTTCGGCGACGACGACAGCCGCTGGGCCCTAGGCGTAATTGGCTACGTGGAGCTGCCCACCGGCCACATGGGCGACGGCGGCTACGAGCCCGGCCTGGTGGTGCCCGCCGTCTTTCAGATAAGCAAGGACTGGAGCGCTGGCGGCCAGCTGGCGGCCAACCTCTACTTCGACCGTGAGCAAAGCCAGCACTACGTGCAGCTCACGCCCACGCTCACCACCGATTATGCCTTCAACAAGGTGCTCGAAGCCTTTATCGAAGTGGTGGGCTACCGCGACCTGCGGGCGAGCGAGTGGCGCGGCTCCGTGAACGTGGGGCCGCAGTTCGACATCGGCGACAACCTCCAGTTCGACTTTGGGGCGCACCTGCCGCTTACCCACGGCGTGGACCACGAATTTTTCGTGGGCTTCAGCTTTCGGCGCTAGCCTGGGCCAGCCGAAGCTTACTGCTTGGTAAACACCATCGTGCTGCCGCCCTGCCGGAGCGTAAACGTGGGGCTGGCCGCGTCAAACTTCATGTTGATGCCAGCCGGGTCAAACTTGAATTCGCCGGGGCTCACCGGCTCCAGCGTGAGGGCACTCTGGCCGGTGGCCTGCGCCCGCAGGAGAGTGCCGTCCTTGGTCACGGTGATTTTGAGCGGAAACTTCGGGCTGGCGTAGGTGCCGGCGTAGCGGTCGAGGTCGGCGGGGGTGGGTACGTAACCGGTAGCTCGGAAATCGGGCAGCTTATAGGGCCGGCCAAAGTAGATTTTAAGCGCATCGACCACCACATCGTCGGTCGAGTAGGTACCGCCATTGCTGCACAGAGCCAGGGCTAGCTGGCTGGCGGGCAGGTACGCCACGGCCGACCGGAAGCCGTCGATGGCCCCGTTGTGCCAGTAAAACTTCTGGCCCTCAAACGGAGCCGTGAACAGCCCCCGGCCGTAGCCATCGCGCACTTCCTGCATGGCCGCCAGGCTGGCCGCCGACACCAGCCGCCCGTCAAACAGCCCTGCCATGAAGCGGGCGAGGTCGGTGGGCGTGGATACCACTGCGCCCGCGCCGCCGGGGATGCTCATGTCGGTTTCGGTGTCGGGCTGCCAGCTGCCCGTCCACTGATAGGAATTGGCCTCCTGGTTTTGGGGGTTGATTTTGCCGCCGTAATACGTGTTTTTAAGGCCAGCGCGGGCCACGATGCGCTTTTGCAGGGCCTGGGCGTAGGGCATTTTGGTTAGCTTCTCCACGATGTAGCCTAGCACCACGTAGCCCGAGTTGCTGTAGGCAGCCTTGGTGCCGGGCGCAAAGTCGGGCGTGGTTTTGGCGATGAGGGCGAGCAGCTCGGCCTGGGTTTTGGGCTGCGCCAGGTAGCCGGCGTAGGCCGGGTCGCTGGTGAAGCTGTGCAGCCCGCTGCGGTGGCTCAGCAGCTGGTCGATGGTGATGGTGGCGGCATTGGGCAACTGCGGGAAGAAGGTGGCGAGCGGCGTGGCCAGTGTCAGCTTCTTTTCCTCGATAAGCTGGAAAATCATTGCGGCGGTAAACACCTTCGTCACCGAGCCCACCCGGTAGCGCGTGGTCGGGGTGGCGGGCACGGCCGGCGCCAGCTGCGCCTGGCCAAAGGCGTGGCTATACACCACCTTGCCCTCGTGCGAGAGGGTCAGGCTACCCATTTTTTTATTGTTAGCAGCCAGGGAGTTGAGTAGGCTGTCGAGCTTGGCGGTGTTCAGGGTTTGGGCCTGGCCAGCCAGGGTGCCGAAGCTGAGCAGCGCAGCCAGTGCGAAGGTAGAACGGTGCAACATAGCGAGAAAGAAGAAGGGGAAAGAGAGAGGGAAGTAACAGTAGGGCAATCGCCGGTGGGGCCGGCTCATTACCGGTTTTCAGCAGCTGAGCGCCACTTATTTTGCTAAAGCCAAAAACGCAACACCCCGCCGCCACCCGCTGCCCTATAAAGTTTCGCGCCAGGCAGCTGGCAGCCACAAGATGCTGCGTTTTAAGCAATAAGCCAGGGCTACTTGCCCGGAATGATGGGGCCTAGCGGCCAGCCCGGCCGCCCACGGCGTAGGTGGCCGGAGCCGGCAGCTGGCGCTGGTCGAGCACCACCAGCACGCGCTCGCCGGCCTGCACCTGCGCGGCGATTTTCTGGTTCAGGCGCTGGGTGCGGAAGGTGCGCCGGGTGGCGTTGATGGCCTGCGCAAAGGCCGCGGTGGGTGCCTGCGAGTCGGGGCCCGCCACGGAGCACTGCCACCACGCGCCGCCAGCGGGGCAATGCTGGCGGTAGGCGGCCTCCAGCTCGGCCAGGTTGCGGATAACGTGCTCAGTACCAGGTACGAAAGCCGCGCTGTGCCGAATATGCTGCTGCATGGCTTGCACCAGCAGCTTTTTCGGAGCGCCCGTAGCCTGGCGAAACTGCTCGCTGGCTTGCAACAGGTAGTAGAGCTTGAGCTGGGTGGGCTCGGTGCGGGCACGCAGGTAGTCGTACTCGGCCGTGGGGTCGTCGAGGCGCTCGGCCCGCACGCCGCGCTGCTGCGCCAGGAAGCGCACGTAGCCCGACTCGCCCAGGCGCGCGATGGTGGCCGCCTCGGTGCTATCGACGCCCGTATCGGGCTTTTCGTAGAGGATAACCGTGGCTTGGCTAGCGGCCAGTGCTTGCCGCAGCCGGGCAAACTGCTCGTGGCCAGCGTCGTGCGTATTCACCACGCCGAAGTAGGTGACGCTGCCCGCCGTGGGCGTAGCGGCCTTAGCCACTGGGTAGCAGCCGGCTAGCTGCTGCAAATCGGCGGCGGAAGCCACGAAGGCGAAAGACTGGGCAAAGGCGCTGGCGGCGGGCAGCAGCAGCGCAGAGGCGAGCAACATGGGGACGATTTTCATGACTCAGAAAGAAAAGAGGGTAAAGCTGAAAGGAAGACAGTCTGCTAAAAATCAATGGCTTGCGCGGAGTAAGTGCGGCTAGCCGCCAAACCCGCCGCCGCTGCTCGGGGCCGACTCGATGCGGCCGGCCTTGGCCTTGGTGGCGCCGATGTACCAGGTGAAGCCCAGCCAGCCTACGCGGGTCTCGTACTTATTGTAGAGCGAGGTTTGCAGCTCGGGCGTGGCCAGCTCGGTGCGGCGCACCTGGGTGTTGAGCAGGTCCGACACCCGCAGGGTGAGGGCGGCGCGGTCGCCAAACAGGCGCTGGCGCAGGGCCAGGTCGAGGCCGCCGGTGGGCAGCTGCCGGCCCTGGGCCGTGAGGGTCGTGGAGCGGATGGTGCCGGTGAGCTGCACGTCGAGGCCCTTGCGGGGCGTGAAGCTGTTGGCGAGGCGGGCGGTTCCGGCCAGGGCGGCGCGGTTGGCGGTGTTGCCGGCGTTGGTGGCGATTTCGGAGCGGAAAAGCGAGCCGCTGGCCGACACGCGCCACCACTTGGCCAGGGGCTGGGCCCAGGTCATTTCGAGGCCCACGTTGGTGGTGCTGCCCAGGTTCTGGTAGGTTTCCTGGGTTACCACGCCCACGTTGGAGCGGCTGGTGGCGTCCTCATCCACGATGCGGATGCGCTGGATGGCATTCTGGGTGAAGCGGGCGAATACGGTGCTCGAAATGCTGGCCCCGTTGGCCAGGTTGAGCTGGTGGCCCAGCTCCAGGTTGTGGCTGAATTCGGGCATCAGGTCGGCGTTGCCCTGGCGGTAGTTGCGCGGGTCCTGGTAGAGTTGCAGGGGCAATTGCTGCATAAAGCCGGGCCGGTTGAGGCGCCGGGCGTAGCTGAACTGCAAGCGGCTCTGGCCGGGCTCCTTCCCCAGCTCGCGGGCTACCGTGGCGCTGGGGAAGAGGTTGATGTACTGCTGCTTGACGTTGGCAGCGGTGCCCGTAGCCACGCCCCCGTTCAGGAAGGTGGCCTCGGTGCGCAGGCCGCCCTGGGCGCTCCAGCCGTGGCTGAGCTGCTGCGAGTAGGTGGCGTAGGCCGCCGGCATCACCTGCGTAAAGTCGTAGTCGAACGAGCGCCGGGCGTCGCGCACAAATTCGGCGCTGGGGTCGGTGCTGGTGGGCGTAAACATGGCCGTGCTGCCGGTATTGTGCAGCGCCTGCATCCGCAGACCGGTTTCGAGCTTGCCCTTGCCATCGGCGCTGGGCAGCGTATAATCCACCTGCCCGAAGTAGATGCGGGCGTTCACCTCCTGCTGCTGCTTGAAGCCGGCGGGCTCGGTGCCGCCGGTCAGCAGCTGGCTCACCGGGATGTTGGCGTCGATGGCCACCATGCCGGCGTTGGCGGTCAGCTCGCGGCCCTTGTGGGCCTCCCAGGTGCGGCGGTAGTCGGCCGACGACTCGATGACCGACACCTTCACCTCGGCCACCGACTGGCCGTACTGCGTGGTCACGGTGGGCGAGCCCACGGTTTGCTGGGTCAGCGTTTGGTTGTCAATTTCGGTCTGGCGCTCCCAGTGGGGCTGCACACTCAGGGTCAGGCTTTGCTCTTTGGGCAGCTCGTAGGTCAGGCCCAGGTTCAGGCTGTGGTTGCGGCTGTGCTGGGTGCCCGCGCCGTTTTGCGTCGTAAACAGGCTGCGGGGCGTGGCGCCGTCGGTGAGTAGGGCCGTTTGCGAGCTGTTGGAGCGGTTGCGGTAAATCTGGTCGCTGCCGTCGTAGCCCAGGTTCCAGGTGGCTTTGCCGTGGTGGCGGCTCAAGCTCAGGCTGGGCGAATACTTGTCGCGGGTGCCCACCACGAGGGCGGCCTGGCCGTTCCAGCCCTCCTTCTTGTTCTTCTTGGTGATGATGTTGATGACGCCCGCCCCGCTGGCATCGTACTTGGCCGAGGGGTTGGTCATCACCTCCACCTGCGCAATCTGCGAAGCCGGAATCTGGTCGAGGCGCGGGCCGGGGCCGCCGTTGCTGGTGCCGGCCGGCTTGCCATCAATAAGAATAGTAAGGTTGCTGGAGCCGCGCAAACTCACCGTGCCGCTGGCGTCTACGGCCACCGAGGGCACATTTTCGAGCACGTTCACGGCGGTGCCGCCCACGCTGCTCAGGTCCTTCTCCACGTTAATCACCGTCTTGCCCAGCTCCTGCTGTACCACAGCTTTCTGGCCGGTCACCGTCACCTCGCCCAGCCGCTGGCTAGCCGAGCGCAGCTTGAGCAACCCCAGCGCCACGCTGGGCTGGCCGGGGGCCACCCGCACGGCCTGGGCCAGGCTTTGGTAGCCCATGGCCAGCACCCGCAGGCGGTAGGCCCCGGCCGGCACTTGGGGCAGCTCAAACTTGCCGTCGAGGGCCGTTTGGCCGCTGGCTACCAAGCTGGTATCGCCAGCTTCGGCGTGGCGCAGCAGCACCGTGGCAAAGGGCAGCGGCTCGGCCTTGGCGCCGCCATCCACGGCGGTGCCGCTGACGGTGGCGCGGCCGGCGGGGGCCGTTTGGGCGGCCACGCTCAGCGGCAGGCCCAGGGTAGCAAGAAATAGTAACGAGTTGAGCTTCAAAGAGTAGTTCATGGCGCGAAGTGTGAAAAGAGGGTTCGGCGTGGGCATGGCGATTCCGTTCCCAACCGGCCGCGGTTACGGTGGGGAGAAAAGAAAAGCTGCTGCCCGGCGGGCGCAAGGCACGCAGGCGGAAGAGTGGTGGGCTGACTAGTGGGCTAGTCGGGTGGGGGCCGGCAGGGCGTCCGGCGCAAACCAGCCACCCGGTCGGCGGCTAGGGTGCCTAAGCGCGGCCGCAGCTAGGCGCGGCCAGGTTGTGGGCAGAACGTGGTACTTGGTGTTTAATAGAACAAACGTACAACAGGTACTTTGTTTCGCATAGTACTAGTTCAAATATTTTTTAGAAACCGCCTCGGCAGCGTTTAAACAGGCTTTTTAAAAAGAAAATAAATTGGCGAAGCTGCGAATGGGGGCGTGCTGCCGCCGGTATTGCCTGGTGGCGAGTACCGGGCCGGTGCCCAAACGTTACAGCCAGCCCTGAAAAAAGCGTGGCTAGCTGGTACACGCTGCCAGATGCGGACGCGTAGCCAATGGTTGCCCGGCGTGGGATGTGGCGTGGATGCTGCGAGTCCACGCGGGGGGGCGTATCGAGTGCTACCATGCGCGGACTCGCAACGTCCACGCTACACCTGCGGTAGACCTAGACTGAGAAAACCGTGATGTGGCGCACAGCGGTCAGCCGATTTTTTAAAAAGTGCAAGCAGTTGTCAAAATGAAAATCCCCGGGGCAGCAGCGACACAGCTACTACCCCAGGGAAGAAAAATGCCAGCTAGGCTCGCCAGCCTACTGCCCGTAGCGAATCAAATTTTTGACCATGCCTTTGAAAATAATGCCGTGAAAGGGCAGCACCGAATACCAGTAGAGGCGGCCCAGCAGGCCCTGCGGGCGGTAGGCGGCGAGCTGCTCCAGGGCGTGGCTGCCGTCGGGGTTGTCGATGATGCGGAATTGCAGCCAGGCCTCGCCGGGCAGCTTCATTTCGGCATATAAGAGGAGGCGCTGGGCGGCGCGGTCGGCCACGAGCACGCGCCAGAAGTCGAGCGGGTCGCCGGCGCGCAGGTGGTTGGGCGAGCGGCGGCCCCGGCGCAGCCCCACGCCGCCCACCAGCTTGTCCATCAGCCCCCGAATGCGCCAGAGCCAGTCGGTTTTGTACCAGCCGCGCTCACCGCCGATGCGCCAGATATTGTCCAGCACCTCGGGCACGGGCCGGGTGAAGGGCCGCAGCTGCCGGTCGAAGAACATGCCGTTCTTGGGAATCTGGATGGCATTCATGTAGTCGGGGCGCAGGGTGCCGCTGCTCATGGCGTCGCTCCAGCTGCTCACCACCTCGTTTTGCTCGATGCGGCGGAAGGCCAGCGCCAGCGCCTCGCGGTAGTTCATGCAGGCGTGTGGCACCACGCGCTGGATGCTGCGCTCAGGCGCCACTACGGTGTCATTTTTGAGGCTTTCGACCAGGCTTTGGGCCAGCGAAAACGAGGTGCTCGTGACCAGGTACAGCCACCACGACGACAGCCGGGGCGTGAGCACGGGCACCGTGAGTATCCAGCGGCGGTAGCCGCGCT
>Ga0265798_10002487_pt1 | contig 27202 bp, 23 predicted proteins | sample P3T30metagenome_FD_192430 | JGI IMG/M metagenome (GOLD analysis project Ga0265798, IMG submission 192430) | Plant litter microbial communities from East Loma Ridge, Irvine, California - P3 T30 | ecosystem: Environmental > Terrestrial > Plant litter > Unclassified | place: USA: California...
TGGGATAGGTTGGGCGCCGTATTATAATGATATGGCGGATGCGGTGGGGTGGATTTATGGCGGGTGGGGACGGCGCATGCAGCTTGCAAATCAGGCTTTGAGTAGCTGATTATTGGCATGGGGGGGTATGGGGCGAGGTACTGGTTGAGATGTGGATAGTGTCGGAGGAAGGAATCTCAGTACGGCGCTAATGTTGGAGGACGGTGTGTATTGGAGTTCCGGAGTGAGGTGCCAGCTTGTATCTTTCGATCTTTCTGCGCAAGGACTGCCAGGCTTAATCGATAAAACTGCGCGATTACCTGGGGTAATGCAACATGTGCACACTACTCAGTGGTAGATTTTGAGAAGGACTTGCAACTTCTAGTCTATGAGTTTATAGGGACACTCAAGCTGCACGGCACTAGACGAATATGGCCGAGATGTACTATGGCTCGACCACTGAGACATTTCCCTCTATAAGCCTCCGATTTCTCATTGAACCACATCTCATTCCCCAGTCTGACCTCGCTCACTTCTTCTCACCTACCACCCCGCTTCCTCGATTCTCTGTGACCTAGCATACGCCGTGACCCAACACAGCGCCCGTAAGATCCTATACGGGGATGGCATACGTAACCTTGACAAGAATTACGAATTTGCGCTCAGCGAGTGGAGCGACGGCGAGACGAAAAGACTTTACTAGCCGGAGGCAAGAGGAAAGAGCGATATTGCAGGTCTGGGGAAGGAGGGTTTGAGTCGGTATGGGAGGTTTAGAAAGAAGGGTTGGGGGCGAGATTGGAGGGAGTTGACGGCGAGGGACTGTGATCGATCGTGTATGCTGAGACGCAGCGGACTTCCTGGTATGAGATACCAATATATGCAACTCTAATATATGGAGGTGAAGCTGGGATAGTTAGTCCTGATGTGAACCCGAAGTTAGATGTACTCACAGTAGAAGGCCAACGAGGGTAATAGGGATCGCGAGCATGATCCTTTTTTTCCGGCGCTTGCAATCTGACAGTATAGACCTGCACTTTGAGGCGCGTGACGTGGATGGAGTAGGCGTAGGCGTGTTTGTTGCAGTGAATACACCCGTAAGAGGGGACGTCGTGGAAAGTGGCACAGTCGTTGCGTCAACCTGCTTTGTAGTGCTCCTGGACGAGATATCAGGCTTCACGACTGCGGGAGCCGGTGCCCAGATACCACCGCTCACGACACCCTCGCCACGGCGAATGGCATCCTTCTCTTTCTGGGTACAGGTATCCAGGTCTCGAATCCAGCATTGATGCTCTTGCGCGGCCGGGACTTTTTTATTGCGGTATGTCGACGAGTCCTGGATACCGACAGTCCCGTATGTAGAAAGATCGACGCTTTTACCCATACTGACGTCGTCTCCCTGAATGATGCGACTGAAGACAACAAAGGCCGTCTCGGGTTGGTAGTATGGCACGAAATGTCCGGCGTCGAAGATACGAGAGAAGGAGAGGTTACCATACTGGCGCACATGACCACCAACGTAGGAATCGTTGACCACTATATCGGCGTAGCCGGCGGCAGGGAAGGCGCGGCTGTAGCTGGGGAGAAGACGAGACAGTTCTAGCGAGGCGTTTTGTCCGCCGTACCAGTTGCAGATGATGTCGGCATCGCCGTAGATGAACGCGACACGAATACCGCGGGACAGGAGATCGGCAAGAGAAGCCAGCTGAGATGAGCGCACGTGGTCTCCAACTAGATACGTTGTCAGCTGACGCTAGAAAGGCATTCACGTTATCTGATTCACCGGCTTCGGCATTTAGTGAGTTTTGAGGGTTGACGTAGCAGACACGAGGGAAAGGATGTTGAACTCACACTTCTCAAAAGCACCGGCAACGGCGGCACTTGATTGTGTGAAGTTGACCTGGGCACCGACCGATCGCATCACCTCGTCTAGATTCAGATACTCCTGATAAGCATCGCTCGAGCCAATGTCCGGGGTGACGCGAATATCGTACAAGCTCCTGTCAAACCTGCTGGCGAGCTTGGAGAGCGCGTTACTGCAAGACTTGAGAGCAGCACCGCAAAGCCGATCCGTTATTATGTCGGTGTCAGCGCCTATTGAAACCGCGGCGTCTACCTTATTACGACAGGCAGCAACCTGGCTCCGACAGCCGTCAGCCGAGAGGATGTCTGACATGGTATTTTGATAGGTGAGTAAATCGAGTGAAGGTATGAGCGAAGGTCCGTAGGTGTGGTACCGTGCAAACTGGGGAATCGATAGCGCGCTTGTCACGTAGTCCACCATGCCATTGATGATGCCTACAGAGTCGAGACGAATCTCCAGAGTGCTCTTGGGAAGGTCTCCCACCAAGCGGCGACCGTTCTGCTTTTCGAAGTGATCCGCAAAAGCTGGACCGTACATGCCACCATAGCTCTCGGCGAAGAGGTTGACACCAGCAGGCTCAACGATTGTCCGATTCGGACGCGTGCCTGGATTGTACTGCGGGAATGCGGAGAGAAAGCTCTGAAGGAATTGCCAACATGCTCTTGCGGCGATGGCAGTCGAATGTTGAGTGTTCTCGTCCTGACCAGAAGAAAAGGTGCCGTTCTTGAAGAGCCATGACGGCTTCCCGAGGGGCAGAGGTCTGGGCGAGACAAGGCTCTCGTTCAAGAAGGGATTCGGCTTGCTGAAGTCGACTGATGCATTGACGAGCTCGTCATATGAGAAGCCGACTTGGGTGGGCTGATCGATGAAGAGCAAGTTTGAGCTGCGGTCCCAGCCAAAAGGTCTGGCTTGCGTGCTGTAGCTGCCATTGGGGAGTTGCACCACCTCGCAGGGTCCCATCTCTTGGAACAGTCCAACCATACTGGAGGATCCTGGCCCTCCATTGAGCCAGATCGTGAGCGGCGAGGTTTCAGAATTGCTGCGAGCCTCGAAGAACCAGAAAAACGTGTTGATAGAGTAGTTCTGTTGGTAAGGCGCCGGCAGAGTGAAAGGCGGAAGATTGACATAGCCGGAGTACTGCTTCTGATGTTCAAAAGCAGTAGCGCAGGTCTGAGTCGTAGGCTGCTTGTATGAGATCGTGATGTTGGAATTGATGGGTGACTTTATGATTGCGTCGTAGGCAACAGGTAGTGGAAACTGCAGAGCCATCGAAAATATTGGGCTTTGCAGCTGAATTGGAGCTTGTCGGTACAAAGTTTCGATGTTCGAGAAATTCACTCGGGTAGGATTCTGGCGTTTGTTCGTGAGAGTGGAGCTTGAGCACTAGTGCGAGTTGCTGGTGGCAGCTGCGAACTGGAGTGAAGGGGAAAGAGCAAACAGCGGCTTCTCAACGTCGAGCATCTCACCTCACCGTGGTACAACTATACATTATACGCAGCGGGACTAGTTTGCAGCATTTTAACAAGAGATGGAGCTGGCAAGATAGACTCATGATCAGCGTCGCCCTAGGATTGCGCGTCGTGTCCTAATCTACTTCACTTCGAATGACTTGAAGACTGACTATTCTAACTCTTGATTCTGGTAGCACCAAGTAGTCGTCGACGGGTCAAGCCTGAGGTCATCACTGATTTGGCCGTGACAACGGAACAGGTCGTGGTGCAGCAGGACCAGGGCGTGTCGCGGGTGTCCAGCCACCTGTTTCCAGGATATTGATTGGATGTTTATGCTTTTTGGCGTTTGCTTCTTGATTCCCAAATGCTGAGGAGTTTAATGACCATTACTGGACCCATGTTCGTTGCATGAATGCATGTCCGTTAGCGCGATTCGGTTGCTGGGACGATGCGCCGTCTGTTTATCCCACCCCAACCGGCACCACCTGCCTCGACTATGCCCGCCGTCCTTCTGTTATAATTTAGACACGCCTTATTCATGCCATTCTCGTGCACGCTGTTCATCGCATAATTCTTACTCTCCGGAATGTCGACCATGGCGCCGCCAGAACCGTCTGCAGTCGCTGCAGGGCATCGCCGCAACAAGTCGGCCTCGGTGCTCAAATCTATTATTGCTCCAAAGGGCCACAAGCGCACGCCGTCGGATGGCCTCGAGTTGAAGAAGAAGCCGACGGTCAACCCGCCGTACATGCCCGCCTCCAACTTCCAGACGCCGCTGCTCCCGCCAGACCACCCACATAGCCATATCAGGGCGGCGACACGCACAGAAAACGTCCCTATCAACCCGCCGTCTACGCGGCAAGGCCGTGATGCCAGCGCGAGCCCGAAAAAAAGCCTGCACAAGAAGACGCTGAGCTCCGTCTCGCTGCGGTCATTGGCGAAGAGGGACGACAAGGACAAGGACATGGGCAAGAAGTCGACAGACACGCGGCGCCCACGTGAGGAGGAAGTCACAGGCGGCAAGCCGAAGAAGACCAAGTCGTCGACCAATCTGGCTGCCATGTTTGGGAAGGGCAGGTCACGGTCTCGGTCGCCTGTCAAGCAGCAACAGCAGCCCAGAGACCAGGAGAACACCACGCCACCCGGCACCGCGAATGCACCCGCACCACCGCGCACACCCATCTGGGCAGAGTTTAGCTCTGACGCCCCTCTAAAAGAATCTACGACCACAAGCAAGGTGCCGCTGAACGACCAGCGACGGGGCCTCGAGGAGGAGATCGCCTTGTACACACCGCAGCAGTACTCGCCCTCCAAGCAGCGCAACTTCTTCGACTATGGCCAGCCGGCACTCCAGAAGCGCACCGCCGCGAAGGAGCGACCAAAGTCGATGGTCGAGCCTAAGAACTCCTCCACGGCGTCACTGCTAGGCACATTCGGCCGCAAGAAGGCCACCGAACGAGTGCCGCTGTCGGACACAAAGGGCAACGAGGGGAGGATCAAAGAGAGCACGTCGTCGAAGAGCATACCGCCACGGCCGCCAATGGGCCGTGCTGCCACCGACACCAGCAAGAAGAACGAGCCTGCACGATCCGCCACTGAGCCAGTCACAGCAGGCAAGAAGCCTAACAGGGTCATGGCTGCTGTTGCTGCCTTCAACGGCAAGTCGAGGCAGATGGAGGCTCCGACGTCCCCCGTCAAACTTGATCCCAAGACGGTGGACGCCGAGTTCGAGGTGGTTCTGGTATGTACAAAGCTGCAGAAGGCGGACTATCACTGACCAGTGCAGGAATCGCGAAACATCCCCACACACCAACGCGCTCAGATGCGAACACTGAAGCTGGAAGTCAAAGCCGATTTTGTTCGGATGCACAAGCTCGACACGCCACAAACCTCAAGGGCACCATCTGCACACTCTTCTATTGGCGAGAGCGACGGGCGGCCACTTTCTAGGCCAGGGGTCACACGGTCCGCAAAGTCGCGGGACGGCATCGAGGAAGAGCATGCTGCATCTCACGAAGATACGTCGGGCGCAACTAAGCGCGAGCGCCCTCGCAGCAGGACCTTCACATTCAGCCGAAATGACTCTCCCACCAAGAAGCAGAAGGGTGACTTCGTCGAGGGGAAAGCTTCTTCCAAGGCCAACCCCATACCCAAGTCGCCTTCGACCAGATCATTAGTCTCAAATGCATCCGACAGGTCCGCATCGAACGGTGTCAAGGCAGTCAAGCCCGATGAGTTCATACAGTACCTCAGGAAGACGCCAAAGCCTGAAGCCGTTGAGGTCGGCAAGCTACACAAGCTTCGTCTGCTGCTCCGCAACGAGACGGTCGATTGGGTCGACACCTTCATCCAGGAAGGCGGCATGACCGAGCTGGTTGCTCTCCTCCACCGCATTATGGAGATCGAATGGCGCGGCGACCACGAGGACACTCTCCTCCACGAGCTCCTCCGCTGCCTCAAGGGCTTGTGCACCACCGCATCCGCACTCAAGCAGCTCTACGAAATCTCATCTACCCTCTACCCAGCCCTGCTGGCCATGCTCTTTGACGAGGAACATAAAGGCCCCAGCGAGTTCACCACCCGCGAGCTCATCATCGAAATCCTCTTCGCACACATCTCCACCGCCCCCGAATCCGACCTCGAATCGCGCGCCACCCAGCTTCTCCAGTACCTCAAAGATCCCATCAAAGAGAAGGAGTCATCCACCGTACCTTTCATCCTCCAGATGCACCAATCGCGACCTTACCAGGTCTGGTGCAAGGAAATGACCAACGTCACCAAAGAAGTCTTCTGGATCTTCATTCACCACCTCAACGTGATACCTGTACCGCCCGCCTCCTCCAAGGACAAGACCTATGCCAAAACACATTTCCCGGGCCAGCGCGCCATCGTGCCCGCAGCACCATACGTCGGCGGCGTAGAATGGGACGCAACAAACTATCTCGCCACACACATCGATCTCCTCAACGGACTCCTTGCCTCCCTGCCCAGCCGCGAACAACGCAACACTTTGCGCCGAGACCTCAAGATCTCGGGCCTCGAGAAACTCATGAGCCACCTCCGCGCTTGCAATCCCAAGTACTACGGCGCCGTGCACGACAGCGTCAAAGTCTGGATCGGCGCCGCGTTGGAAGATGACTGGGATGTTAAGACTGTGCGCATGGGACCTGGTGATGGGAAGAGCGGCGTTGGGAGCCCGGTTAAGATGAGTCCGCTGAAGAAGGCGGAGAAGGCGCCGCAGATTATGGCGCCGAAGTTGGATTTGGGGTTGGCATTTGAGAGGGAGATATCGGTTGGTATGGAGGGCAAGAGGGATGATGATTGGATTTGAGGGACGGCTTGTTTGAGTACTTCTTGGATGTACTGTTGGACTGGACCTCGACGTTCTGGATACTTGGCACAAGGGGAGGCGTTGAATAACTCAGCGCGAGATCCGAGTCTGGACAGCATCGACTCTTTGGCCTGCGGTATCCTTCTTTCTTTCTATCTTCTTCTCTTGAGATCGGACCACCATCTTTGACGACAGCACGACCACGAAACGCTTTTGACGACCGCGACGGCAAACTGAGAGTACATGAATGCTGTGTATATATTGTTTGGGGTCATATATTGTTTTGGTTATACATTTTTCTCATGAGGGAGTTTGGGAGGCATTGTTCGGAGTTTTGTGTCTTCACTCGTCTTGTCTTGCGTAATGAATGAATTGTTTTACTTGTTTACTATTAGTATTGGGACTGCTGTGTTTGAGATGTGATATGAAAGAGTTCAATTCCTAGGGTATATCCTACGCTAGAATCCAAATCCCAAGACACAACCCGAACGCCATGATCCATATGCCCAAAAAAAAATGCCGCTAAACCCACACACCTCTCATCCACTCCCTCCAATCACCCACACCTCTCATCCACTCCCTCCAATCACCCCTTCTTCCTCCCCCTCCTCCTGCCCTTCCCCTTTCCCTCGCCAACCTCCACCGTCCCACCCTCAACCTCCCCCTCTAGCAATCCCTCCTCCCCCTCCATTTCCCTCAATTTCTCCTGCCCACTAATAAAGAAACTCAAATCGCGATTCTGATCCTCCAGCTCCGCTTTCTGCTCTTCCATCTGTTTTGCCCTTATTTCCAATTCGGCGGCTTTCGCCTCAATATGTTTAATGCGTTCAAGCAGCGATTCATTAATCGTTTGTTCTTCCTTGTACTGCTTCGACAATTTACGCGCGAGATCGGTAGCGGAACTCATTTTCGCGCGTGTGCGGTCTAGATCGCGGGTTAGAGATGCAATGGTATCTTGTGACTCTGTGTATTGGAGAGTCAGGCTTTCGAATTTCGTAGACAGAGTAGCAACGCCACGCGATGCTTCGTCTGCAGAGTACGCGGCTTTGGCGGCCTTGTCGACTGCGCGCTCGAGTTGTTCTTCAAAGTAGGCGCGCTGGGACTCGAGCTGGCTGGTGAGCAGGTACGCGTATTCGACGCCCATGTTGTCGAGCTTCTCGCGGGGTACCGTGTCGTTTGCGTAGCCTGTCATGCCGTGCGTGGAGGCGGGCATGTCGACTAGTTTTCCGTCTTTTTTGTTTTGGATCAGCCGGTGCACGTAGCCGTCGCCCGCGTAGTCCCAGACGTGCTGTGTTACGACGTCCATGGCGTAGGTGTGGGATGTGGCTTCGTAGTGGGCGAAGGCGTGGGCTGAGTCGTAGCGGCCGCAGCCGATGGCGCCGCAGATGAGACAGATCCAGAGGTTTTGCGTGGAGCCGCATACGCTGCATTCGTTGTCTGGAGACTCACCTGAGAGGCCGCGGGAGGAGGTGAAGGCGTCGTTTTGCGTGTAGCGGCATACTGGGCAGCCTGAGCCGCGCCACTTCTCGAGACAGGCGCAGTGGAAGACGTGTTGGCAGAGGATGGTGAGGAGGCCTGTCGTCTCGTCCATGCGCTCAAGGCAGACTGGGCAGGTTGGGAGTTCGACCAGTGCCGGTGTGGGTGGTGCGTGTGGTTTTACTGTGAGGGAGGACGCCACGGACGCGGACTCAATTGCGGACGTCGAAGGCGGTAGGGGTGCGGTCGGTTGTGTTGTGGGCGCTGGTGCGAAAGGGTCGTTGGTGAGGTCTGGGTAGGATGTAGGATCACGGTTCGAGTCGCCGTTCTGGAAGTTGATTGACTTGACGTAGACGACGTGGCAGGACTCAGGCTGCGTTTATTAGCTCAGTCTGTTGATCATATAGATTTTGTATCCCACCTCCATGCTGTTGAAAGCCTTTCCGTTCCAGTCCTTCCTCCAATTCCTCGCCGTCGCAGCCTCCTTGAACTTCATCAGCACCATGTACTTGTTGGCTCTGCTCGTCTTGATGAGCCTGAAGTGCGAGACGTCTTCCCTGGTGCGCTCTCCCACGAAGCCCAAGAAGTCGGAAGGCGTCATGTAGGACGGCACCGCCAGTATGCATAGTGTGGTGCAGTCTTCCTCTTTGAACTCTTTGCATGCTCCCTCGACCTCGTTGTACAGGCCCGGTGTCTCTTGTCCATCACGGTACAGGTGCACCACGCCCCAGCCAACCTCCGTGTTCTTCAGGTCTGAGGGTATGAACTTGCCCTTTGTTGCAAGTCCACCTGAGCTCTGTGTTTGTGCCGGGTGCTTGAGCGACTTGGAGCGCGACCGCGTCAGCTCGTCACCATTGCTTGCGCTCATATCGATGCTGGATATGGAGATGGCGTCGAACCGCCAGTCTCTATGCGCGAAGCTCTGTGTCCGTCTATGGGCTGGCCGCTTTGGCGGCTTGACAATGGGTACCGGGCTGTCGTGGTGGCCAGTGAAAGATGGTCGCGTGCGCTGACTGACGCGGCGGGTAGGTGGCGGTTGTTCGGAGGCGGCAGGCTTCGAGACACTGCTGAATGGCTCTTCTGCATGCGCGTGAGACCCCCAAGAGCTCTTTCGGTGTACTGGAAGCTCAGATCTGAAGATGTCTGTGTCTGCTGGCGGCGTGAAGGTTGTCTCTGGCGGAGAGCGCGACGGATACAGCTCGAACGTGAGGTGGAAGAAGTATTCGGGCATCAGGAAGGTGGATTGAGAGGTGGCATGTCCAACAACTGCAAGCACAAGTGAAGCTGTGAGCTGGTGTTTGTTTGGTCTGGAGAACTAGCGCGCTACCTTTGTGGTACGGTATGACGGCCTGCAGGCGGGTGCGGCGATGGTGGGGCACTGCCGAGCAAGCCGCCTTCACTTTGGCTTCCACAGGCTGCGGGGTACTTCGCCGCGGAGTGCACACAACCAAGAGCTCTAGCACGCATATAAAGCTGCAAGCCATGATTCAAGTGAATTCTATGAATGCTCTGTATTCTTGTCTCTCTCCATAAGGCATGTAAAAGAAAAAAGACCCAAAACTCCCTTCCCATGCTGGTAACCGTCCTTGGACGTCCCATCAATGCAGGTAAAACGCCCGAGCTATGCAATGCAGACTGCTATCCTGATATGAAAACGCCTTACACGCACAAAGGGGATATTCGGAAAATACAATCCTCATCTCGTGGGAGATAACACATGATTCACACTAATCATTACCGTTGCCAAAGGATGGAGTCGTGGCGTGGTTCCAGAAACAGTCGCGCAGGGGGTATAGCCTTTTAACGTGCCGGAAATATATGCAAAGAGGAAATTCGCCTGTGACAAGAAAATGGCCCTAAGCCACTGCGTCGCCGTCGGTCGGCTCGCCGTCGGTAACATCTTCGATTTCCTGGCCTTTGAGATTCACAACGATGCGCCGGCCTCGTTGCTCCAAGGGAACGCCATCGCGGGAGGCGCCGAAGTCGAGAACCTGATTTCAGTTAGTACATCATTACGAAGATGCATACATGCATTGCTTACCTCGATGTAGGTCATGCTGTTCCGCTGAACAGCAGCGACGCACCGACGCTCGTTGAACTTGACTTGCCACACGCCGCTCAGATCGGTCAAGAGGTCTTTGACGAACTCGCCGGTCTTGACATTCCACATCTTAAGCGTGCGGTCGGAGCCTGAGATGACCTTCTGACCGTCGTGCTGGAAGCAGGTGATAGCACCGGTGTGCGCACAGAGCCTGCTCCGGCACTGCCCATTCTCGGGATCCCAGATACGCAGAGTTGAGTCGGCGGCAGCAGATACGAGGCGACCGTGGCTAAGATCCAAGAGGCCAACCAAGGAAGTGTGGCCCTCGAGCGTGAACAGGCAAGCACCCGTCTCCAGAGACCAGACTTTGACCATGTTGTCCATGGAGCCGCTGATGCAGCGGTTGCGCTCGTGATCAAGGACAACACTGTATACTTTTTGTGAATGGCCCTGGAGGCGTTGTTGTACCTCACCAGTCGAGATCTTCCACACCCGAACGGTACAGTCGTAGCTACCACTGACAAGGGTATCGCCGTGAGCTGCGATGGCGCGAACGGAATGGTGATGGCCTGTCAACGCTCGAACGAAGTAGGGGTTGTCGTGATCGTTGGAAGATGCCCCAGTCTGCATGATGCTTCGGTCACCTGGCTTGGGAAGCTTCCACACACGCAGAGTAGAATCTCGAGAGCCGGTGATGATCAGATCGTCCTTGGGAAATATGATGGGTTGCCCGTCCAAGGTCTCACCAATCTGCGTCGGCTTGAGAATGACGAGGCATCGCACGGTAGAAGTGTGGCCCTGAAATACATGTGTGCATTTGCCTTTCTCAATGTCCCATACTCGCACTGAGCGGTCGGTTGACCCAGATACGAGGGTATTGCCTTCGTACTGCAAGGCCCATACTCCGCCTTCGTGGCCTTCGAGGCGGCTGCGTATGGCTCCCGTCTTGGTGTCGTAGACGTTGATGTTAGTGTCGTCACTTCCAGTCAAGATCTTGTCTGTGTCGAACTGAAGGCAAGTGACGACGTGGCGCTGGTGGGCGCGGAAGGCGATGTGTTTTGGCTTGGTATCTTCTGCCATCCAGCTCTTCCGAATGAGGTGGTGTCGCTGGTACAGGGACTTGAAGAGGTGCATGTTGCGGAGGCTTAGAAGTCCAACGTTGGGCTCGGGTATAGCTTGACGGGCCCGTAGGGCAAAGGCATTGGGACCTTGCTGCAATGCTGCAGGTCTCGAAAAGAGGGCGAGTTGTGTCTTGCCAGGCGGGATGACCTTCTTCTTCGGCTTCTTTGATGGGCCAAGCTTGCTAGTGGCCTTCCGCTTGTGCCGTACAGAGGACGACCGAGTAGTGGCGCCGTCGTGCTCAAGAGCTGTCCTAGACGAGCCTGCATCTGTATACCCAGCGTGGGTCTCGTTGTCTGATTTGAAAGCAGCAGAATGTTGTCGAAGGTCGCTTTCGTAGCTTTCCGATGACTCGGGATACTGCCATCCCCAGCCCTCTTGTACGGCGCGCTCCAGCTCGCCATGCGGCAGCTTGTATCCGTCCTTGACTAGTAGGTCCTTCCACGCGCTTTCGTGTGTATCGACGAGTCTGCGCCAGTAGCTTGACACCTGCGCCGCATTACACATGCTCTTGACATCCAGATAGCTAATGATCTGCAGGCCGAGTTCTGCGGGTAGCGACGCAATGAAATCTCGCTTCAGAGCTGGGTTGACCACGTCGGCAATGAAGTGCAGAGTCGGCTTCTTGCATCTCCTCAGGAGCTGATACATGACGTAGGACTTCATTTCTTCGGGTAGGGCGTCGAATGAGCTCAGCATGTTGGGGATGCCCATGACAGTCGGTGTTAGTAATTGTGGGTTTGGGGTAGACATTTCGGTGGCATCTGGCAGATCAAGATGGCGAGCGCTGGGTGGGAAGAGTTGGAAGTCCGACACGCCATCTTGCGGTAAACCGAAGCCGGAGACATCATTCGGGTCGTAACTTCCCTCAGTATCCAAATATAAGGTTCCGCTGGTGCTTTGCTGGGCATTGGCCGCAGCAGTGATTGGAGACAAGCTTGGGCTGGGTAGGCTGGCGTCCTGTGCAGACCCAGTGTCGAGGGGTGTGAGGCGACTTGAAGAGAAAGAGTGGTTGTCAGCGAACGGGCCAGCGGGTTCCATATCAGACTCGGCCGTTGGTGGAGTCGCAGCGATGCCAGGACCTTCGAGAGCACTGGTGGAGAAAGAAGGCTCAGGTGATTGCTCATATGCTCCGTACGAGCCAGCGTCGGTGCCTGAAGGGCCGGAACACTGCTCCTGAAGCTGCCATCTCGGCGGTGCTTGTACTCGTCCAGCTTGCAGCGATGTGGCCCTGTGGCTATTGCGTAGCGAAGAAGCGGTTCTCGCTTGTATGAGCTTCGATGCCCCTAAACCGCTGAGGTCAGTATTGGGTGTTGCAGGGACCGGCTCCTCCATATCGTCTGGCGTGAAGCTCGATGTAACGTTTGAAGCATCATCACCCTCGTATTCGCGTGTCGATATTCGGGGCTTCTTGCTGCGACGCTGCAGACTTGCGAGCTCAGCAGCTTCCTTGAGCAAAGGAACCGCCGGGGAGTCGTCGATGTGGTCTCGTTTGCGTCGGCCTGACACGGCGCGTATGGCTGGGTGCTGGGCGGTGAAGTTGGGGCGAGTCATGCGGTTTGGGGTCGCGAACACTGGGGGGCCGTTCATGGATTCAACCTTTCGCAGAGTGCCGTTCGAGGATCGTATTGAGTCGTGGAGGTCGTTTTGCTGTGGGTGATACAGTTAGCCACGGGTATTGAAAATATTGAAACGCGAGCAGCGCCTCGGTGAGCCTCTTCCGTGACAGGCCCAAGACCATCCCTGGACCCGCTAATAGCGTACCTCTTGCAGTTTGCCGGACGCAACGCCCGCCTCCTCGAAGCAGGCCTGCTCTCCTCCCACGTCGAAATAGATCTTCCGTATCGATTCCGGCGCGGGTACGTGGGCGAGGGGGTATTCTTTGGGGTCGCGTTCGCCGAGGCTTCCCGGCGGGTTGACACACAGCGGCGGGAAGGTTGTAGTTGTGGTAGTCGTTGTAGTCACGATAGTGGTCTTCGTAGCCGGTGCCACAGAGAACTGTCCCAGGGTCGCAAAAGGGTCCATGATTCCTGCACGCACCGTAGTCGCTGTGTCCGTTCCTTCGTGGCCGTGTCCCGCAACGACAGAGGTCATGCTGTGAGCGCAAGTTTTGAGTGGACGAGTCGGGGGCGAAAGGTCACGAAGAGTTCGCCCGTAGAGGGAGTGGCGGGAGGTGGACGTGGTTGTTCGTTTCGCGTAACCCAGCCGCCAAGCGTGATGTGGTGACAGTCAGGGACCTGCCGACAACAGACGGTGTAGCAGCACACGCAGAGAAATACGGCGAAGTCTAACAGCTGCTCATGGTGCAGGCCCGTGTCCAGGATTCCAACGTGCAAAGCCCCGGTGGGTAGCGACGTTGGAGTGACTGGAGGTAAGCGGCGAGATGGGTCCGGGGCTGGAAAGAGTCCCGAGAGAGTCCTGGAAAACGGGTGAAGCACGACTCCGGACGGTACAGACAACACAGAAGCGCTGGAATCCAGGAGTAAAGGAAGAGAAACGGCTGTGAAAGCGTGCGTGTGGTGTTGGAGCTTGCAGCAGGTGGGGAGACACAGATCACAGTGGCAGGCAGGAAGCGCTGACTAGTAGCTTAGCGTCCATAGGCGGCATTTCCTCTTGAAGCGAACATTATCTTCAAATGACCCTGTCGCGCACCCGCAAATCTACCAACCCCCTCTTATACCTTCTACCGCGACGAAGCACCAGTGCGTTTTGTAACAAGGTCATCGAGTGGCACATCTCTTGGTTCATCAATTCGGCACATTGCCAATCTTCACCCCCAACATTGGCATCGAGACGCCGTGGCCAGGATCATGTCACTGAAGTAATGCTCGAGCTCGCTATAGCTGCAGGCATCCGTTGAATAGTTCTGTGACGGCAACGTTCGGCACACGTCCAAACCCGGCCGTCTCGTCATGTGCGTTCAGGCAGCTTTGCCGCCCCGTGGCGACAACAACTCAAAGGGTGGAGAACAATTTCGCCACTAACAACTATTCTTTGTCTCCCGCGACCACAGTTCGAGTTGGTGGGAGGTACGTTATCTGCTAATGAAGTACTGCTGCGAATGTGACTAGGATACATCGAAAACATTCGCTATCACCACCTACATGCGCCATAATTCGCCACTCAGCGAGCAACCTCCACGCCGCACTCTCTATGGCACGTTCTGCAACATCGAACCCGTTGCAATATTAAGATCAGTAGAAATTAGGAGCGAGTAGATGCAATGGACGTAGAAGTCACCAGGATACAGTGTGAGATTGCCCATGTTGTAGACATCGTCTATCTATATGAGGTCCATGGGCATTCACTATACGACCATCGCCTCACCAAGTCGCATATGGTGTATCATAGGGCATTCTCATGAAGATCTCGGTGCATAAGCCTGAACTGAGAAGCAACGTCCGCCGTGGACGGCCTATCGGCGCGAGTACATGGAGTTTCAAGTTTCACAGGCTGTAAACAGTGTTAAAAGCTCGCGCCGTAGACCGCAAGCATTTCTCTATCACTTCCTCAGCAATGCAGACGACTGAATTACATTGCTGCAGCTTCACGTCTGGTGAGGTGGGGCTTGGTCGTGGTGGTGCCTTCCTTTCTTGCGAGCTCTCTCTCTCTCTCCTCACCACGGACGAGAGAATCTTGCTGTCCTTCCGCCTCCGCTCCACTCCTCCACCACATTTTCTGCCACTCTGTCTCTCAGTACCTGCACTCTATCATCAATCCGTATCCCGCTTATCTGCCTCTCAAGCTACGCATCGACCAGCATCAGCTTGTCCTGTTCGTAGCAGCTCCTTCCTTTCTCACAAATCATGTCAAAGAACGCGTCACGAACGCGTCGCTACTTCACTTCCCCCACACTCCTTTCATCATGGCGCCGCTGCCGAAGCCAGGAAGCTCACGACCTAGGCCTACCAAGCCGCCGCCGAAGCCAGGAAGCTCACGACCTAGGCCTACCAAGCCGCCGCCGAAGCTAGCAGTGCCCAAGGCTGGTGCAGGCGTGTCGCAGGGCTTCTCACAGGCCCCAGAGACTACAGTCCAGGTAACAAATCCAACAGTCCAGCTTCAGACGACAGAACAGAGCCTACAGACAATGCAGCAACTGCACTTTGGCTGTGCTGTATAAGCAACATCATGAGCGCTCGCAATTACTTTCGCTCTGACTGTTACGGACTCATTGACTATCACTTTGATTGCGAAGAGACTGGACGCAATGGCTCTATCGTACAGCGCAAGACTCTCTATTCACTGGGCTAAAGCGAGGCGTTAGTACAAGGGTGGATGGGTTGCTTAAATGGCTTGTAAGTTCTAGATCGTCGCTTAAAGTCAACCTTGCTAATGCAGAAGCAGGACACTGGCGTTGCAGACGCTCTTCGAGCTGGCGTCCTGGCATCACTCAATGTCTTCGTAAACGAGCACAAAGACGAGCCTTCAGCCTCACTTGAGCACTGGCAAATCCGCTTCGTCTACACGATAGATCCTCAGACGGGTAAACGTCACACTTCCCAGATAGAAGTAACACAAGAGCACCATTCTGCAGAGATGATCGCCGTAGGACGAGCGAAGAAGTCGCTAATCGAGTTCATCCAACAAGCGATTAGTATGTCAGCGACGCTATCAAAGCTGCCAAATGCCCGATACGCCTACATTAGAATGCTGTACAATAACGAATGCCCACCAGGCTTCAAAGCACCTAACTTCCATGAAGTTGACCTGGCCACCTCAAGCGCGCTGCCGAAGGAAGATTGGAAACGGATCGAAGTCGCCAACATGAACGCAGGTCATCACGAAGCGTGTCTTTCCGTAGGTTATTCTACCCGCCAGCATCTGCGCCCTGCGTCCCAGCCAAATGATCAAAACGTTGTGGGCGAAACGTCGCCGAATCGTCCTCAGCGAAAGGCCGCCAAAATGTACGAATTGTTTCCGCCGTCCAACCCTGACTAGTTCCTGCCTCCACCGAAGCCCAACCCCACCCCCAACCCCAATCAGCACTCCGTTTCGGACATGAAGACGAAGCAGAACCTTGGCGAGATGGTAAGGTCTACTAGGCTGTTGTTCGTTATCAAAGTGATCTGACTGCTACAGATACAGCAGTCCAAGGTTAAGAGCACCAGCGAGGACACACAGGTTGTCAATCACGCACAATCTACAGCCGCTCCTGTTCCTACCAAGCCTACCCAGAGGATGACGTTCGTCTACACGGCCTCGGTCATCGATCGAACGAAGGCCAAAGCAATCATCGAAACAATCTTATATATCTACTGCTCCTTGCAACCCTCGTCTCCGCAACACGAAAAGGTTTGCTGCTATCTCTAACGCCGTGAGGTTCCCAAGAGGTACCGCCCAATTATGACTTTAAAGATATCCAGGCTTACATATCGTGATTCCAACGCGTTGATCGCATACCGGGTTTCTTGAAGTCACGATATGTGATCCTGAATGTCCTCAGAGGTCTCGAGGATAAACGAAATATTTTCAGTCTACGTCCCTCTTGAGCCTGGGCAAATTCAAGATCTGTGCATTGAAGGCTCTGATCTAAACACGAACACAACGGACTCCTGTGCTCGCCGCCACCAGTATTGTTTCGGAGTAAGTCGCGCACTTCACAGCTCTCGCGATCATTGATAAGGGCATTCATCAAAAAGGTATAAGCATTTCACCGCTCTTCGCGGAAGTAAGTCCGCTGCTTGCTCCACTCTTCTTCGGGATCGGATCTTTTCCGATCGTCCACTTTTTATTCTTGGGTCAGACCGAGCACGCTCCATGATCCACGATTATTTCGAGATGCTGAAGATCGGTGGGACCGGATGTGCAAAGTGTTGTCAGTGATGATGATGGAAAGCGTGTTTGCGACAATATGTCAAATGTACCGAAAGACCCACTTGCAGCTATGCCTATCCTCAGAATATGTTGAACATATCGAAGGATAGGCTCGCAATGCCAATAAAGCCCTTGTGCAACCGTTCGCGTATAGACTATGGATTGCAATTTGTTTGGTTCGCGTGGTGGCTTCTATGGCGTCGCCATGGATCCCAATACGATGCACTTCCGACTGGCGTGTTGATTGTGCGACGTCGCTAATGTGGAGGTGAATCGCGTGAGAGCAGCGAGGAAATGCACTGCGTATGATCTCGAGAGATGCCATACCGGTAGGAGAAATATTATGATTCGTAGCTCAGCTACACTAAGCGTATGGCAAGCCCTTCCCATACATGTAAGTACTCACATGGCTCATTGAACAATTCTCCGTACACATCTTCCGAAGCCACAAGTTTACGATGAAGATCCGGTGCTGGCGCCGATTCGGCATCCAAACGTCCATGCTTTGACATGGGAGTTCAGGGGTCAAAAGTTATCCAGAGCGGGACCTAAGCGCAGATCTTGTCCTGAACAATGCGCAAGGTCCCGGATTTATTGCCTGTCGTCGAGCCAGAAGTGGGTGGGATCACAGCACGACACACCCGGTGGGAGAGCGGGACCCTTGCACATAGAGAGCTTGCTATGCAGGTCACCGCGAGGAGCGGTAGGTACGTCTCCTGACCGCTCGCCAATTTCATGACGCTCGTTTTCCATATTGCGAACCTTCAGAGATGCTGCTGCATGCATTAGCGCCGCCCTGTCAACTGCTCTGCATGCAGGAACAAGCCGGCGTATGTAATAGTTCATGGACCCTCGTCTGGCCGTAGCCGTCCCTAGTAGGAATCCTGGACGTCTCTCCGATTGTGGGTGATTCGACATACTTACCACCCTTCCACGACAGCATACATACCCGCGCTCCTCGCACATGTACTGCCCCTTCGCTATTTCGGCGGCACAATACGTGCTCTCACGACGCAGTCCGAATCCAATGCAGTCAAAAGATACACCTTGAGCTTCTCCAGTATTGCGCGATTCAGATATTGCTTTTTGTAGCTTCCCTGAGTCGCGGACACCTGACAGCAAGCAAGCCACCAATTCCTCCAGTAGTCGCCGTGTCTCTCTTGCTCCACCATGGCTCGCAATGGCAAGTTCTCCTTTCCGCTCCCTGGGCGCAGGTCTCGGAAGAAGCTGGAGACAGAAGACGACGACGCCAGGTCAACGCCCTCGACACCTACCGCGCACGAGTGGCCCTCGCGCAACGAAGAGCCAACGAGTAAGGCACATCGCGTGCTGGGTACTTCCGAGCCCATGTTTCGAACAACGTCGAAGCAGTCGGTCCCTCCGAGCCCTGGTTTCATGTCGATCACCGTATCCGAGGCGACCGACGACGATAGAGCCTCAGGCACAACCATAGATCAGAACGGGTACCAGCGTCGGCCGATTGCGTCCAGACGAGCGTCATCGAACGTTATGGGCCGCATGTATAGCGACAACGAGAGGAGGGGATCAGTTCAGAGCACCGCTAGCCGCCAAATACACCCACAAACCTCCAACTCGACCCTTCGCTCGCACTACGACAAAATGAGCTCGCCGCTCTCTATATCACAACAGACTTCCGACTCGGCAGTGCGTGACATGGCGTTGCGGCGAGGGCATCCGCAAGTCGTGACGGAATACAACTGCAACGGCTACGCTGCAAGTCCAGTGTCGCCAATCATTCTGGACGAGGCGAGGAGGAAGGAATACAGGAAGAGCAAGCCTACGCGGTTGGATCTATCGAAGCTATTCCCCAAACCCAAGGGGGGCGCTGAAGGCCAGGCGTTGTCAAATGCGCTCCTCTCCCCCAGCAAATACATGAACTCCCCCTCGGCCTTGTCCATGACATCCGACTACTACCAACAACAGTTCCCCCGGCCGATGACGCGAGAACCAACGCCCAACCCGAGAACTCCGGCGAAACTCAAGAAGGCAGCACCTCAAGCACAAGCTCAGCCACAACCTGGACCGCAGCTGCGACCGCAATCTGTACCACATACTCCTAGCTCGCCAGAGCGAAAGTTCAAAAGGGATCAGTACGACAACGCCAAAGTCCATGTCCGACGGCCGCCGAAAGGCGTACAACACTGGTTCGATGCGCTCGATGAGGATAGCGATGAAGCATCAGAGCACGCCTCAGCACCAATACACGCACCCAAGGCTATTCGACCGAATGCGACTGTTCCATCTCGGATGAGTTCTCACAGCCGACTTGTCCCTGAAGCTACGATACCAAAAGGCTCGCGCTCCCAACATCTGTCACCTCCAGGGAGGAAAGACACTTTCTCACACGAGGATCTCATTGACGTGCGGATGGACTCACCAAGCCAAGTCTCCATGCAATCCACGAGGACGAGGGACTCTGCGCTGGCCAAAATCAACCTACAAAACTCTAGCGTTCTTTCTTTTTCGTCGTCCGAAGATGAGGATGATGAGAATTCAACAAAGGCGGACCGTGTGCCGGTGCGGAGGAGCCTGGTCATCAACGACGATGCAGGGGACATTGTCATTGGACAAGCTCACGCATTTGAGATGCGCCCTCATCGAAGACCATCCGCGATGAGCGCTCGCTCCACCTCTACGAATGCTGCCACCATTGAAGTAATGTATACACCAGAGCCACCCATCTCACCATTCCACTTTCCCCGGCATAGCAACTACAGCGGTAGCCGACAGTCAAGCCATGCTAGACAACCATCCGTTGTGATGGAAGAGGAAGTTGTCGTCCGACCCAAAACGGCTGTTAGTAGACCCCTTTCTCCAGCCGCGCGCAGCGTCCGCAGCGTGCGGAGCTCTGCCAGTGAACCCAAGCCTCAATTGGACAGCTCACAGAGGCTCATGGAAGTCACGGCAGAAGAAATGGCCTTGTTAGAACTGATGCGCAAGAAGCGTGCTGCTATGGGGATGACCAGGCCCGAATCAACCATGGAGGAAAGACCACAGAAGACACCACCGGAAATTGCTCAGCATCGCTACCGGACATCAGGGTTTCTTGCAGAGGCGAGTCCAGTACGAGTGGTCGATGCGCAGACAGTTCGCAAGTCTTCAGCCAAGGCCCCATCGCCACTCCCTCGGGGCAGAGCTCTCAAAGCTCACTACGACGCGAGTGTTGGACTGGGCCATCTTCGCGACAGCTCCACGAGCGACGCCTGGTCTGACCACCACGACTCTCCAGCTGGCGGCTTGACGATCCCACACCACATCCCCACACCATCCGAGTTCTCACCACTTGATCCGTTCCCGCCACCATCACCAGTGCTCACAGCGAGCGTAGCGACCACAGAGCATGCGTCCCCTCTCCCATCCCCCATCACCCCAGGCCTCAGGTCATTCGAAGAGGACATCAACGTCAAGGTGGCTAGCAGCGAAACCAGTAGTAATGAGAGCGCCGAAGTTTCATTCGTGGAAACAGGCACTATCGATGCACCTTCCGAGAGCATCAAGTCTTCCACCTCACACGACATGTCTACACATCGCCGGCGCCGCACAGCCTCAAGCGGTGCGAACGTCACCTTTCCCGCCCCGCCCACACACGGCCTAACCGATCTCACGCCCGTATCCGAGGCCTCTTCCGGTCCGCCTAGCATCATCGAGCCACCAGTCCCAAAACTAGTACAAAAGAACTCGAAGCGCACAAGCGGTGTCGCATTAGTGACGAACGCAATGAGTAGGAGTAGGCAGAGCAGCTTGAACTCGCAGTCTTCGTACGCATCCCTTGGTCTTGAGAAGAAGGGCTCGAAACGCGTTAGTCGGCAGAGTAGCGCGACGAGCATGAGATCTGCGTCGAAGGCGAAGAGGAGCAGTGTTGGTGACGATGTGCTCGCTGCTTGGAACTCTTTGGGCGGGACTTATTGATGTGCGCTTCGTTTTTTTTTCTCGTTCACTGTTCACGTTCTCATGTTGTGGTCTCCATGCCCTTCTAGCATTTCTACTCACACTACCTCATCTTATTGCCATACAATCTTGTACAAGCTCTCTTCCTCGCAACAGGCGCAACGAATCTTCTTTATCGCATCATGTTAGGTCTGACACGTTTTACTTGTATTTGGTATCATTTAGTATTGTCTACACTTCGCGATGGTATATCACTTCACATAGCTGGCATAGACTAGTGATAGAATCTAGTGACGAGGTCAGATCACTATGCGATATTCACGTAATTAGCGGTAGTGCGCCAGAATCCCCTGCACAAATCAAGAACTATCCTTATTTCAAAACTCCCACGTCCCTCCTTCTCGCATGTTCGGCATTCGAAAACACAACGTGGCATTACCAGACCGACTTTCGACCCCAAAACCCGGGCACGCACGGGTGACAACACTGGCTACCTTGCTGGGGCAGGGATATCGGAAACTCGCGTTTATTTGTTTGTTTGTTTTTCTTCGTTTAGGAACGGGGGGGAAGGGTGGGTGATGTTGTGCAAGGTTGTACGACTGGTGGTGGAGATGAAAACGTTGCATGTGGATTTCGTGTGCTATTGATGGGATTTGGGGATAATGTGTGGTACGGGAATGGTTATGTGATTAATGTGCTTGGGGTGTATGTGGCTGAGGGACTTGAGAGACAGTGCTAATGGCATGGAATGTGCAGCCAGGATCCAACCACTCTACACCTCCTCGTAGTCGAAGTCCTCCTCCTTGTAGTATGGCCAATACTCCACCCCACGAGACTAGCGATCAAATCCACATAAAGGGCGGCAGCAGCACGCCAGAGGGCTAAAATACATGTCAGCCAGTGCTCACAAAGTGACAAAAAAAGTGCATTGACTCACAGGTCAGATGCCATGGCATTGAAGATAGCGTTCTGTTCCGTGGTGTGGTCGAAAACAGTGTCCTTGCTCGTTGATGGCAGAGCAAGAAGTTCGTCCCACTTGATCTTAGAGTCCTTCTTTACTGCACCACCAACCGTGACCTTCTTCACCATCTTGACGAATGGCCACGAATGTCATGATCCAGTCTACCATGACCCGCTGGCAACAGATGTACGGCCTCGAGCGAGTTGGGCTCTGGCCCCATGGGCTGGTGAAGTACCCATCGTCGGGACTCCGAAACCACATCTGGAGATGAGCTAGGCCAGGGACATGGCGGAGAAGAGGGCTAAGCGATTCCGTGGAGTCGATATGAAATGACGGATGCAGCTTGACACCAAAGAATTGGAACCATCCCTTCATGGTGAAGTCTAAGATGATCTTGTTGAGCCAATTGAATTGGGGCGTGGTGGATGAGCCAAGGACAGTCTGGAGCTGCTCTGGCTGAACGAAGCATTTCCAGGTGTTTACCTATCAAGCCGATTCCGCCTCCATGCGTACTTGCTTGCTGGTGCGAAGTAAAGCTAGATTAGGCTCGCGGTCGGACTCTTCAGCGGTTTGGGACTGGTCGCGGCCATATAACATAGATAGATCATGTTGGTTGTAGAAACCTCGACCCCAGTGTACCACGGCGCTTGCGAGAGCAGGATCTCCGAAGTGTGTAACGGCCTCGAGAGGGTAGCGGTCTGCGACGGTACTGAGAGGATACAAACGTGGGCCGAGTGCGTGCTCGAAAACAATCCCGCGCAGCTCTTTTGACAAATCCAAGAGGCGGAACGTCTTGCCGTTTAGATTCCACCACTTGCACTGCGCCTTGTAGCCCCTCTCGCCGACCAGAGTGTGGCGAGACGGGCGCGCCCTCCACTCGAGCCACTTCCTTAGTAACATCCACTCTTTACCGTCCTTGATGTACACGGAATCACTCGTCAATCCTTCGATGCTGGCGTTGAAGCAAACCATGCCAGTCGGAGGGAATTCAGTGTAGTCTTCTGTGAACGTGTAGAGTTTCGCGTCGTAGTAAGGGCGCAAAGGGTTTCGAGGCCAGAAAGGCGAAGCGCTAGTGGTCGAGTGTACACGGACATGCAGGTTGGCGAAAGTTATATCTTTGCGGTTCAGGTCTCGGATGATGATCTTAATCTGCCGGATCACGAGGTCGTACTGTGCTGGTACTGGTGTGAACTTGTAAGCGTACCTGACCGGACCCATGATCCAGAGAGCGGAGCTTGTCGGCTGGTGGCGGTTGCAGAGCGACTGTTAGGCCTTGGAGTTGTACATTCCTGTCTCCGTGTTTGGCTGCTGACTGCAGATGGCGAATGCGAGTCTCCAGGTATGGCATAGCGGCTTGAGATGGAGGGAGTCGAGATACGCTGAGTGATAGATAGGAGATTTCAAGAATGATGATTGAAGCCGATGTTCAAACTGTGGATGGAGAGGTTGAATGAATTGGTGGAATGTGGCGCAGGAATGACCGCGAGTGGGCGCAAGGGTTTATATAGTACCAGGAGAGCGGAAGCCAAGGAGTGAATAGCACGGGCCTCGAGGCAGCAAGGCTAGAAGGTCCGGTGATAAGCCGAGGGTATGGGGATGTTGATCACGATCTTTCACGAGCTACCAAAGAGCTTCGAGCACGCCATAAGCAGAGTTTAGAACTTGCAATTGCTTGACTCGCGCAAACGAGCAAGTACTTCTGAAGCAAGCACATGTGGAGAAGCCGACATAAGGGAGTTTAACACTTTTGTGAAGAGACGCAATGGAAAATGCTCTACGTATTTATTCAGAGTCGCTTTTGAGTTCAAAGATTTGAGATTCGAGGGGGGTTGAACAGGAGTTAAATGCCTCGCTTGTATGTGTGGGGACGTGAATTTATGCTACAACAAAATATATAAGCTCTTTTAGGTGGGCAGGCAATTAGATGATATCTCATCTACACCAGCTCTTCTCCCAGCGCGACTAATCTCGATTCTCATCCTCACCATGTGTCCACAGTCCGTCCTCATACTCGTGTTTATCGCTGTCACATCTATTTCTCGTGGTCGAACGACTCGTTCTAGTCAAACCACGTAGGCGAGACCTGACGGGTATGCTTGTCGAAGCTACAAATCTGCCTGCAGTTGCACACTGGTGGTCTGGCAGTCATTAGCGAAAGTATACAAACTTTCTTTGCTGTGAGTAGACATACAGAAGATCTTTCGGTGTATTGAGGATCGCAGCCACGGCTACTGTCTGGTCGTGAGTTCGGTTGCCGTTGAAGATGGCTTCCCACTTGTCTTTGGTATCTTTCTTGACCGTACCAGTAAGGTGGACGGTCACTTTTGGACTCGAGAGAAACGGATACGCAAAGGTGCATATCCAGTCGACCATGGTGCGCTGACAGCAGACGTAGTCTGCCCCGTGGTAGCGTGGGAGACGATGCCTGGTCATGTCGCTACCCCATGGGCTACCTGCGTAGCCATCATCTGGAGAACCGAAGCGCAGCTTCAAGTCTCGGAGGTCTTCGATACCTTGCAGCTGAGGTCCGTGGGATACGATATCTATCACATGGAAGCCCGGGTTAACCAGCACAACGAAGAAGTTAAAGAATGCATGGTTTGTCAGGCTCAACTCAATCCTGCTCAGATATCCATAGCTCTCGGGATGTTTGGGTTGGTAGCTAAACTGCATGGTTCATCCAGCCTTTGCCTTTGTAGCAAGGACAAACAGGTGAGTGTCGTAGAAGCATTTGCGCATGAGAACCCAGGCAACGTAAAGCACCTCCGCGCACACTTGCTTGCTGACGCGTAGTAGAGCGAGGTTTGGCTTATACACAGGCTTCGAGGCACCAGGTACGTAAGTCCTAGGTATGTCGATGGTATAATCGATGATATGCTTTCCAAGATCCTTGGGTACGTAACCTATACCGAAGGTAAGACGAGCTTTCGCACAAGCTATGTCGTCATGCTCGTCAGACCGCCGGACAGTGCTCAAGGGATAGATCTTGGTTGCGAAAACAAGGCTACAGATCTTGTCACGTAGCTCACCCGGTAATTTAAGAAAGGGGAACATCTTGCCAGTGATCTTTCACCATCCGCGCTGAATGCGATTGGCATATTTGCCAGCGAACGCGTATTCGTCGACGGCGGTATGACGCCAGTCCGTGAACGAGATCCATTTCTTCTTTTCTACTTCGTACAGGTGTATGATGTCTACGTCGGGATACGAGCCGGACGGGAAGATGATTACGGGGGCGGTGAGGTTGTTTCCGTACTCCTCCTTCATCTGAAACGTATAGTACTTGACGCCCACTTGGTTCCTGCCGACAGGCTACACGGGTGCGGCGTCATCGAGAGGCTCGAGCTCGAACTTGGGCTCGAAGATGTGGAGGTGCTGCTTCTTGAGCCCCGAGATCGTCTTGAGTATTGCTCCAAGGACTGGATCGTGGCGGTGGACTCCATTGTTGTACTGGATAGTCGTGTCTTTGTCGAAGCGCCCGACCTGCCCGTGCTCTGGGAAGGATAACATGTCCTCGAGGCGGATCATGTCACCGCGGCGAGCATCTGGTAGAGAGAAACGGGGCTTCTTATACTCGTGGTACTTGTACGAAGGACATGGCGGTTGTGAGAAGAGTGAGAAGCGCGGAGGTACGAAGTAGGGAGCGCTTGGATCGAGCCTCGATTTTGAGTAGGCTAGTCGACGGTTCGAGTTTGTGCTGGTCATGAACGTATGTGCCATAGGATCGAGGCTCACTGCGAGTCGCATGCCGAACGAGTGAGGTGCCGCCAGGGAGTGAGGTGCTGCCATGGAGTGAGCGCCAGAGAAGTTTAGTTCCTTCACGTATGTATGAAGACCGAGAGGCTACGAGGGGTGCGCTGGGCATATACACAACGGCACTCGCTAGCCTTCTGATCACGTGCACTGAGTATTCACCCTGTCACCAGAATTGGTCTAGCGTGCGGCCTATGCGGAGGTGCCCGTTTGAGTCACCAGCTTTGAGCTTCAGTGTTTCCTGAAGGTTGATAAAGCAGTGTAGGAGATTGAACAAATAACAAACAACGATTGACATACGAGAGAAGAAATGTACCGCGTAGAACCCACGTGACCAAAACTGCGATGCTCGCAGCACCCAACGCTCTATGCTACGTACAAAATTGAAAGCACCATGCTCGACAGAAAAGCGGTATAGCTTGAGCTGAAGCTATACGCGGTGCTTTTGGTCGATCCACAACACAAGCGATGATGATACCTGACTTTGTTCGCGGTTGCGGCAACTTGGAAAACAGAGCCGTCGCCGAAGTTGTAGTAGTCAACGAGCAGCCAATTAGGGGGTCGACCCCAAACTCCCTCACAGTGCTCAACGTTTAGGCCCAAACTGCCGTTGCCAGAAACAGCATTGAGGATATTCAGGAGGCCATATGCTGGAATGAGGAGCCCGTTCATGCCAGCGAGACTTACTTCGATATTGAGGTTGTGATTGAGCATATACATGCGGTTGCGGGTGACGTCATTGGCTTGGTTCGGGGGTCGTTGCTCAGTACACGGAAATGCTGGATTTGTGGGCGAGAAGGGCGTTTGCCATTGATAGTTGAACTCGCTCAGTATCCAAGGCACTTCTGACTGATCTGTTCCATAGTCGAGCATTACAACCACTCTCCTGTTTCTCGAGATCATCTCACTCAGGGTGGGCCAGTCAGTCAAATTGAGTGCGAGGTTCGGCGGCGTCCAGATGTACTTCGTCAATCCAGCCTGTTGAAATGGCGCAACGTACTCGGAGATCGGTATGCGTGTGCTCCGCCCGTTGTTGTTGCCCATCATGATTGCGATGACCTCGTAAGGGTGTGTGTCAAGCCAGCCGCGGACAGTTCTCAGGTACGACTCGAGCGTTCCGACGTCAAGGAGGTCGCAGGATGTGTGGCATAGACGAATGCCGGAGGTCGCATTCGGCTTCTGCGTTTCGAACTGCACTGTTACGTAGTCAGCACACATGCAGCAATCATGTTGATTCTGGTTTGCTTACAGCCACGGATCCCATCATTGAGTTGTGTCAGCACTGGGTTCACTTGATTGCTAGCCGCATTGTGTGGCATTACGAAAGGGCTGTTGTGTGCAACGACCATGGAGACGTTTGAGAATCGGCGGTGACAGAATTCCGGATGACCGTTGCAACGCATAGTATTGGAAGGTGTTGCTCTGGGAGCTGCGGAGGAAGAGGCGGTGGTTTGTAGGTTTGTTAGTACGAGAGAAGACGACTGCGCGGAGGACCATCGCGCATGTA
>Ga0265798_10002488_pt1 | contig 27201 bp, 25 predicted proteins | sample P3T30metagenome_FD_192430 | JGI IMG/M metagenome (GOLD analysis project Ga0265798, IMG submission 192430) | Plant litter microbial communities from East Loma Ridge, Irvine, California - P3 T30 | ecosystem: Environmental > Terrestrial > Plant litter > Unclassified | place: USA: California...
AGCGCGGGCACCAGAAGGTCGATCGGCCATTCTCGGTGCGGCGTTTCACCACGCCGCCGCACTCGCACGGTTCGCCCTCCCGCCCATATACTCGCCACTGTTTCGAGAAATAGCCGAGCTCGCCGTCGGGCCGCGCATAATCCTTAAGCGTCGAGCCGCCGGCAAGGATCGCCGCGGTGAGCACCGCGCGGATCGCCTCGACCAGCCGTTCGAGTCGAAACAGCGATATCCGCCCGGCGGCACGCGACGGCGCGATCCGCGCCATGTGCAGCGCCTCGCAGACATAGATATTGCCGAGCCCGGCGACGATGCGCTGGTCGAGCAGCATCGCCTTGATCGACGCCCCCCGCCCCGCCAGTGCTCCGTACAGATAGGCCGCGGTCAGCTCGGGGCCGAGCGGCTCGGGCCCCGTGGCCAGGAACGGCGGGTAGTTGGCGATGTCGTCGCTTGCCCACAGATCGAGGAAGCCGAATCGACGCGGATCGTGAAGCGCGACGAGCCGCCCGGCGTCCGTCTCCAAGAGCAGATGGTCGTGCGGCAGGATTTCGCCCGGATCGACACGCCAGCGCCCCGACATGCCGAGGTGGAACACCAGCGTGTCGCCGCGATCGGTATCGATCAGCCCGTATTTCGCGCGCCGCCACAAGTTCGTGACGATCGCCCCCGTCATGCGCTGGCGCAGATCGACAGGGATCGCTTTCCGGAGATCCGCACGGCGCGGCTCGACCCGGGTCAGGCGCTGGCCGAGCAGCACGGGTTCGAGCCCGCGGACGGTGGTTTCGACTTCGGGGAGTTCTGGCACGACGATCAGCTAGGTTGCGTTTGCTCCGCCCACAAGGCGCGGCTAGAGCGCGAGGCATGAGCCAGCCCACCGCGCCCACCCCCGCTGCCCCCGCCATCGTCTCCTTCGGGTACGAGGACATCCCCGCATCCGAGAAGACCGCACGCGTCGGCGGTGTCTTCTCGAACGTCGCGGCGAAATACGACCTGATGAACGATGCGATGTCGGGCGGCATGCACCGGTTGTGGAAGGATCGCTTCGTCCGTCGCGTGAAGCCGCGCGAAGGCGAGCAGATCCTCGACATGGCGGGCGGCACCGGCGACATCGCGTTCCGTATGGAGCCGTCGGGTGCGTCGATCACCGTCGCCGACATCAACCCGCAGATGCTCGAAGTGGGCATGGAGCGCGCGCAGAAGCGCGGGATCGACGGACTGGTCTGGACCGAGGCCAATGCCGAGACGCTGACCTTCCCCGACAAGTTCTTCGACGCCTATACGATCGCGTTCGGGATCCGGAACGTCACCGACATCCCCAAGGCACTGCGCGAGGCGCACCGCGTGCTGCGTCGCGGCGGGCGCTTCTATTGCCTCGAATTCTCGACGACGCAGTGGCCGGGCTTTGCCGAGGTCTATGATGCCTATTCGCACAAGATGGTGCCCAAGCTCGGCCAGCTGCTCGCGCAGGATGCCGACAGCTATCGCTACCTGATCGAATCGATCCGCCGCTTCCCGCGGATGCCGCAGTTCAAGGCGATGATCGCCGAGGCGGGGTTCGTGCAGACCAAGGTCGAGCCGCTGCTCGGCGGGCTGGTCGCGATCCACAGCGGGTGGAAGATTTGATGATCACGCGAGGCCGCGAAGACGCGAAGAGAAGATGTGGTTCACGCGGAGGCGCGGAGACGCGGAGATTTGCGCAAGGACGCGCCAAACCGTTTTGCGCGCATAAGCGCGCTGTCATACAATCGTCGGCGATGAAGGGCCGCTTGCGCGGCGGGACGCATTACCTCCGCGTCTCCGCGTCTTCGCGTGAACCAATTTCTTCTCTTCGTGCCTTCGCGCCTTTGCGTGAACCAACCGTCTCTGCTTTCCAGTGACCGCAGCCTCCACCCACGTATGGCGGCTGCTCAAATGGAGCCGCATCCTCGCGCGCCACGGGGCGCTGACGGGGATCGAACGCGACCCTAACACACCCGCACCGGTCCGCCGGCTCGCGCGGATCGCGCGGTTCGGCGCGCGCGTGCCGAAAATCCCCCGTTATGCCGACGCGTTCCAGGCGATCGGCCCGGCTGCGATCAAGCTCGGCCAGACGCTCGCGACTCGCCCGGACCTGGTCGGCGAGGCCGCCGCGCACGACCTGCTGCGGCTGCAGGACCAGCTCTCGCCGGTGCCGTTCGCGACGATCGAAGCGGCGATGATCGCGAGCTTCGGCCGGCCGCTCGACGAGCTCTACAGCCGGATCGAACCCGTGCCCGTCGGCGCCGCATCGATCGCGCAGGTCCACCGCGCGGTCACCACCGACGGTCGCCAGGTCGCGGTCAAGGTGCTGCGTCCCGGCGTCGAGGACGATTTCGCGCGCGCGATCGACACCTATAGCTGGGCAGCCGCGCAGCTCGAGGCGCTGTCACCTGAGGCGGCACGGTTGCGCCCGCGCCTGACGATCGAGACGTTCAAGCGCTGGACGCTGCGCGAACTGAATTTCCGGCGCGAGGCGGCATCGGCCTCCGAGCTGTCCGAGAACATGACCGCCGAATCGGACTTCCTGATCCCCGAAATCGACTGGGCACGGTCGACCGCCAAGGTCATGACGATCGAGTGGATCGACGGGATCAAGCTGTCCGATCGTGCCGGGCTCGTCGCCGCGGGCTACGACCTGCCGCTGCTCGCCCAGACGCTGGTCCGCGCGTTCCTGCGCCAGGCGATCGCCGACGGCTTCTTCCACGCCGACATGCACCAGGGGAACCTGTTCGCGCTGCCCGGCAACCGCATCGCCGCGATCGATTTCGGCATCATGGGACGGATCGACCGGCGGGCGCGCGTCTGGCTGGCGGAGATCCTCTACGGCCTGATCACCGGAAACTACCGCCGAGTCGCCGAGATCCATTTCGAGGCGGGCTATGTGCCCGGTCACCACAATCTCGCCGAATTCGCTACGGCTCTCCGCGCGGTCGGCGAGCCGATGCGCGGCCTGCCGGTCAAGGACATGTCGATCGGCATGATGCTCGACAGCCTGTTCTCGATCACGCGCGACTTCGACATGGTGACGCAGCCGCATCTGCTGCTGCTCCAGAAGACGATGGTGATGGTCGAGGGTGTGGCGACCAGCCTCGATCCGGAGATCAACCTGTGGAACACCGCAGAACCCTTCGTCCGCGACTGGATCCGCGGCGAGCTCGGGCCCGAGGCGGCGCTCGCGGACCGACTGATCGCCGATTTCCGCACGCTCGCCGGGCTGCCCGATCTCGTCCGCCGGATCGAGGCGCGCTACCCCGCGCCGGGCGGCGAGCCCCCCGCCCCGCCACTTCCGGTGATCGAGATCGTCCGGTTCGGCGGCGGCTGGCGCTACCTTCTGGTCGCTCTGGCCACGGCGATCCTGTGCGTCGCGGCGACCTGGTTCGTGATGCGATGAAACGATGCGCCGCGCGCTGACCCCGTTCTGGCTGACCACGACATCGCGCCTTGCCGGGCTGTCGCAACGAACCGCGCGAATCGGGCTGGCGGTGTTGGCGCTGCTGCTCGCGTCGCTGTCTGCGGTGACGCTGCTTCCGGGTCAGGCGGATACGGGATTCAACGCCGGCGTGGTCGACGGCGTGCGGCATGGCGGCAATTACTATGCGGTCGCGGCCGATGCCCTGCGCGGCGGCGGCTATCCGCTGAAGCCGGTGTTCGCCTTCGCCCTGCCGACCCTGACGGTGGTGCAGGCGCACCTTCCTCCGGCGCTGGTGACCGCGCTGCTCTACGCGCTCGCCGGCGCAGTGGCGATGGCCTGGCACGCCAGGCTCGTTCCCGCGCTCGCGACCGTCGCCGCGCGCACGACGGCCACGGCCCTGCTGCTGCTCGCACTGCTGCCGATGCTGCGCCCCGGCCTGCTGGTGGTGCCCGACGTCTGGGCCGGCCTCTTCGTCGCGCTGTCGCTGGCGCTGCGGCGCCCGGGGCAGTGGCTGGATGCCGTCGCCCTCGCGCTCGCCGCGGCGCTGATCCGCGAGACCGCGATCCTCTACCTGCTGATCATGGCGGTGTTCGCCTGGGCGGAGGGTGCACGGCGCGAACCGCTTGGCTGGGCTCTGGCGATCCTGATCTTCCTGCTCGCCTATGTCGCGCACGCGCATGCCGTCAGCGAGGTCGTCCGGCCGCTCGATGCCGCGGCGGACCCGTTCGCCCTTGCGGGTCTTGGCCTGTTCGTCGGGGCGGCGGCGGGATCCACCGTGCTGGCGTTGCTGCCCCTGTGGATCGCCGCGCCGGTGGTTGCGGTGGCACTGTTCGGCTGGGCGGCGTGGAACGACCCGGCGGGTCTGCGCGCGCTTGCCGTCTTCGCCGGCCTGGCCATCCTGATCGGCGTGTTCGGGCGGAACGACACGCCGCACTGGGCGCTGCTCTCCGCGCCGCTGCTGCTGCCGGGCCTCGTCTTCGCCGTCGAGGGCGTTCGCGATCTGATCGCGGCAGCACGGGACGGCCGCCGGATTACGGTGACGCGGATCATACGCTAGGAGACGGCGATGAAACGGATCCTCCTGATCGTTGGTGGCGGGATCGCCGCCTACAAGGCCGCCGAGCTGATCCGCCTTCTCAGGAAGCGCGGCCACGCCGTCCGCTGTGTCCTGACCGACGGCGGCGCGCATTTCGTCACGCCCATGACCCTCGCCGCGCTGAGCGAGGACAAGGTCTACACGACGCTGTGGGACCTGAAGGACGAGGCCGAGATGGGCCATATCCAGTTGAGCCGCGAAGCCGATCTGGTTGTCGTCGCCCCCGCTACGGCGGACCTGCTCGCGCGGATGGCGGCTGGGCTGGCCAACGATCTGGCGACGACGGTGCTGCTGGCGACCGACAAGCCCGTGCTCGCCGCGCCCGCGATGAACGTGCGGATGTGGTCGCACGCCGCGACGAAACGCAACGTCGCGCAGTTGCGCTCCGACGGAATTACTGTGCTGGAGCCGGACGAGGGTCCGATGGCGTGCGGCGAGTTCGGCGCAGGCCGCCTGCCGGAGCCCGACGCGATCGCCGACGCCATCGATGCGGCGCTCGCGCTGGCCGCGCCCCTGCCCCTCGGCGACGGCGACCCCTTGGCCAGCGACGCCGCGCGTCTCTCCGGCACGCACGTCCTCGTCACCGCCGGCCCGACCCACGAGCCGATCGACCCGGTCCGCTACCTCGCCAACCGGTCGTCTGGTCGGCAGGGCTTCGCGATCGCTGGGGCGCTGGCGCGGCTCGGTGCACGCGTGACGCTGGTGGCAGGCCCGGTCGGGCTGCCGACGCCGCCGGGCGTCGACCGTATCGATGTCGAAACCGCGCGGCAGATGGCGGATGCCGTCGCCGACGCGCTACCCGCCGATGCCGCGGTCATGGTCGCGGCGGTCGCCGACTGGCGCGTCCTGCCGTCCGCCCAGAAGATCAAGAAGGGCGAAGCCGCCCCGACCCTGGTACTTGCCGAGAACCCGGATATTCTCGCCGCGGTCGCGCGCGGGCCGGGTCGCCCTCGCCTCGTGATAGGCTTTGCGGCCGAGACCGAACGCGTCGTCGAGCACGCCACGGCAAAGCGCACGCGCAAGGGCGCCGACTGGATCGTCGCCAACGACGTGTCGGGCGACGTCATGGGCGGCGACTCCAACACGGTGCATCTGGTCACCGAATCAGGTATCGAAAGCTGGGAGCGGCTCCCGAAGGCGGTTGTCGCGAACAGGCTGGCGCAGCGTATCGCCGATGCGCTAAAAGGCATCGCATGATCCGCATCGAACTCAAGCGTCTGCCGCATGGCGAAGGCTTGCCGCTGCCGGCCTATGCGAGCGACGGCGCCGCCGGGCTGGACGTGGTCGCTGCGGAAGCGGTGACGCTGGCGCCGGGCGCGCGTGCGGCGGTCGCGACCGGGTTCGCCATCGCGATTCCCTTGGGCCACGAGGTTCAGGTCCGGCCACGCTCGGGTCTGGCCCTGAAACACGGTGTCACCTGCCTGAACACGCCGGGCACGATCGACAGCGACTATCGCGGCGAGGTGAAGGTGATCCTCGCCAACCTCGGCGATGAGCCGTTCGAGGTCGCGCGCGGCGATCGCATCGCCCAGCTGGTGCCGGCGCCCTTGCTGCGCGCGCAGCTGGAGGAGGTCGCGATGCTCGGCGACACGGCGCGCGGGGTCGGCGGCTTCGGGTCGACCGGCCGATGATCGCATCGCTCCTCCTGCTGGCCCAGGTGGCGACCGCGCAGGCCCCCGTAATTGCGCCGCTGCCGCCGCAGGACTGGAGCGGATTGCCAGTCCTTCGGGTGCGCCGTCCCGCGGCGGACATCCCCGACGTCTCGGCCTTCGTGCGCAGCGAGGTCGATGCCGGGCGGTGCGCCGCCGTGTCGCGGCTGCCGCAGGGCTGGATGCTCCGGATCGACCTTGCGGTGCTGGCCACGCCGCAGGGTCAGGTGCGTCGGATCACCCCGCGCGCGATCGACTGCCCGACGGTCGAACAATATGCTGCGGGGCTGGTGCTCGGAACCGCGCGCGACAATGTCGATGCACGCGGAGCCACCGCGGACACCTGGTACCGGACCAGCATGACCTTTGCGTGGAACGGATGACGCTCTCCGACGACGAACTCGCGCGTTATGCGCGGCATATCGTGTTGAAGGAGGTTGGCGGAGCGGGACAAGCGCGGCTGAAGGCGGCGACGATCGCGATCGTCGGTGCGGGGGGCATCGGCTCGCCTGCGATCCAGTATCTCGCCGCCGCCGGGATCGGGCGACTGGTGCTGATCGACGACGATTCGGTCGAGCCGTCGAACCTGCAGCGGCAGACGATCTTCGCCACGGCGGATGTCGGGCGCGCCAAGGTCGAGGCCGCCGCCGATGCCGCGCGGCGGATCAACCCGCACGTCGTGGTCGACACCCGTCGCAGCCGAATCGATTCCGCCACGGCCACGGCGTTGCTGGAGGGCGCCGGGGCGGTGCTCGACGGCTGCGACAATTTCGCGACCCGATTCGCGGTCGCGGATGCCGCGCACGCGCTGCGCATCCCGCTGGTCTCCGCCGCGGTCGGCCAGTTCGAAGGGCAGTTGGGCGTCTATCGCGGCTGGGAGGCCGACAAGCCCTGTTATCGCTGCTTCGTCGGCGACGATCCCGAACGCGCCGAGACCAGCTGCGCGGAGGACGGCATCCTCGGGCCCGTCACGGGTGTGCTCGGCAGTCTTGCCGCGCTCGAGGTGCTGCGCGCGGTCACCCCGTTCGGCGACGACCCGGCGGGGAAGCTTCTGCTCGTGGATCTGCTCGGCTTGCGCTTCCGCAGCATCCGCCTGCCCAAGGACCCGGGCTGTCCGGCGTGCGGCGGCGAACGGAAGGACGCGTCGCGGTGGTAAATCGGCACGATCCTGCTATGGTCGCGGCCGTCTAGTCCCTCCCCGACGGGCCAAAGAGAGCGTTTCCGGATCGTCATGAATGTGGAACTGGATCGCCAGCACCAGGCATCGGTGAAACCCGCCGATGCCGGACGGGAAGTTCGCACGTGGCGGCCCAGCGCGTCGTCGCTGCGCATCCGGCTGGTCCTCACGCTGATTGCGCTGGACGTCGTCGGCATAGTCGCGAGTTTCGTCGCTGCGGCCTATGTCCGCGGGAGCCTGCAGGTCGAAACCAACTGGGCGTTCGTCCTGCTGGTGCTGATCCCGGTCTATCTGGTCACCGCGACCAACGCCGGCGCCTATGCGACCGCCAACCTGCAGGACCCGTTTCGCGCGATCGCGAAGGGGCTGACCGCGTTCGCGCTGTCGCTGGCGGCGGTGATCTTCATCGCATTCTGTTTGAAGACTACGGCGATCTTTCCACGTATCGTAGTGTCAACCGGCTCGGTGCTGTCGCTGCTTGCGATCGCCATCGCGCGCTACGTCGTCGTTCGCCACATGCCAGCGATCATCGGTGGCAATCCGTTCAACGTCGTCCTGCTGTGCGACGGCAACCAGCCAATCCCCGAGGGCAAATTCTCGATCGTCGTGGCGTCCGATGCCTATTTCGATCCGGAAACGCACGATCCGGTAATGTACGACCGGCTGGCGCAATCGCTGGCGGGGGCCGACCGGGTGATCGTCGCCTGCGCGCCCGAGCGCCGGGTCGCCTGGGCGCAGGCGCTAAAGGGCGCGAACATCCAAAGCGAACTCTACATGCCCGAACTCGACGCGCTCGCGCCGCTCGGGATCAGCGAACATGGCGGCACGCCGACGGTGATCGTCGCGAACGGCCCGCTGGTGCTGTTCGATCGGTTCGTGAAGCGGATGTTCGACATCACGCTGGCAGGCGGCGCGCTGGTCGCACTGTCGCCGGTGTTCGCCCTCGTCGCGCTCGCCATCAAGCTCGATTCACGCGGTCCCGTGCTGTTCACCCAGGTCCGCATCGGCCGCGCGAACCAGATGTTCCGGATGAAGAAGTTCCGCAGCATGCACGTCAACCAGCTCGACGGCGCAGGCGCGCGCTCCACGGCGCGCGACGACGACCGAGTCACTCGGGTCGGCCGGTTCATCCGCAAAACCAGCCTCGACGAGCTGCCGCAGTTGCTGAACGTCGTGCGCGGCGACATGAGCATCGTCGGCCCGCGCCCGCACGCGCTCAGTTCGCGCGCGGCGGACAAATTGTTCTGGGAGGTCGACGAACGCTATTGGCACCGCCACGCGGCCAAGCCGGGGCTGACCGGCTTGGCGCAGATCCGCGGCTATCGCGGCGCGACCGTGGAGGAGGACGACCTGCGCAACCGGCTACAGGCGGACCTCGAATATCTCGCCACCTGGTCGATCTGGCGCGACATCAAGATCATCGTGCTGACCTTCCGCGTGCTGATCCACCGCAACGCGTTCTGACGCGGCTCAGCGCGCCAGCAGCGCCTCCGCGAACGATCGCACCACAGGACCTATATCGTCGCGCGCCAGCGCGATCGCCAGATTGGCCTCGATGTACCCGGCCTTGTCGCCGCAATCATAGCGCTGCCCGTCGAAGGTGAAGCCGTGGAACGGCTGCCGCCCAATCAGCTGCGCCATTGCATCGGTCAGCTGGATCTCGCCGCCGGCACCGGCTTCCTGATTCTCCAGGATCCGCATCACTTCGGGTTGCAAAATGTAGCGGCCCGGGATCATCAGGTTCGACGGCGCCGACCCCTGTTTGGGCTTTTCGACCAGCGCGGTCACTTCGGTCAGCCGGCCGTCGATCCGGCCGGGGGAGATGATGCCGTATTTGTCCGTCTCGGATTCGGCGACCTCCAGCGCGCCGATGACGTTGCCGCCGACCTGATCATAGGCTTCCACCATCTGCTTCAGAAAACCCGGCGCGCCGACCATCAGCTCGTCGGGCAGCAGCACCGCGAATGGCTCATCGCCGACGATCTCGCGCGCGCACCACACCGCATGGCCGAGCCCCAACGGCTCCTGCTGGCGGATATAGACGGGCGAGCCCGGCTTCATGCGGATACCGTCGATCGGATCGAGCGACTTGCCGCGCGCGCGCATAGTATCCTCGAGCTCGTAGGAGATGTCGAAATGGTCCTCCAGCGCGCCCTTGTTGCGCCCGGTGACGAAGATGATCTGCTCGATCCCCGCCTCCAGCGCCTCTTCCACCGCATATTGGATCAGCGGCTTGTCGACGACCGTCAGCATCTCTTTCGGCATCGCCTTGGTCGCCGGGAGAAACCGCGTCCCCAGGCCGGCAACGGGAAACACGGCTTTGCGCAACGGTTTGATCGGCATGACAACTCCTAGAACCCTGCGCGCCCTACGCGTGTCCTCCGACAGCCGCAATTCCGCACCGCCGCGCACACAGTTAGGGCGTTCTTAAACGGCGCGCGCTAAGGGCGGTTCCCATGAAGCTTCTCGTCATCTTCGGCACCCGCCCCGAAGCCATCAAGCTGTTCCCCGTGGTCCGCGCGCTCGCGACGACACCGGGGTTGACCGTCCGCACCTGCGTCACCGCGCAGCACCGCGGACTGCTCGATCAGGTCCTGGCCATCGCCGATCTCGTACCCGACATCGATCTCGACATCATGGAACCGGGGCAGACGCTCGACCGGCTGACCGCGCGGCTGCTGACGGGTCTCGGCGAGGTGATGGACGCGGAGGCTCCCGACATGGTCGTGGTGCAGGGAGACACCGCCACCGCGATGGCCGGCGCGCTCGCCGCTTATTATCGCAAGGTACCGGTCGCGCATGTCGAGGCGGGCCTGCGCTCGGGCGACATTTACCAGCCCTGGCCCGAGGAGGTGAACCGCCGCATCGTCGCTCCGATCGCGCGGCTGCACTTCGCGCCGACCGAGACCGCCGCCGCCGCCCTGCGCGCCGAGACGATTCGCCCCGACACGATCCACGTCACCGGCAACACCGTTATCGACGCGCTGCACTGGACCCGCGATCGTGTCGCGGCCGACCCCGCGCTCGCCGCGGGTCTCGACGGGGTCGCGGAACGCTTCGCCGGCAAGCGACTGATCCTGGTCACCACGCATCGCCGCGAGAATTTCGGCGACGGCATGGCATCGATCGCGCGGGCGATCGGGCGGATCGCGGGGCGCGACGACGTCGCCGTGCTCTTCCCGGTCCACCCCAACCCCAACGTCGTGTCGGTGATGGACCAGGTTCTTGGCAACCGGGCCAACGTCGCCCGCGTCGAGCCGCTCGACTACCCCCATTTCGTCCGCGCGCTGGGCATGGCCGAGATTGTGTTGACCGATTCAGGGGGCGTGCAGGAGGAGGCGCCCGCGCTCGGCAAGCCGGTGCTGGTGATGCGCGAGACCACCGAGCGCCCCGAAGGAGTCGCGGCGGGCACCGCCAAGCTGATCGGCGCCGACGAGGACCGGATCGTTTCCGAAATCTTCACGCTGCTCGACGACAACGCCGCCTATGCCGCGATGGCGCACGCCCATAACCCCTATGGCGACGGCCACGCGGCGGCGAGAATAGCAGGAATCATCGCGCATGTATGACACCGAATTGAAGGTCGTGGTGATGGGGCTCGGCTATATCGGCCTGCCCACCGCCGCGATCATCGCGCGGACCGGCGCGCAAGTGCTCGGCGTCGACGTGACGCAGAGCGTCGTCGACACGATCAATTCGGGCAAGGTGCATATTGAGGAGGTCGACCTTGACGGCCTGGTCTCGGGCGTGGTCGCGCGCGGCACGCTGCGCGCGTCGATGGAGATCGCACCAGCCGACGTGTTCGTGATCGCGGTGCCCACCCCGTTCGACGCGGATCATGCGCCGAATATCGGCTATGTGCTGAAGGCCGCGACGACGATCGCGTCGGTGCTGAAGGCGGGCGACACGATCATCCTCGAATCGACCTCGCCGGTCGGCACCACCGAGCAGGTCCGCGACCTATTGGCGACGCTGCGCCCCGACCTCAAGGTGCCGGGGCGGGCCAAGCCCGAGGGGGTCAGCGACCAGGCCGACATCGCGATCGCCTATTGCCCAGAGCGCGTGCTGCCGGGACGCATCTTGGTCGAGCTGATCGACAATGATCGTGTGATCGGCGGCATCACGCCGCGCTGCGCGCGCAAGGCCCTGACCTTCTACCGCCGCTTCGTGCGCGGCGCCTGCGTCACGACGACGGCGAAGGCTGCGGAGATGACCAAACTCACCGAGAACGCGTTCCGCGACGTCAACGTCGCGTTCGCCAACGAGCTGAGCCTGATCGCCGACACGATGGGCGTCGACGTGTGGGAGGTGATCCGCCTCGCCAACCGCCACCCGCGCGTGAACATCCTGTCACCCGGCCCCGGCGTCGGCGGGCATTGCATCGCGGTCGATCCCTGGTTCCTGGTCCATGCCGCACCGGACCAGACCCCGCTGATCCGCACCGCGCGCGAGGTCAACGACGGCAAGACCGACCACGTCATCGCGCAGGTCGCCCGCCTGATCGCAGCGACCCCCGGCACCCCGGTCGCGTGCCTGGGCCTCGCCTTCAAGGCGAACATCGACGATTTCCGCGAAAGCCCGGCGTTGAAGGTTGCCGAGGCAGTCGCACGGCGGTTCGGTGACCGGGTGCGCATCGTCGAGCCCTATGCGGCGGCGCTGCCGCCGGCGTTCGACGGTACGGCTGCGACTCTCATCGACATCGATACCGCAATCGAGACCTGCGGCATCATGGTGGTGCTGGTCGACCATGACGTGTTCCGCTCGATCCCGCTCGAGGAACGCGCCGGCAAGGCGGTCCTCGACACCCGCGGCATCTGGCCCGACCAGCCCCGCGCGGCGGTCGGCGAGAGCTTGCGCCTCGCGAGCTGAGTATTCCTGCGAAGGCAGGAACCCAGAGCCAACAAGCGCCCCTCTTCGGAACGGGCGCCTGTCTGCGCAGAAGCACACGCATGACCCCATAGGCCTTACCGCAACGGCACGTTGCACGTTCCGAGTATATCGGGGATGATCGGGCGCTTGGGGATCTCCGCGATCTGTTTTGCCAGCGCCTCCAGCGCGTCCGCACGTGCCTTCGACGATGCATGCGTGCGGCTACGGAACAGCCCGCCGTCGATATCCCCGCCCTTGCTTCGCCAGAACGCCGGCGCGGCCATCGGATCATAGCCCGCATTGGCGAGCAGATAGATGCCGAGCCGGTCCGCGTCGTCCTCGGTCTGGCGGATCAGCCGTCCGTTGCGTCCGAACTCGGCGAGCATCCCGCGGCTGACCTTTGCCGCGTCCAGCCGCACGCGGTGGCGCAGGATGTTGTGCGCCAGTTCGTGCGCCACGATCACCGCGATCTCCGGATCGTCGTAGTTTTCGAAGAACCGCTCGCCGATTTGAACGAGCGCGCCGTCCGCGCCGGCGTCCAGCCCGCTGCCGAGCAGGATCTCGAAGCGAGAGCGGCACCCGGGGACAGGAGTCACTCGGAACGCCACCCGCCGACCGCCGCGCAGCACCGACAGCGCGACCGGTGCCGCCGCCGCCCCGCTGGCGAGCAGGGCGTCCGCCGTATCGCGCGCGCGCGGGTCGTCCTGCGGGCTGGCGGGCAGCATCGGCTGCGTCCGGCCGTTGATCGCCGCGATCGAATCGCCCGCCTGCACCCCGGCGCGCGCGGCAGGACCACCCGGAACCACCGCCTCGACCGCGACCACCGTTTCGAATCCGAACACCCGCATCGCGCCCGGGCGTGCCGCCGCACCATATTGCGTCAGCGCATGGATCGGCATGCCGAACTGAGGCTGCACTTGATCGCACAATGCAACATTCGCGGTGGTCAGCCGGTACGCGATCGTCGCCAACCGCAGATCGGCGACGCGGAGTGCGGTGAAGAAGGGAGGGCCCGGCGTCTCTGTATCGGGTGGCGGCGGCGATGCCGCACCAAGCAGCAGGAACGGGCACAGGATTCGGGCAAGACGAGACATGGACCTGGGCATAGCCGCCGGCTCGGCCGGCGTCAGCCCGCCGACGGTTTGCGGTCACGCCCTTTTCGCAGTATCGGCGCGGCTTCCCCGGACAATCTGCCCCATGATCTCGAAGCTTTTTTCGTCTCGCCGTCGCGCCGCCGACACCAGCCCCGCGATCCCGGCGGGGCAGCGCGTCTATGCGATCGGCGACATCCACGGCTGCGCCGACCTGCTCGACGCACTGCTCGTTCGAATCGACGCGGACGACGCCGCGCGCGGCCCCGCCGAGACGAGCCTGATCTTCCTCGGCGACCTGGTCGACCGCGGCCCGGCGTCGGCGGGCGTGCTCGACCGGCTCATCGCACTGGCGCAAGCGCGTCCGCGCGTCCGCTTCCTGCTCGGCAACCACGAGGAGATCTTCCTCGGCGCGCTCGACGGCGAGCCCAAGGCGCTGCGGCTGTTCTGCCGGATCGGCGGGCGAGAAACCATATTGAGCTACGGCGTGGCGGCGGCGGAATATGAACGCCTCGATTACGAGGAACTGGTGCAGCGCCTCGGCACGCTCGTGCCGCCCGCGCACCGTGCCTTCTTCGACCGGTTTGAGGACATGGTCGTGATCGGCGACTATGCCTTCGTCCATGCCGGAGTCCGCCCCGATTCGCCCTTGGACCAGCAACGCGTCAGCGATCTGCGCTGGATCCGCGATCCGTTTCTCGATCACCGCGCCCGGTTGGACAAGATGGTCGTGCATGGCCACACCATCACCCCGTCTGTCGAAACGCATGCCCATCGCATCGGCGTCGACACCGGCGCCTATGCTACCGGACGGCTCAGCGCGCTGGGGCTGGAGGGAACCGAGTCCTGGACGCTGCAGACCGGATGAGCGGACACGCCGCACGCACGGCGAATGATTCGAACCTGTGCAAGTTGAGGCTTTTATGCCACGCCTCGCTGCGATATAGCGCCGCCGCGGTGCCGCATGTTGCGGCGCCGCAACAGCATGGAACGCTTTCATGCTGGCTGGGTTACCTTGGTTGCCATGCGGGGCGTTTTGTGCCACTGCGTAGGTGACGAGCACAAAGGGAGTTTCGACATGCGTCTTGGGAAGTATCTCCTGACCGCAGCAGCCGCCACGATGGCAGTTGCTCCGGCCATGGCCGCACCGGCCAACTCGGCTGCGAGCCTTTCGGTTTCGAAGTCGGTCCGCGCTGGCGCGGTTTCGGCTAAGAAGAGCAAGGCTGCTGGTAGCGGCATCATCGTTGCGGTTCTCGCAGCGGCGGCTGTCGTCGCCGGCATCGTGATCGTTGCGGACAGCGACGACGACGCCGACAGCAACTGAGCCTCGGCTCATTGCAAAGAGAATAGCGGCTTTCGAGCCGCTATTTTTTTGTGTGTCCGCCTCGCGCCAGGCACCGCCCAAGTTTAAACACCTTTAAATTGCCCGAGCGATTTGGCATTACGCCGCGATGGACCTTCCCATGCGTATCATCGTCGCGCTGGCTATCGTTGCCGCCATCGTCTTGATCGGCCTGCCGCTGCTCATCGTGGCGGCCCACCGTCGCCGCCAGGACAGACTGCGTCGGCGCGGCATAAAATCCTACAACAGCACGCACCGATCGGCGCGCGATTGATTCCGCGCATCGCCGCCCGTGCGGACGCCGGCGGCGGCTGCGGCGTATGACGCCACCAGCACCGATCGCGGCGCGCCGACAGTCCGCTCCGACCGCACTGGAGTCGGTGCTGACCCGGTGCGCCGTCTATCCTCTCATCGCCGCGGCGCTGCTTTGGTTCGTGCCCGGTAACGGCATCCCGGTCTATCTGCTCCATCATCAGGACGGGATTACGGTGGTCGTGAGCGCGGCCATGCTGCTCGCGCTCGTCGCCGCGCTGCGCCGAGGCGCGTTCCGCCTGGCCCCCCGCCCCGTCGATGGCCGGACCATCCCCGTGCTTGTGATCGCGACGGTGTTCGCGCTGACGCTGGCAGGTACCTGGCTCGTGTTCGGCGATCATGCACTGTCGCGTGACGAGATCATGGCGAATTTCGACGCCGACATCCTGCGGACCGGCCGGCTGATGGCGCGCGCAGTGCCTGGATGGATCGACTATACCGACGCGCTGATCCCGTTGTTCCGTCACGAAGTGCCCGGCAACGTCGCATGGGTGGCGAACTACCTGCCCGGCAACGCGCTGCTGCGCGCGCTTGCCGACCTGACGGCGGGGCGCGAGGTCACCGGACCACTGCTCGCCGCACTCGCCGCAGTCGCGCTGTTCCGGATCGCGCGCCGGCTATGGCCCGACACGCCCGGATCGGCGCTGCTCGCGCTGACCTTGCTCGTCACCGCGCCGCAATTCCTCGTCACCGCGATGACTCCCTATGCGATGACAGCGCATCTGGCGCTCAACCTCGTCTGGCTATGGTGCCATCTGCGCGACGACCGCCGCGGGGTGGCGGGCGCCCTCGCGGTCGGGTTCCTCGCGACTGGCCTGCACCAGCTGATCTTCCACCCGCTGTTCGTGCTGCCCTTCCTGGTCGAACTCGCGATCGACCGCCGCTGGGCGCGTGCCGCCACCTATGCGGCCGGCTATGCGGCGATCGGACTGTTCTGGGCGAGCTACTGGCCGATCGCGTTCGCGGTCACCGGCATCGCGGCGGAGGGGGGCGGCGCCGGGGGTGGACTGGCACAGGTGGCGCATGTCGCGGTCGTGCTCGCCAGCCGATTCGATCTGGGCAGCCTGGTGGTGATGCTGTTCAACCTTGTCCGGTTCGCCACCTGGCAGCATATCCTGCTGATTCCGCTTGCGTTGCTCGCCTGGCCCGCGATCCGCCGCGGCGAGGGGATTGCGCGGCCGCTTGCCGGGGGCCTTGCGCTGACGCTCGCTGCGATGATCGTGCTGATGCCCGAACAGGGCAATGGCTGGGGCTATCGCTACGTCCATGGCCTGCTCGGCAGCCTCTGCCTGCTGGCGGTCCATGGCTGGCGACGCGCGCAGACCATGGTGGACGTCGCCCGGCTCCGCTGGGCGATGCTGGCGGCGACTCTCGGCACGGTGCTGGTGCTGCTGCCGCTCGACGCGGCATTCGCGTACCGGCTCGTGCGCCCCTATCGCGCCGCCGCCGCGATGATCCTGCGCGCGGGCACGCCGATCGTGCTGGTCGACCCTGCGCATTCGCTCACCGCGCAGGACCTGGTCCGCAACGCCCCCGACCTGCGCAATCGGCCGCTGATCCTCGACGCCGGTGCGCTCGACGAGCGCCAGACCCGCAGACTCTGCGCGCGCTACCCGATCGCGCTCTTCGACCGTACCCAGGCCGCGGCGGCCGGGATCCCCGGTGTGCCGACCTATGACGGGCTCACCCGCCGCGCGCTCGTCGCGCTCGGGTGCCGGGTCGCCAACCCGCCGGGCTGGTCAGCAGCGCCGCAGCCGTCCCAGCACCGCTAGGTGCGCGGTCGCATAGTTCCACAGGAACAGCAGCACCGTGGTGACCGGAGTCGCCACCGCGACCGGCAGCCGCAGCACCGAACATAGCAGCGCCATCAGCATCAGCGATAGCGGAATGCCGATCGCCGCCCCTCCGGCATAGCGCAGCAGTCCCCCGCCCGAGCACCGCTCGCCAAAGGTGAAGCGTGCATGGAGCGCATAGGCGGTCGGCGTCAGCACCGCGAACGACGCTAGCGTCATCGCGACATAGCCGACACCGGCCAGATCGCCCCCGATCAGCATCAAATTGTGGGTCGCCGCGCAGAAACAGCCGATCAACAGGTAGCGCCCCTGCTTGGTCGACCAAGGCCGGATCACGCGGTCCACCGCCGCGATCAGCGCGGGCACGCCGCGCGCATCAGAACCCGCCCGCCAGCTTCGCGCGCAACCGCGGCATCACCCTCTCCACGATCCGCGAATCGCGCAGATAGCGGTGGATCCCGGCCGGTCCCAGCGCCAGCACCCTCGCCAGCGCGGGCAGTACCCCGCCCGGCTTGCCGACCGCCGCGGCGGCAAGCGCGGTATTGACCGCGATCGACGCCCGCGATGCGCGCCGCACGCTTCGCGCACGCCTCCCGAGGCGTGCAGCATGTCGGTCGAGCACGGTCTCCATCTGCGCGCGGAAATCCGCGGCGTCGCGGCTGCCGGTCACGGTCAGCGAATGGCCGTGCACGCGGAATGCCGTGGTGACGGCGGTGTGATGCCGCACCGCGCCCTCGCCCGCGAGCTTCAGCCACGCATCCCAGTCGGCGGTGTACCACAGGAACTCGTCGAGCCCGCCGCAGGCTGCCCAGGCATCGCGGCGAAACACCGGCGCCGGCGCCGACACGAAATTCTGCACAAGCAGCCGCTCCAGCACGGTATCCGCCGCGACCGCTCCATCCTCCGTGAACGGGCAGCGCCAGATCCCCTGCACGCGTCCTGCGCCGTCGACGATCGCGCTCGCCGCCAGGTGCAGCACGGCGTCGGGCGCCTCGGCGATCCACCCCCGCACCGCAGCAGCTCGGCCCGGCAGCCACAGATCATCCTGATGCAGCCAGCAGACATGCGCCGCCCGCGCAATGGCGACCCCATAATTGGTCTTCGCCGGCCACCCCGGCAGGTCCGCGCGCGTAACGACGCGCAGCGCCAGCCGGTCGGCATAGCCTTCGGCGATGGCGCGGGTCGCGGGCGTCAGACTGCTGTCGATCACCAGCACCTCGATCCCCGAATCCGCCTCCGCCGCCAACGAGGCCAGCGTCGTGTCGATCCACCGCTCGCCGCCATGGACCGGCATCACCACGCTCAGCCAGGGGGTGGGGGCACTCATCGGCGCTGCGTGCCGAAGAAGCGTGCCTCGTTGCCACCGATCACCGACAGCAGGAAGCCACCGAAGATGTTCTGCACCCCGACCATCAGCAACAGCGTGCCGCCGACCGCGGGCAGCACCGAATAGGTCGGGCCGAAATCGCGCATCGTCCACGACACGATCGTCGCCGCCAGCACGCCTCCGCCCAGTAGCGCTGCGGCGAGCCCTGACACCAACATCGTCTCCAACGACACGAACCGCGCGAGCAGCCTCGCATGGCGCCCCGCCGGTCGATACCCCTCGCGCACGCCGTACAAATGCGCGGCCAGCCCCAGGATCAGCGCCTGATGCCCGATCGCGCCGATCGCGGACGCCCCCACCTGCCAATAATTGCCGAACGTGCCGGCCAGCAGCTGCGGCGCCAGCGCATGCACGATCGCCATGGCGAAGATCGCCAGACTGATCGCGCCCGCAATCAGGCCGGGCAGGATGAACATCGCGGTGGGGCTCAGCATGAACAGGTAGCGCAGATGCCGCCATCCGTCGCGCCACGGCCGCAGATGCGGCGCGCGCGTGCGCAGATCGCGCGACAGGGTCGCCGGCACCTCGACGATCGCGCGCCGCTGCAGCGCGGCCTTGATGACCATCTCGCTCGCGAACTCCATGCCGGAACCGCTTAGCCCCAGCCCGTGGAACGTTTCGGCGGTCACCGCGCGCAGCCCGCAATGCGCGTCGCTGATGCCGGGACGATAGATCAGATTGACGATGCCGGTCAGCACCGGATTGCCGATGTAGCGGTTCTTCCAGGGCATCGCGCCCTTTTCTATGCCGCCGAGGAAGCGCGATCCCATGCACAGGTCGGCTCCGTCCATCAGCTGGCCGATCATGGCCACCGATTCGCGGAAATCGTAGGATCCGTCGGCGTCGCCGAATACGATATACTGGCCGCGCGCTTCCATCCCGCCGCCGATCATCGCCGCACCATAGCCCCGGGTCGCGACCGGCACCACCCGCGCGCCGAGCCCGGTCGCGATCTCCTGGCTGCGGTCGGTACTGCCATTGTCGGCGATGACGATCTCACCGCCCAAACCATAGCGCGCCGCGATCATCCGCAACGCCTCTTCGGCATTGGCGATGCACGCGGCGATACAGATCGCCTCGTTCAAACATGGCATGACGATGCTGACGTCGACCAGCGGCTCGGCCGCCGCTGCCGTGAACCGACCCGATAGCTCCACACCCATTCACCGTCCCCACGAGAGATGAGCGTGGGGTACGACGCCGAAGCTAGCAAAACGTTAAGGACGTTGCTCCGCGGGCGACCAGTACATCCACTCCAGCGTTTCTAAGAGCGCACGCGGCCGCCATCCGGGCAGCGCCGCGCGGAGGCGCGCCGAATCGCCGCCAAGCACCGCCACGTCGTTCGCCCGGACGAACGCCGGGTTGACCCGGATCTCGAGCGAATGCCCGCTGATCCCGCCCAACATTTCCATGATCGCTCCGATCGAATGGACCGTCCCGGTGCAAATGTTGGCCACCGACGGCACCGTCTCGGCCAGCACCAGCCCGACATAGGCCTCGGCAACCGAGCGGACGTCGCCGAAGTCACGCTCGACCCAGGTGTTGCCCAGTTCGATCACGTCCGCGCGCCGACGGAAATGGTCGACGATCTTGGGGATCAGATAGTCGATGCCCTGCCCGACCCCGGTATAATTGAAGGGCCGGGTCACGACGATGTCCAGCTGCCCGCGCGACAGCGCCGCGCCCAGCTCCATCGCGAACTTGCTGATCGAATAATGATTGTTGGGGTTGGCGGGTGCGTCCTCACCGATCAGCCCCTCGGCGCCCGGGCCATAGACCTGCGCGCTGCTCGCCAGGATGCACCGGGCGCCGGGCCTCGCGCGCGCCACCGCGTTCAGCAGATGCAGAGTGCCGAGCTGATTGACCGCATAGAAGGACGGCCACTCGGGCGCGCCGACGAACGCGTGGCCGGCCAGATGCACCAGTGAATCGAACGCGGTCTCGGCGACGGTGCGCTCCACTGCGGCCGGGTCGCGCAGATCGGCCTCGAGCGACGTCCACGCCACGCCGGCCGCATCCAGTGCGGCGGTGACGTAGCGTCCCGTGAAACCGTTCGCGCCGGTCAGCGCCACGCGCATCAGAACGACCAGCCCGCGGTGTTGCGCCGCATGTCGGCCTCGACCATCAACGCGGCCAGCTCCTCCAGCTGCACCTCGGGCTCCCAGCCCAGTTCGGCGCGCGCCTTGGCCGGATCGCCGATCAGCAACTCGACTTCGGCCGGGCGATAGAAATCCGGATTGACGCGGACCAGCAACTTGCCGGTCTTGCGGTCGGTGCCAGTCTCGCTGTCTTCCTTGCCCGACCAGTCGATCGCGATCCCAACCTGCGCGAAAGCGAGTTCGACGAAGGTGCGCACCGTCTCGGTCCGGTTGGTCGCCAACACATAGGTCTCGGGCGTGTCGTGCTGCAGCATCCGCCGCATGCCCTCGACATAGTCCTTGGCATAGCCCCAGTCGCGCTTGGCATCCAGATTGCCGAGTTCGAGCACGTCGACCTTCCCCAGCGCGATCTTCGCCACAGTATCGGTGATCTTGCGGGTGACGAACTCGCGGCCGCGCAGCGGCGATTCATGGTTGAACAGGATTCCGCTGGTACCGAAGATGCCGAAGCTCTCGCGGTAGTTGACCGTCAGCCAGTGCGCATAGAGCTTGGCGACACCGTACGGGCTGCGCGGATAGAAAGGCGTGTCCTCGCGCTGGGGGATCGCCTGCACCTTGCCGAACATCTCCGACGTTGACGCCTGATAGAATCGGATGTCGCGGTTCACCGTGCGAATCGCCTCCAGCAGATAGGCGGCGCCAAGCCCGGTGATCTGCCCGGTGGTGATCGGCTGGTCGAACGACACGCCGACGAAACTCTGCGCGGCCAGGTTGTACACTTCGGTCGCCTCCGACATCTCGATCAGGCGAATCGCCGACCCCATGTCGGTCAGGTCGTATTCGACCAGCTTCAGATTGGGGTGGCCGGTGATACCCAACTCGTCGATCCGCCAGAAATTGACCGAACTCGTCCGCCGATAGGTTCCATAGACACGGTAGCCGCGGTTCAGCAGGTTCTCGGCCAAATAGGCGCCGTCCTGGCCGCTGATTCCGGTTACGATTGCGGTCTTGGTCATGGTCTTCCCGTTCATACTGGCACTGGGGGGCCGGCGCCTCGAATGCGGGCCGGTTCGGCGTTTCGCCGTGCTTTTAGGGGACGACCCGCAGGTTGGCCAGCGGGCGTCGCGCCGGGCTCTGCATTGACTTTTGGCGGCCGCGTCAGCATGGCCTCGCCTCGCCCTGTCCGCAACCGTTCCGGGGACGCACCGAGGCGCCGATCGGCCGTACGCGCGGGCAACGGCGCATGATGGCCGCGCCTCGAACCCGGGTTGACCACTTGCCGAACATTCCCCTGACATGGATCGAGCGCTGGCTGCCGAACGACGAGCTGCGCCGCCGGCGCCTCGTCGCCATGGTTCGAGGTGCGCTCAGCAGCCTGTCCAACAAGGTGCTGGTCCTCGCGATCTCGCTGATCTCGGTGCCGCTGACGATCGGCTATCTCGGCATCGAACGCTATGGCGCGTGGGTGACGATCGGCGCGGTGCTGACATGGATGACGCTCACTGATTTCGGGCTCGGCACCGGGCTCACCAACGCGGTCACCGCGGACGCGCACCGCGACCGGCCCGATCTGGTCCGCATGCATCTCAGCAACTTCGTGCTGCTGGTCGGCGGCATCGGCCTGCTGCTCGCGGTGGTGATCGCAGTGATATGGCCCTGGCTCGACTGGGGGTCGCTGTTCGGCGTGTCGAATGCCGCAACGGTGGCCGAGCTGCGCACGGCGCTGGCCATAGCCTTTGGGCTGTTCCTGATCCGCCTGCCGCTGTCGATGGCGTCCAAGGTCTACATCGCCTATCAGGAGGGGCATGTCGGCAACCGCTGGGCCGCCGCGGGCAGCGTGCTGAGCCTCGGCGGACTGCTGGTCGTCACGCATACGAAGGGCGGCCTTCCGCTGCTCGTTCTGTCGGTCTACGGCATCGCGCTCGCGGTCGAGGCGGTGAGCACCGTGTGGCTGTTCACCCATCACCGCCCCGGCGTCCGTCCCCACCCCAGCGCGATTCGCCCGGCGGCGTTCGGCCAGATCGCCGCGGTCGGCGGGCAGTTCTTCCTGATCACCGTTATGGCGCTGGTGACGTTTCAGAGCGACACGCTGGTGATCGCGCATTTCCTCGGCGCGAGCGCGGTGCCGGGCTACAGCGTCCCCTATCAGCTGTTCAACTATGCGGTCCTGCCCCAGACGCTGGTCTTTCCCTATCTCTGGTCGGCCTTCACCGAAGCAATCACGCGCGGCGACATTGCCTGGGTCCGCCGCACCTTCCGCCTCTACGTCGCGGGTGGGGTGGCGGTCACGTTGCTGCTCGCGCTGGTGCTGCTGGCGATCGCGCGGCCGTTCATCGGCTGGTGGACGCATGGTGCGGTGACGCCCGCACTTCCGCTGCTGCTGCTGATGGCGGCTTGGGCGGTCATCAACGCCTATACGGGCGCGGTGTCGTGCCTGCTTGCGGCCGCCTCGCACCTGCGGTACCAGCTGATCTATTCGGCGGCGGCGACGATCGCGAACCTCGTCCTGTCGATCGTGCTGGTGCGCCACATCGGCGTGATCGGCGTGATCGGCGCGACCGTAACCGCCTATCTGGTGCTGGTGTGCGGACCGACCTGGCTCGACGTCAGCGCGCTGCAGCGCCGGCTCGACCGCGCGCCCCGCCCGCAGGAGACCCCGGCATGAGAATCGCGATCTGGCACGATCTGCACAGCGGCGGTGGCAAGCGCGCGCTGTTCCAGCATGTCCAGGCGCTGCTCGCGCACGGCCATCAGGTCGAGACCTGGACGCCGTCGCTGCGCGATGCGGACTGGGCGCCGCTCGGGTCGCTGGCGCCCGAGCACGTCATCCCGCTCGACTATGACGAACGCTGGACCCTGGCCGAGCGCGCCGGCACCCGCCCGCGCGCGCAGCGGCTGATCGACGCGATGGAAGCGCATGCGCGAGTCTGCGCTGCGCAGATCGACCGGGGCGGCTTCGACCTGCTCTTCGCCAACAGCAGCTATCGGGTCGCGGTGTCGCCAATCGGCCGAGTCTCGCGGCTGCCCTCGATACTTTATCTGCAGGAGCCGTGGCGGTTCTTCTACGAGGCGATGCCCGACCTGCTCTGGGCCGCGCCCGCGCCGGCCGGATCCGGAGCGGCCGCGTTGAAGGCCCGCTGGCGCGACCGCCGCGACGTCTGGAGCGCACGCGTCCAGGCGCGCGAAGAGGTCCGCAACGTCCGCGCCTACGACCGGGTGCTGTGCAATTCCTATTTCAGCCGCGAAAGCCTGCTGCGCGCCTTTGGACGCGATTCGCAGGTCTGCTATCTCGGTATCGACACCGAGCAGTTCGATGCCCAGGGCGGCCCACGTGGCGACTATGTCATCGGCCTTGGCGCCTTCAGCCCGTGGAAGAACCCGCGGCTATGCATTGAGGCGCTCGCGGCGCTGCCCGCCCCCCGGCCCCGCCTCGTCTGGATCGCGAATGTCGCCGATGCGAGCTACCGTGCGGAGATGGAGGCGCTGGCGGCCCGCACTGGCGTAACGCTAGACCTGCGCGTCCGCATCGACGATGCCGAACTGCGCACGCTGCTCGCCGGCGCCCGCGCCATGCTCTACGCTTCGCGCCTGGAGCCGTTCGGGCTCGCGCCGCTCGAGGCCAACGCCTGTGGCACGCCGGTGGTGGCGGTGGCGGAAGGCGGCGTGCGCGAGACGGTGATCGACGGCGTCAACGGCCTGCTGGTCGATTCGGACCCGGCGAGCATGGCCGCGGCGCTCGCCCGGCTTGCCGCCGACCCGGCGCTGGCCGAACGGCTGGGCGCGGAAGGCCGCCGTCACGTCGAGACCCGCTGGACCAGCGCCGCTGCCGGCGCCCGCCTGGTCGCCACGCTCGAACGCGCCGCGCGCGAACACGCCGCACAGGGAACAGCATCATGAAGGTTGCGATCGTCCACGACTGGCTGACGCTGAAGGGCGGCGCCGAGACCTGCCTGAAAGAGATGCTCGATCTCTATCCGCAGGCGGACCTGTTCTGCGTCGTCGATTTCCTGCCCGAGCACGAACGCGGTTTCCTCGCCGGTCGCCGCATCACCACCAGCTTCATCCAGCGCCTGCCGTTCGCGGCGAAACACTATCGCTCCTACTTGGCGCTGATGCCGCTCGCGATCGAGCAGCTCGACGTCACTGGCTACGATCTGGTGCTCAGCTCGACCGCTTCGGTCGCCAAGGGCGTGATCACCGGTCCCGACCAGCTCCACATCGCCTATACCTACAGCCCGATCCGCTATGCCTGGGACCTCCAGCACCAGTATCTGGCCGAAAGCGGGATGACGCGCGGCCCGAAGGGCTGGATCGCGCGGGCGGTGCTGCACTACATCCGCCAGTGGGACACCCGCACCGCCAACGGGGTCGACCACTTCATCGCGATCTCGGGCTTCATCGCGCGGCGGATCCGCAAGGCGTATGGCCGCGGTTCGCGAATCATCTTCCCCCCCGTCGATCTCGATCGCTTCACCCCGGTCGCGACCAAGGAAGAATTCTACGTCACCATGTCGCGCATGGTGCCCTACAAGCGCATTCCGCTGATCGTCGAGGCGTTCGCGGCGATGCCCGACCGGCGGCTGGTGGTGATCGGCGATGGGCCCGAAATGCCCGCGGTGCGCCGTGCGGCCGGCGCCAACGTGACGATCATGGGAAAACAGCCGGACGGGGTCGTCGTCGCACACCTGCAGCGCGCCAAGGCGTTCCTGTTCGCCGCGGAGGAGGATTTCGGCATCGCCCCGCTCGAGGCGCAGGCGTGCGGCACCCCGGTTATAGCGTTCGGCAAGGGCGGCGCGCTGGAGACGATCCGCGGCCGCGACGAACCGGGCCAGACCGGCGTGTTCTTTTCCGAACAGAGCGTACCCGCGATCGTCGCCGCGGTCGAGCATCTCGATCGCCGCGCCGCCGCGATCACGCCGGAGGCTTGCCGGGCCAATGCCGAGCGCTTTTCGACCCAGCGCTTCCGTACGGATCTTGCACGGTTCGTTGAGGACGCCCTTGCGGCGCATGCCGCCCCCGCCCCGGGTTCCGTCATTCCGCAAGCTTTTGTCCCGGACCCCTGGACTCCGGAACCCGCCGCCACGGATACGCCGGCTCCCGCGGCGCGCGCTTAAAAGGCCTGCGCCGGTACCGCACCGGTACCGGCCGTTTGGCGGACGGCGCGGCCGCGTGCCGCACCGATGGCGCTATTTGCGCCCTTCCACGTACAGGCTTTCCCACGCGCGGTGCTCAAGATCGACGATCAGCCGCGGATCCTGCCCCTGACCGAACGACGCCTCCTCGGCGTGCGAAAAGCCGTGCGCCAGCATCTGCGTCTTCAACATGGTCCCGTCCCATACCGAGCGATGCAGGTGGTTCTGCGTCAGATTCCAGAACGCTTCGCATCCGGACCCGAACATCGCGAATTCGCCGCTCGACGTGCCCCCCTCGTAGAAACGGACATATTTGCCCAGGTCCGGCACCGAGCACCGGAACACAGCACCCGGCTTCAGAACGCGCGCGACCTCCGCCAACAGCGTCATCGCATCCGCCGGATACATGTGCTCAAGCGTATGTTCGGAAAACGCGCCGTCGAAGCTGTTGTCGTCATAGGGCAACGGGCGACGGATATCGTGCCCGACATGCCGGTCTTCGCCGCGATACGCGAAGTAGAAATCGATGTTCTCGAACTGCGGCAGCCGATTCAGGCCCGAACCGATCTGCAGCAACGCCTGTTTGGGGCGGCGGCGCTTCGGCGATATCATGCGGCCGATCCACGCACGCGCTTCGAAATAGGCATGTCGGGGCAGCGTCAATTCTGCAACACGAGATCCGAACTGATGCTGTTCCAACCAAAACTCTCCATTCCCGCTGCGGATCAGGGACAGGATACGATTCAGTATCCGCGCGGGCTTCACCGCATTAATCCCACGGATCGACGCGAATCAAGGTAATCCGGGCGGTAATCTTTACGCTTGGGCGGCGGACGCGTTTCGGAGGCCCCGTTTCGCTACGACAGCCGATTGCCTGCCAGTGTTATCCGCTCGTCCGGCAACAGACTAATGCTCAGCCGCCGCGGTCCGCGCGCGAAAACGCCGTCGCGGACCTCCAGCCGACGCAGCGCGGGGGCGCCCTCGGCATAGATGAAGCTGTCGATCGGCCCGCCGCGCAAGCTGCTGCCGTCGACATGCGGCGCAACGACCGAGCACGCGCCGCTGGCCGTCGTTCCGACCAGGATCGCGATCCCGGGGACGTCGGTCATCTGCGCGTTCTCGATTCGCGCGTCCTGTCCGCGGATTTCGATGCCGTTGGTCGCCAGCCCGCCCAATCGCCTGCCCGTGCCGCGGATCCGCGCACCGACGACGTGCGAGCGGATCGCATACTGGTGCAGCGAGATCGCCGCGGTGCATGCAGCCCCTCCGCCTTCGACCACCGCGTTGCGGATTACGCAGTCCGCGCTGCCGCGCGGGAGCGTCAGGCCGTCGATCCGGTCGCTGCCGTCACGGCCGCCGACGATAATCGCGGCATTGCTGAACCCCGGCGGCAGGTGAAGCCCGGTCACGCAGTCCTTCACGACCGCGTCCGTGACCGTGCAGTTGGCCACGCCGAACGTGTCGAACCCGCCCTCGCCATACAGGTAGATTCCAGCCGCGGACGACGCTTCGACACGCACGTTGCGGTACGTCACGTCGTGCCCGCCGACCACGGAGAAGCCGCGCGCCGCCGACCGGCGGCTGATCCCGCCGGCCAGGTGAATGGCGCTGCAGATCCGCTTCTGGGCGCGGTACGACACGACCGCGAATCCGTCGTCGCCACTGTCTTCCACCAGCGCACGTTCGAATGCCAGGTCGCTCGATCCGCCGGTGATGTGAATGCCATCCGCCAGGCTGTTGCGCACGCTAGGCCCCAGGATCCGCCCCCGATGCGCGTTGCTGAACATGATGCCAGCGGTCGCCACCCCGCGGCCCGGCGCGACCGCG
>Ga0265798_10002489_pt1 | contig 27198 bp, 24 predicted proteins | sample P3T30metagenome_FD_192430 | JGI IMG/M metagenome (GOLD analysis project Ga0265798, IMG submission 192430) | Plant litter microbial communities from East Loma Ridge, Irvine, California - P3 T30 | ecosystem: Environmental > Terrestrial > Plant litter > Unclassified | place: USA: California...
ACGATGGCCAGGCACTGCTCTTTCTCGGCCAGATCGCCTGGCAGCAGCAGGCACTGGCGTCCGGCTTCCTCGACGTAACGGGCAGTGTCCTTGGCGTCCTCATGCTCATCGAGGTAAGAGATCACAACGTCAGCGCCTTCGCGGGCATAGGCAATCGCCACAGCGCGGCCAATGCCGCTGTCGCCACCGGTGATCAGGGCGACCTTGTTGGCCATCCGTCCTGAGCCCTTGTAGCTGGTTTCGCCACAGTCGGGAACGGGATTCATCTTCGACTGCGTGCCAGGTACCGATTGCTGCTGCGGCTCGAACGGCGGAGTTGGATAGTTGGCCATGGGTATCTCCATAGGTTGGCAAAAAAAGGTGCGCAAAAAATGCGTTGCGAAAACATCCCTCGAAATGGATACGCGTGCAAAGTCGACTTCCTTGTCCGCGCAAAAGTTTGTTTTTTTTGTGCGGCGCCTGTGCAGGCGTGATTGCAGACGCAAGGAATCTCTCGCGCCTGACCGAGTCACAATGGCGTAACCGATGCATTTTCATTCAGCAGTCAGAGAGGCATTCATGAGCAACGTCGAACTTGAGCACGAAGTACTCACCCGTTTGCTGCACGCGCATCCCCACGGCCTGGGCAAGGAAATTCTCGACAATTATCGCGGCGAGAAGGCAGTGGCTGGAATGATCAAGACGCTGCAGGAAAAAGGCCTGATCCAGGGCAAGCCGGTCACGGTCGAAGACCACGAACCCGCGCTCGAATACCCGATAAAACTGAGCAGCGCAGGCGTCGACGCCGCGAAGAAACACGATGCGGAGAAAGGCAGCAACCCGCACGCCTGAGGATCGGGTAGCGCAGACCTTCAACCCGATCGAACAGCAAAGGGCATCGAGCGTACTCGATGCCCTTTGTCGTGAAGGGGCTTTATTCGGGAAGAAGTAGTACTGACAGGTGAACGGTCACGCGCAGGTAGCGGCCTTGACGAATATCAGCTGAAGGAAGCGGCTGATGTGATCATCCTGCGCATAGGCGTCGGCCAGGCAGGCGCGAGCCTTGTCCAGGTGTTCCTGCAGGCGCCGCTTCACTTCATCCTCACCGCACAGCGCCATGAAGGTCGACTTGCCGTCGTCCTTGCCCTGGTCCTTGGCTGTGGCTGGGCTATGATCATGAAGATCGTCGTACAGTTGGAAGGCCTGCCCCAGTTCCAGGGCAAAGCACTGCAGCACGGCGCGTGTAGGCGGTGGTGCATCGCTGATCAGGTAGGCCATGTCCATGATTGCGCTGAACAGCACGCCGGTCTTGAGGTTGTTGGTGGCGGCAATTTCCTCTGCGGTGCGCGGGTGCAGGCCTTCGCGCAGGTCTTGCAGCTGACCACGGGCCAGACCTTGAGCGCCGATGGCGTTGGCCAGTATTTCCACCAACTGGGTTCGAATCGAAGGCTTCAGCCCGTCGATGCCCGCCACCACGGCGAAGGCCCGCGACAACAGCGCCACTGCAGCCAGAATGGCAACGTCTTCGCCAAACGCCAGGTGCGTGGTGACACGGCCCCGGCGCAGCCTGGCGTCGTCCATGCAGGGCATGTCATCGAGCACCAGCGATGCGGCGTGGACCATTTCCACCGCGCAGCCCAGATCCAGGGCCGCCTGGTCGCTGGCCCCCAAGCCGTTCGACGCCAGGATCAACAGGATCGGACGCATGCGCTTGCCCGGCGCCAGGGCACCATCGCGCATCGCCGTGGCCACCAGGTCGCGCTCATTGCTCGCCGTGGGCAGCAAGGCGTCCAGGCGCGCTTCGATGGTCGTGCGCAGCAGAGCCATGTGCTCGGTGAAACCGGTATCGCTGGTCGCAGACGTGTCAGCTGTCATCGTTCCCTCTGTTCTTGTTTCGAGTCCTGCGGCCGCCGGAGACGAGGTATCGGCATGGCCTGGCGCGGGCAGCTGCGCTCCTAAACAAGGAACGACTGCGCAGCGCCGATGCCTGAGCCTGTGAAGATGGACATACGTTATGCGAATATGAGCGCGCCGTACAACTCTCTACCATGGACAGACCGCAGGCGGCCGTAAATGATTCCTGAGCAATGGAGCTGACATGAAGCACGACGAGTTGAGTCGACGCAAGGATGACCACCTGGACATCGTTCTGGACCCGCTCAGGGCCGGTACACGCGTGGGCGCCGGCTGGGACGCGGTGCAGTTCGAACACTGCGCGTTGCCCGAGCTGGACCTGGCGGACATCGACCTGAGCAGCTCATTGCTCGGCATCGACCTGCGCGCGCCGCTGCTGATCAGTTCCATGACCGGCGGCGCCTTCCGCTCAGTGGCGATCAATCGTCACCTGGCCGAAGCGGCGCAAGCCTTGGGTATCGCCATGGGTGTCGGCTCGCAGCGGGTCAGCCTGCAGACCGGCAACGACCAGGGGCTCACCCGCGACCTGCGGCGCATCGCCCCGGACATCCCGCTACTGGCCAACATCGGTGCAGCGCAGTTGCTCGAGAAAGACGGCATGGACCTCGCTCATCGTGCGGTCGACACCCTCGAAGCCAACGGCCTGATCATTCATCTCAACCCGTTGCAGGAAGCGGTGCAGCCCGAAGGCGACCGGCACTGGCGCGGCGTGCTGGCGCAGATCGCCCGTGCAGTGACCGTTCTGAAAGTACCGGTGGTGATCAAGGAAGTCGGCGCCGGGCTCTCGGCCAGCGTCGCGCAGACCTTGGTCGAGGCCGGCGTGCAGGTCATTGACGTCGCGGGCGCGGGCGGTACCAGTTGGGCTGCAGTCGAAGGCGAGCGGGCCACTCGGGCGGCCGATCGCGCGGTGGCCATGGCATTTGCCGGCTGGGGCATCCCCACGGCGACCTGCATCCAGACCGTGCGCCAGGCCTTGCCGCAGGTCCGCCTGATTGCCTCCGGCGGGGTGCGCGATGGCGTCGATGCGTCCAAGGCCATTCGCCTGGGCGCGGACATCGTTGGCCAGGCCGCTGCCGTGCTGCCAGGCGCAACGCTGTCGACCGAAGCGGTCATCGAACACTTCGAGGTGGTCATCCGCCAACTGCGCGTGGCCTGCTTCTGTACCGGCTCGGCCAATCTGGCGGGCTTGCGCCATGCCCGCCTGCTGGGTCCGCAGGCCCTGCCTCGATGAGCCACTTCGGCGTCGTGGCGCCCGCTTACTACAGTCATTTTCACGCGCTGCAGGCTTTGGCCGAGGAACTGATGCGACGAGGCCACCGTGTCACGTTCTTCCACCAGGGGGACGCCGCGCGCTGGGTCACGGCTCCCGGTATCGGCTTCGCAGTGCTGGGCCAGGCCAGCCATCCGCCCGGCAGCCTGCAGCGCAGTCTGCGCCTGGCGGCAAACCCAGGCACACCATGGGGCCTGCGGCAGATCATCGAGCAGTTGGCAGCGACCACCCGCATGTTCTGCGACGAGCTGCCGGCAGCGCTGGCGCAGCACGGTGTCGACGCGCTGCTGTGCGATCAGATGGAGGCTGCAGGCGGCCTGGTCGCAGAGAGCCTGGGGCTGCCCTTCGTCTCGATAGCCTGCGCCCTGCCGGTCAACCGTGAGCCGGGCCTGCCGTTGCCGGTAATGCCCTTCGCCTATGCCACGGACGAGCGCAGCCTGCACATGTACCGTGGCAGCACCCAGGTCTACGACTGGTTGATGAAGCCCCATGCGCGCGCCATCCAGAGCGCTGCGAAAACCCTCGGCCTGGCACCGCGCAGTGCGCTGCACGAATGTCTTTCGCCGCTGGCGCAGATCAGCCAGACCCTGGCCGGCTTCGACTTTCCCCGCCAGCACGCCCCGCCCCACCTGCACGCCGTCGGCCCGCTGCGTGCCGCTGCCACTCAGGGCCAGGGGCACTGGCCTATCGACCCGCAACGCCCGTTCGTTTTCGCCAGCCTGGGCACCCTGCAAGGCCAGCGCCTGGGCATGTTCGAGCAGATCGCCAAAGCCTGTCGACGACTCGACGGGCAGTTGCTGATTGCTCACTGCGGCCTGCTCGACCCTGCTGCGGAGCAACGCCTGCACCGCCTGGGCGCAACCTGGGTGACCGATTTCGCCCCGCAGCAGTGGGCCCTCGAGCAAGCCGATGCGGTGATCACCCACGGCGGGTTGAATACGGTCATGGATGCCATCGCCAGCTCGACGCCCATGCTGGTGATGCCCATCGCCTTCGACCAGCCAGGCGTGGCGGCGCGGGTGCGCCATCACGGCCTCGGCCGCCAGTTGCAACGCCGCGCGCGGTCTTCACGCATCGCCCAGGTGCTGCGCGAGGTCCTGGAGATGCCGACACCGGCCTTTGCCCGCTTGAAGGCAGAACTGGCCAGCGCGGGCGGCACCAGCAAGGCGGCGGATATCGTCGAAACCGCAGTGCGCACGCGGCAACCCGTAGTGGCCGGAGCCCCGTCATGACCTACGACCTGATCCTCGCCGGTGCCGGCCTGGCCAATGGCCTGATCGCCTGGCGACTGCGCCAGGTGCGCCCTGAACTGAAGGTACTGTGCATCGATTCGCAGCAGAGCCTGGGCGGCAACCATACCTGGTCTTTCCACGATGGCGACCTGAGCGCCGAGCAGCACCACTGGATCGAACCCCTGCTGGTCAAGCGCTGGCCTTGCTACCAGGTACATTTCGCCGAGGTCTCGCGGCGACTCGACAGCGGCTACGCCAGCATCACCAGCGAGCGCTTTGCCGAGGTCATCACCCAGGCCCTGGGCTCGAGCCTGCGCCTGGGCGAAACCATTGCCGAACTGGGTCCGCGACACGTGCGCCTGGCCAGTGGCGAGACGCTGCAGGCCCAGGCGGTGATCGACGGCCGCGGCGTGCAGCCCAGCCGCCACCTGGTGCTGGGCCAGCAGGCATTCGTCGGCCAGCTGCTGCGCCTCCAACAGCCCCACGGCCTGCTGGGGCCAATCATCATGGACGCGCGGGTCAGCCAGGGCGAAGGCTATCGCTTCGTCTACGTGCTGCCCTTTTCGGCCGATACGGTGCTGGTCGAAGACACCCATTACGTGGATCGCCACACCTTGAGCTGCGATCAGTTGCGCGAGCATATCGCCGACTACGTGCGCTGCCAGGGCTGGACAATCGCCGAGTGCCTGCGCGAAGAACAGGGCGTGCTGCCGATCACCCTGGCCGGCGATTTCGATGCGTTCTGGCAGCAAGCCGCCGGCCAACCCCTTTCCGGCCTGCGCGCCGGCCTGTTTCACTGCACCACCGGCTATTCGCTGCCCCATGCGGTGCGCTTGGCCCAGTGGCTGGCGGAGCAGACCGACATGGACGCCGACCGCCTGTTCACGGGTATCCGCGAACACGCACGCCAGCAATGGCAGGCGCAGGGTTTCTATCGCCTGCTCAACCGCATGTTGTTCCTGGCCGGCAAGCCTCAGGATCGCTGGCGGGTGATGCAACGCTTCTACCGCTTGTCGCCCGCGCTGATCAGCCGATTCTATGCAGGCCAAAACCACTGGCGTGACCGCGCTCGGATTCTCCTCGGCAAGCCTCCCGTGCCCGTCGACGAGGCCGTGCGCGCCGCCCTCAGATCTTCTCCCCGGCAGTTCGAGAACCCCCATGAATCCAGCTAAAACCGCCATCGTCATCGGCGCAGGCTTCGGCGGCCTGGCCCTGGCGATCCGTCTGCAGGCCGCAGGCATCCACACCACCTTGCTGGAAAAGCGTGACCAGCCCGGAGGCCGAGCCTATGTCTACCGCGACCAGGGCTTCACCTTCGACGCCGGCCCGACCGTGATCACCGACCCTTCGGCCATCGAAGAGCTGTTCACCCTCAGTGGCAAGCGCATGGCCGACTACGTCGATCTGCTGCCGGTCAAGCCGTTCTACCGGCTGTGCTGGGAAGACGGCACGAAGTTCGACTACGCCAACGACCAGGCCGAACTGGACCGCCAGATCCATGCCCTGAACCCACCGGACGTCGCCGGCTACCAGCGCTTCCTGGCCTACTCTCAGGCGGTGTTCAAGGAAGGCTACCTCAAGCTTGGCGCGGTGCCCTTCCTGTCGTTTCGCGACATGCTCCAGGCGGGTCCGCAACTGGCTCGGTTGCAGGCGTGGCGCAGCGTCTACTCGATGGTTTCAAGCTTCATCGAGCATGATCAGTTGCGCCAGGCATTCTCGTTCCACTCGCTGCTGGTGGGCGGCAACCCGTTCGCCACCTCATCCATCTACACCCTGATCCATGCCCTGGAACGCGAATGGGGCGTGTGGTTTCCCAAGGGCGGCACCGGCGCGCTGGTGCAAGGCATGGTCAAGCTGTTTCAGGACCTGGGCGGTACCGTGGAGTTGAATGCCGAAGTGGCGAAGATCGACGTCGAGCACGATCGGGCCACGGCAGTGCATGCGCGCGACGGCCGCAGCTGGCGCGCCGACTGCCTGGCCTCGAACGCCGACGTGGTGCATACCTACGCCGACCTGCTGGGCGAGCACCCGCGCGGTCGACGCGAGGGCAAGCGCCTCAAGGGCAAGCGCTTCAGCAACTCGCTGTTCGTCATCCATTTCGGCCTGAAGCGCCCACAACCGCAGTTGCAACACCACACGGTGTGCTTCGGTGCGCGCTACCAGGCGTTGATCCACGAGATTTTCAACGGCGCCGAACTGGCGACGGATTTCTCTCTGTACCTGCATGCGCCCTGCGTCACCGACCCCAGCCTGGCGCCACCGGGCTGTTCGAGCCACTACGTATTGTCGCCGGTTCCGCACCTGGGCAATGCAGCCATCGACTGGTCGGTGCAGGGCCCGCTGTACCGCGACCGGATTTTCGAATACCTGGAAGAGCACTACATTCCCGGCTTGCGCGAAGATCTGGTCACCTGCCGCATCTTCACCCCGGATGATTTCCAGAGCGAACTCAACGCGCACCTGGGCTCGGCGTTTTCGCTCGAGCCGGTGCTGCAGCAGAGTGCCTGGTTCCGCCCGCACAACCGCGATGCGCAGTTGAACAACGTCTACCTGGTCGGTGCCGGCACCCATCCAGGCGCCGGGGTACCGGGTGTGATCGGCTCGGCCAAGGCGACTGCCGGGCTGATGATCGCGGACCTGCATTCATGAGCACGCCGGCGCCGGATCCGGCGCTGCGCGAACATGCCGAGCAGAGCATCGCCGTGGGTTCGAAAAGCTTCGCTGCAGCCGCCAAGCTGTTCGACGAACGCACGCGGCGCAGTGCGGTGATGCTGTATGCCTGGTGCCGCCATTGCGACGACGTCATCGACGGACAACAGGCCGGCCACGACGCGGTATCGATCAGCGCTGAGGAAGCGCAGCGGCGGCTGGCCCTGCTGCAGGCCCAAACCCGTGCGGTGTACGCCGGGGAGCCTGCCGGCGAACCAGCGTTTGCCGCGTTCGCCGAGGTCGTGCGCGAGCACGGCATTCCCGAACACAACGCAATGGAACACCTGGCCGGGTTTGAAATGGACGTGCTGGACCGCCGCTATCACACCCAGGACGACACGCTGCAGTACTGCTACCACGTGGCTGGCGTGGTCGGCCTGATGATGGCGCGGGTCATGGGCACTGACGATCCACGCACCCTGGATCGGGCCTGTGACCTGGGGCTGGCGTTCCAGCTGACCAATATTGCCCGCGACATCGTCGAGGACGCGCGTATCGGCCGCTGCTACCTGCCCGCGCAGTGGTTGGACGAGTTGAACATTCCGCTGCAGGCACTGGCCGCGCCCGAGCACCGGCCGGCCGTGGCAGTGCTCGCCCAGCGCCTGGTCAACCTGGCCGAACCCTACTACGCCAGCGCCCAGGCGGGACTGGCTGCCCTGCCCTGGCGCTCGGCCTGGGCCGTGGCGACCGCCGCCGCGGTGTACCGACAGATCGGCGTGAAGGTGGTTGCGGCGGGCAGCCATGCCTGGGATGCCCGCATTTCAACCTCGAAGGCGGAAAAGCTGGCAGCCGTGAGCCAGGGCGGATGGCGCGCCGTCAGCGCTCGCTGGCGGCAGTGGCCGCAGCGCCCTGCGCAGCTGTGGAGTCGGCCTCGTCCGCCTTGCGCAGCGGCCCCTGGTGCAGTGCGCGAAGCTGAGCACGCAAACGCGTCGTAGAAGGCGCGAACAGAAAGCCGAAGGAGACGCAGCGCTCCTTGCCCTCTACCGCGTGGTGCATCAAGTGCGCCTGGTAGAGGCGCTTGAGGTAACCACGCCGGGGCACCAGGTGGAACGGCCAGCGCCGGTGCACCAGCCCATCGTGAACCACGAAATACAATGCGCCATAGGCAGTCATGCCCGCGCCGATCCACTCCAGCGGATGCAGCCCTTGGGTCCCCAGGGCAATCAGCACGATTGCCAGCCCTGCGAACACCACCGCGTACAGGTCGTTCTTCTCGAACCAGCCGGTGCGGGGCTCGTGATGGGAACGATGCCAGCCCCAGCCCCAACCATGCATGAGGTACTTGTGGGCCAGGTAGGCAACGCCTTCCATGGCCGCCAAGGTGATGAAAAAAACCAGGCTGTTGAGGATCACTGCTGCTCTCTGCCAAAGCGGGTAGGCCACTATCTTAACGCAACCGGCGCGACCCTGGCCGCCTGCTCATCGCCTGGTCAGCGCAAGGTCCAGGAAATGCCCGCGTAGACACCCAGGCCGTCGCCGGGGGTCGAGCGCGCCACGTCACGGCCCTGATCGTCATAGCCCGGAGTGACGGTGCTGGCATAGCGTTTGTTGGTCAGGTTGCGAACGTCCAGCCAGGTCTGCCAGGTGTCGCCCGGCGCGGCGTAGCCCAGGCTGGCACCGAACAGAGTATACGGCGCCGCGTAATAGGAATTGGCATAGTCCACGGCAATGCGTGAGGCGTGTTGCACGTTGAGGCCGGTGTACACACCGCTGGGGTGGTCGTAGCGCAGTTCGGCCTGATAGTAATGCTCGGGCAGGCCGGGCAGACGGTTGTCACCGAACCGCGCATCGTCACGGTAGTGGAAGTCACTGTAGGTATAGGTTTGCCGCAGTGCCAGGCGGCCGGCCTGGTGGCCGTCCCACAAGGGGCTGTCCAGTGCCAGCTCGATACCTTGATGCACCGTCGGGCTGGCATTGGCCTCGCCAATCACTTGCGAGCGCGTGGCCGTGGCGGCCTGGGTCTCGACGCTGAGCAGTTCGTGACGCACCTGCGAGTAATACCAGGCCAGGTCCCATTGGCCGAACCAGGCCTCCCCTCGCCCGCCCAGTTCCAGGGTGGTCGCGCTCTGGTTGTCGAGTTCGACGCCGTTGCTCTGCAAACCCGTGGCCGCACCGCTGCCCACCGCGAAGTAGCGGTTGGAGCCCCAGATCATCGACCACGGGTGCGGCGGTTCCACCGAACGACTGAGGTTGCCGAACACCTGCAACTGCGGGCTGTAGTCGTAGCGCAGGCCCAGGCGTGGCGCGTAGTCCCAGGCATGCAGGCTGACGCGGTCGTTGGTCACCGGGTAACTGACTTCCGTCTCGCGGCGCGTGTACAGGGCGGCCAGTCCACTGGTCAGCCAGAGGTCCGGCAGCAGCTCCAGTTCGTTGCTGACGTACAGCGTATGGTCGGAGCCTTGGTAGCTGTAATCGCGGGTGCGCGTGCCAGGTGTATACCCAGCCGTGTTGCCGACCGGCACGCGGACGAATTCCGACACTCCGGAATTGGGCAATGCCTTGGTGCTGCGCCACCCCACTGTGGTCTTGCTGACATGCCCGAGCAGGTCGTCCTGGCGCACATAGTTCAACGTGCCGCTGACATCGGTGTAGGCCACCTTCATCCGATTGGTGCCTTCGCGCAGGTCCATCGGGTAGTCGTGATAGACCACCCCGGCTTCCAGGCGGGCACCGTCATCCAGGTGCCAGGTGGTCTTGTTGGCCAGCCAGGTACTGCCCGGCTGGATGCGCTTGGAGTCGCGCGCCAGGTTCAAGCCATTGGCCGCGCGAGGGTCGTGGGCGATCTGCCCGCGGGTCAGTCTGCCGGGCGTGTCGTTGTCGGTCTCGCGATAGCGGAAGAAAAACCGGGTCTCCAACTGCGGGCTGAAGCGATAGCCGAAGTTGCCTGCAGCGCCACGGCTGCCGCCGGCGCTCTGGTCCTGGAAGCCGTCGTAGCTGGAATCGGTCACGCTGAAATAATAGTCGGCATCCCCCAGAACCTGGCCGGAACTGACCTGGCGCTTGCTGTAGCCATGGCTGCCCACTTCGTAGCGCAGCTGCAATCTGGCGGCGTCGTAGCCGGTACGCGTGACATAGTTGATGGCGCCGCCCAGGGCCAGCGCGCCACGGTCGAAGCCATTGGCTCCGCGCAGCACCTCGACACGGCTCAGCCACAGCGGTTCGAGCAACTCATAGGGCGTGCCACCAGGGCCGGTCAGCGGCAGGCCGTCGAACATCTGGTACAGCCCCGAAGAATGCGCGCCGGGACCGCGGTTGATGCCCGAACCACGGATGGAGATTTTCGCACCTTCGTTGTTGGCAGCGCGGGCATAGATGCCTGCCTGATTCCTGAACAGGTCTTCATTGCCCGCCAGCCGCCCGCGCTCAATCGCGTCGGCGTCGATCAGATTGGTACCGCCCGGGACCGAGTGCAATGCCAGACCTGCCTCGTCCAGCTCGCTCACGCGGGCCTCGCTGACCTCGACAGCCGGCAATTCCATGACCTGGGCCGCGAGGGCACACGAAGGTGCGCCGAACACGGCAGCCAAGCCCAAGGCAGGCCATCGGGGCGAGCGTGACAGGGCAATCGAAGACAGGCAGTGGGGACGGCCCCCGACATGAAGACGGGGCGCAGAGGGTTGCGGCATGGAACGGATCCTTGAAGAGCGGTATACCCGAGAACGGTCCGGGTCTGGCAAGCGGCGCGGCCCCAGCCTCGGGCCCGTTGGGGAGGATTGACGCTCGTGATGGCCCAATGAGCACATTGGTGGGTGAAATGCCCCGCAGCGGTCAGACTTCGCTGCGCAGTTCCTCGAGATAGCGGGTGCCGCGCACGGTGAGGGCCAGCCGCGTCCGGCTATCTGGGGTGACCGTGGTAACCACGTAACCGACCAGCAGCAAAGCGCGCAGGGCGAAACCGTCCTCGCTGCCGAATGCCTGCCATTGGGCGCTCTCTATCAGCGTCAGCAGCCGCTTGTAGTTAGCCTGGTCTTCCGTCATCGCTAGCCAGCCTCCGTTGCATCCATTGCACGTGCCGCCAGCTTACTCAAAAGCATCGACCAGGGCACAGGAAAAAGCATGCCGGACGATCTCGAGCATGGAAGTGGCGGCTGCGGCCGGGCCGTGGAAAAACCAATGGCAGCAGGGAGGCGGTTTCGGCCAACATCAGCTATAGCTTTTACAGCCCCGGGCAATTTCAGCCGGTTTATTCCCCTGCCTTCTCAACATCGACCGTCAAGGGTGACTCCATGGCTTCCATCGAAGCGGTACTAGCAGGGCTCGACCCGCCCCTCAAACATGAAACCCACATGGAAGAAGGGCTGCTCAACCTGACCCTGATCGACCCCAATGTCCCCGCGCAAGTGATGCGCAGCCTGTCGCCCCATGAATACAAGGACAGCACCACGTTTCGCCTGCTGGTGCTGTATGCGGTCAACGAAATTCGTGGCAAGGGTTCCCATGCGCCACTGGAAGTGATGCCTGCCGTCGAGTGGGACTCGCACACCTGATTGCAGAGGGCTCGCCAGGCAAGCGACAACTCGTCGCTGTGCCACACATTTTCTGAATCTTTCCTGCGTATCACAACTCAATGATGAGTCAACGCAGGAGATCACCATGCCGAACCCAACACTGTTCATCATTGACTACCGGCTCCATGGAGCGGAAAAGTCGTTCATCATCCGTCTACCGACCCTGAACAATGCCGATGCCTGGCATTGGGCAAGTTGTGATGCAGGGGTCGGTGTCATCCCCAAGTTCGGCCGCGAACGGGTGCAGAAAGTCAGTAAGCCCAAGGCCGAGCAGTATGGTATTACCGATGTGCGCTGGAGGCCGTCCGGCCAGCAGGCACGTGAAGAACTGGGAATCGAAACGGCTCATTGAGCCATCCGATCTGCGCTTCGCTTCATCGCCTTGGTATCATCCGCTGTTGCAGGACCATGCCGGGGGTTGCCCACGCAACCCCCCGCAGCCAATCCGCAATCCCCCTCGCCGCACCCTCGCTCACTCATCGAACATCGGAATGATTCCTGATTCCGCTGAGCATATCCGCTTGAACTTCCCGGTTTTGGTATCCCTCTGCTGATAACAATCCCTGATCAAGAGGCTGAAGAACATGAGAGCACTTACCTACCACGGCGCTCACGACGTCAAGGTCGACACCGTTCCCGACCCCCAGCTGCAGGATGCCGATGACATCATTCTGCGCGTCACGGCCACCGCCATCTGCGGCTCGGACCTGCACCTGTATCGCGGCAAGATACCCACGGTCGAACACGGCGACATCTTCGGCCACGAGTTCATGGGTGTGGTCGAGGAAGTCGGTACCGGCGTCACTGCAGTCAGCCCCGGCGACCGGGTGGTCATCCCCTTCGTGATTGCCTGTGGCAGCTGTTTCTTCTGCAACCTGGACCAGTTCGCCGCGTGCGAGACGACCAATACCGGCCGCGGGGCAATTCTGAACAAGAAGTCGATTCCACCAGGCGCGGCGTTGTTCGGCTTCAGCCACCTTTACGGCGGCGTGCCCGGCGGGCAAGCCGAGTACGTCCGTGTGCCCAAGGCCAATACCGGGCCGTTCAAGGTGCCGGGCACTCTGGCCGACGAGAAGGTGCTGTTTCTTTCCGACATCCTGCCTACCGCTTTCCAGGCAGTGAAGAACACCGAGATCGGCCAGGGTTCAAGCATTGCCATCTACGGCGCCGGTCCCGTCGGGCTGCTGTGCGCCGCCGTGGCGCGGATGCTCGGCGCCGAGCGTATCTTCATGGTCGATCACCACCCCTACCGCCTGGCTTACGCGCAACAGGCCTACGGCGTGATTCCGATCAACTTCGATGAAGACGATGACCCTGCCGACACCATCATTCGCCAGACCCCCGGCTCACGAGGTGTCGACGGCGTGGTGGATGCGGTGGGTTTCGAAGCCAAGGGCAGCACCACTGAAACCGTGCTGGCGGCATTGAAGCTGGAAGGCAGCAGCGGCAAGGCACTGCGCCAGTGCATTGCCGCTGTGCGCCGTGGCGGCGTCGTCAGCGTGCCGGGTGTGTACGCCGGGTTCATCCACGGCTTCCTGTTCGGCGACGCGTTCGACAAGGGCCTGACCTTCCGCATGGGCCAGACCCACGTGCAGCGCTATCTGCCGGAGCTGCTCGAGCACATCGAAGCGGGCCGCCTTACGCCTGAAACCATCATTACCCACCGCATGTCGCTGGAACAGGCCGCCGAAGGCTACAAGATCTTCGACAAGAAACAGGAGGACTGCCGCAAGGTCATTCTCACGCCTGGCGAGCCGACCATCGAAGCCCCGGTTGTAGAGCCTACCGCAGGCGTCATTCCGGCGCTTTGAGGTACCGCACAACAAGGCTGGGCAGTGCCCGGCCTTGGCCACTGCAAAGCAACGGACCGGGATCACCGATCGACATTGGATGAAACGAGCGCCGAGGGCCGCTGTCTAGAGCAGTAACACCCATTGATGTGAGTCATCCCATGTTGAAGTTTCTTGGCAGTACCGTCGGTATCATCTTCCTGATCGGCCTGGTCGTGGTCATCGGCCTATTCAAGCTGGTCTTCTGAACCCTGTCGGGGCACTCATCGAGTGCCCCTGCCCTGCCTGGGCCGCTGTGCGCTCGCCGCTATCTCCAGAATATCAGCCGCCTTTCCCGCCACTGCCTGTCAAACGGCGCCCGCCATCGCCACCCCTTGCCGACCTTCCAGCTTGACCTGATACATTGCCTGATCGGCCGCCTTGAGCAAGGTGTCCAGATCTTCACCGTGTACGGGGCACAGCGAGATCCCGACGCTGCCCGACAGTGACAGCGCACCGACGCTGGTGCCGATTGGCAACTCGATCGCATCCAGCAGCTGCTGCGCCTTGAGGATCACGCTGTCCGGATTGGTCAGATCGGAGACCAGCGCGACGAATTCATCGCCACCGTAACGCGCAACCGTGTCGTAATGGCGCACCGTCTCGCGCATGCGTTTGGCGAGTGCCTGCAGCACCTGGTCGCCCACCGCGTGGCCGTGCTCATCGTTGATCTGCTTGAAATGGTCGAGGTCGATCAGCATGACCGCGAATGGGACGCCTTGCTCGGTCCAATGCTGAAGTGCCTGGGTGAAGCGGTCTGCCAGCAGGTAACGGTTGGGCAACTGGGTCAGGACGTCGTGGGTGGCCAGGAATGCCGAGCGCTCATGCTCCAGTTCGGCGGCCTCGATGGCCGAGAAATGCCTGACCAGGACCATCGGCACCACCACCAGGCTCGCCATCAAGATTGCCAGAATCAACAGATTTCCCGGACCCAGCACGTCCATCAGCCGTAGTTGCCGTTGAAAGCTGAGGGAAACAGGTTGCGTAGGACTGTCCACGTACACACTGTCGGTCAGCCGCGGCAAGGCAAGTTCGTCCCACCAACGCCCCGCCACCGGCTCCATGGCGACCACCTGGCTGGGGCTGTCTGTGCTGTGCAACTGAGCACTCACTGCCACACGCGAGTCGCTGTTGTGGCGCACGATGGCGCCGAGCAGTGCATCGGTCTTGATCAGCAGCATGGCCACCATGGTGCTGCCGAAGAAATTCGGCAAGGTGTGCTGGGTATCCTCATCGGGGCGCGACACCGACTTCATGAGAATGTAGGCGTTGCCGCCTTCGTGCAGGGCGAACACCGGCGACACCACTGGCAGCGGGTTCTGACGAATACGCGCCAGGGCGTTGGCCAGGTACGGCACGGTTTCCAGGCGCACGCCATAGATGACGCTGGCCTGCGGCAGCTGCGGCGACATGAACAGGATGGGCCAGGTCGCTTCCGCCATGGCTCGCGACCCGCCGACCCCAGGCTCGGCTGGCGCTACGCCCTTCATGTGCGCGTCTTTGACCTCGAAATTCTTCAACTCGAAATCGGGCAGCCAGGTGCGCCGCAGCAATGCCGTGAAATCGAATTGCTCGTCCACCGGGACGCTGCGCGCCACTTCCAGCATGTAGATGTGCGGGTACGCCGCCAGCACGGCCGCGCCGTAGCGGGCTGCTGCATCGGTATCGCTCTGTTTTACCGCCTGCAGGAAAGCCGCAAAACCTGCCAGTACGGCGTCGTTGGTGTCGAGCTGATTGCGTACGGTGCCGGCGATGCTCTGCACATACTCGGAGAAGCGGGTTTCCTGCCGCTGGATTTCTGACCGCAACAGCGAGAACGCCGAAAACACGATCAAGCCGAGCGCCAGGCCGATAAAACCTGCGAGCGATGGGCGGCGTCTGATCAACATCGTGGCAATATCCAACGCACGGGCGTGCACGGGCAGCAAGTTTCGGGGTCGTCGAAGGTCGTCATGTGTGGCTGCGTAAGGGCAGCAAAGAATGAGTTCGACGGTACACATGGCCGCCAGTCAAGGGATTGACCGGCGCCTGCAGAGCAAGCTAGCAAATTGCCATCTCAGCGTCTACAGCGTCTCGTCGCTATCATGGAAGGACAGATGCCCCACGTTGGCCAGGACTGGCCAACGTGGGGCATCGAGTTACAGCGGTATCAGCGACGCTTCTTGCTCACTGGCTTGGCCAGTTCGAACATCAGTACCGAACGTCCGGTGACGGCGTACTCGGTGCCGAAGTCGAACGACTCACCGGCTTCGAAGTCGGTCTGGTTGGTGTCCAGTTGCAGGATCCAGCGCTTGCCTTCCGGCACTTCCGGCAAGGTGAAGCCAACCACGTCATGGTGCGCGTTGACCACGATCAACAACGAATGGTCGACCCCGGCGCGACGGATACCACTGGACTGGGTACGGCCATCGAGCAGGATGCCCATGCAGCGGTTGCTGCCGTCCTGCCATTGCTCGACGCCCATCTCGCTGCCGTTGGGCTGGATCCAGCTGACATCCTTGATGCCCAGGCTTTCGTCGTAGGCACCGGTGAAGAAGCGATTGCGGCGCAGCAGCGGGTGGCGATTGCGCAGCTCGATCAGGTACTTGACGAAGTCCTGCAGCTCGCTGCTCTGCTCGCTGATGTTCCAGTCAACCCAGCCGATTTCGCTGTCCTGGCAGTAGGCGTTGTTGCTGCCGCCCTGGGTACGAGCGAACTCATCGCCCGCCAGCAGCATCGGCGTGCCTTGGGCAAGAAACAGCGTCGCCAGCAGGTTGCGCATCTGCCGGTAGCGCAGCGCGACGATTTCCGGATCGTCGGTCGGACCTTCGACGCCGCAGTTCCACGAGCGGTTGTCGGAGTGGCCGTCGCGGTTGTCTTCACCGTTGGCTTCGTTGTGCTTCTCGTTGTACGACACCAGGTCGTTCAAGGTGAAGCCATCGTGCGCGGTGATGAAGTTGACCGACGACGCCGGCTTGCGACCACGACGGTTGAACTGGTCGCCCGAGCCCAGGAAGATTTTCGCGAAATCGCCGAGCATCTCGTCGTCGCCCTTCCAGAACGCGCGGGAGATGTCGCGGAACTTGTCGTTCCATTCCATCCAGCCCGGCGGGAAGTTGCCCACCTGATAGCCGCCCGGGCCGCAGTCCCACGGCTCGGCGACCAGCTTGACCTTGGCCAGCACCGGATCCTGGCGGCAGGCGTCGAGGAAACCACCGCCTTCGCTGAAGCCGTGGGCTTCACGACCCAGAATGGTCGCGAGGTCGAAGCGGAAGCCGTCCACGCCCATTTCCGAACTCCAGTAGCGCAGGGAGTCGGTGACCATCTGCAATACGCAGGGGTGGCTCATGTTCAGGGTGTTGCCGGTGCCGGTGTCATTGATGTAGTAACGCGCATCGTCTGGCATCAGGCGGTAGTAGTTGGCGTTGTCGATACCCTTGAGCGACAGGGTCGGGCCCATCTCGTTGCCTTCGGCAGTGTGGTTGTAGACCACGTCGAGAATCACTTCCAGGCCGGCCTTGTGGAAGCGCGAAACCATGACCTTGAATTCGGCGATCGACGAGCCGGCCATGAAGCGGGCATGCGGCGCGAAGAAGCCCAGGGTGTTGTAGCCCCAGAAGTTGTGCAGGCCTTTTTCCAGCAGATGGTTGTCATCGAGGAAATAGTGAACCGGCATCAGCTCGACCGACGTGACACCCAGGGAGCGGATGTATTCGACCACGTCGTTCTCGTGGAAGGCGGCGAAGGTACCGCGCTCGGACTCACGCACCGAAGGGTGGCGCATGGTGAAGCCGCGCACGTGGGTTTCGTAGAAAATGGTCTTTTCCCACGGCACGTTCGGCTTGGCTGTGTTGCCCCAGGTGAAGGCCGGATCGATCACACGGCAGCGTGGCATGAACGGTGCACTGTCACGCTCGTCGAACGACAGGTCGCCGTCTTCATGGCCCACGGTGTAGCCGAACAGCGCGTCGTCCCACTTCAATTCGCCCGAGATCTGCTTGGCGTAGGGGTCGATCAACAGTTTGTTGGCGTTGAAACGGTGGCCGTTGGCAGGGTCGTATGGACCGTGCACGCGGTAACCGTACAATGTGCCCGGGCGCGCATCGGGCAGGTAACCGTGCCAGATCTCGTTGGTGAATTCAGGCAGCGCGATGCGTTCGATCTCTTCGACGCCGTCGGCATCGAACAGGCACAACTCAACCTTGGTGGCGTTGGCGGAAAAGATTGCAAAATTGACGCCCGACCCATCCCAGGTCGCGCCCAATGGGTACGGCAAGCCCTCGCTGACACGGCTGGCGGGACGTTCCTGGCTTGACGCACTGTCATTCATTGATTGATCAGACATGATCAAACACTCCGGAAATAGGTTGAGCCTGAGCTCTGAGGTAGACGACCAAAACGGTCTACTGATAGAAGCGCGCGCAGCCGAACAGTTCAGGATATTTTTCAGCGTGGAATCAAGATGTGGTTAGCAGCCGACAACGCGAGATTGAACGCACTGGTTTATTGACGCTCTTAAAACAAGCTTTGCAAGAAGAGCGCAAGCGCCCTTGAAGAGAATGAGTTAACTCAATGCGTATCCTGCTGATAGAAGACGATCCAATCCTGGCGCTACTGGCCGAGATAGCTCTGGAGGAAGATGGCCATGAGATCATCGGTCCTGCGTATGACGTTGCCGGAGCGCTGTCACTGGCGCACGAGCATGTCATCGACGTTGCATTCGTCGACATCAATCTGGATGGACACGACGAAGGCGTAGGCCTGGCGCAGACGCTCTACGAGCAATTCAAGATCCATTCGCTGTTCGTCAGTGGCCAGATCGATGTGGCCAAGGCCAACAGCGGCTACGCGTTGGGTTTGCTGTCCAAGCCTTACAGCCCCAATGACCTGTCGCGCAGCGCACACATCGTGCATTCGCTGGTCAAAGGTGAACTACCCTTGAATCGACCGCTGCCAGTGCCCTTGAAGCTTTTCACAGAATCGCGCGGCCTATATGGAAAGAAGCATGAGTGAACCCACAGATCTCCCGGGCATGGGACCAGGACTTGGTGAAACCGAGTTTCGCGAGTTGGCTGACAACGCGCCGGTATTGATCTGGCGCGCGGGTACCGACAAACAGTGCGACTGGTTCAACAAGCCTTGGCTCGATTTCACCGGCAAGACTCAGGACCAGCTCTGCGGCTATGGCTGGGGCGACGACGTGCACCCCGATGACCTGGAGATGTGCACGCGCAATTACGAACAGGCCTTCGACGCTCGCGAGTCGTTCACTACTCCGTATCGCCTGCGTCGCCACGACGGCAGCTACCGATGGTTTCTCGACCACGGCGCTCCGTTCTATCGCCAGGGGGTGTTCGCCGGCTACTTCGGCAGCTGCACTGACATCACCGCCCAGAAAGAGCTCGAGGCACACCAGGACGTTCTGGTTTCCGAACTCAACCATCGGGTCAAGAACAACCTGCAGCTGATCATCGCTTTCCTGCAGATGTCCAAGCTGCGCGCCCAGGGCGACGAAGCGCGGCAACTGCTCGAATCGGCCATCGCTCGTATCCAGGGCGTGGGCACGGTCCAAGCCGAGCTGTATCGCAGTGCGTCGGGCACCGTGGATCTGGCGCATTACCTTCCTCACCTGGTACGGGCATCGATCCAGGCAGAGCGCGACGACAGCATTCACCTGACCGTCGATACCGAAACTGCCCACGCCCCGTTCAAGCTGGCTTCGGACCTGGGCTTGATCGTCAACGAGCTGGTGGCCAACGCCATCCATCACGGCAACCAGCGCACCACCCATATCCACTTTGCACTCAAGCGTCTCGGTACAGGTGACCTGCAGTTGACGGTGAGCGATCGCGGACAAGGCTTCTCCCCGGCGCAATTGTCGAATGCAGGCGCGTCGGGGTCTAAGCTCAGTGGCCAGGGGTTGATCGGCGCGCTGGCCAAGCGTTGCGGTGCGGTTCTGAACCGCAGCAACGCAGAGGGCGCCGTGGTTACCTTGACCTTGCCGCACCCCTAGACAGTGCGGTTGCGCGCTACAGCGGGCTGCCCTCGTCGGTCTTGATCAAGCCACCCAGAATGTCGCTGCCATCGCTGCCTGCCAGCGCTGCGTACCATTGCCGGGTTTGTTCCGGCACTTCGCCGTGGATGATCGCCGCCCGCTGGCGCGCCTTCACTACCAGACCGGCGACCCGCTCCGCGCGTGCAGCCTCATAGGCCGCCAACGCGGCTGCCGGAGTCAGCTCGCGTTCGATGCAGCGGGCCAGCACCCAGGCATCTTCCATGGCCTGGCAACCGCCCTGCCCTATGTTGGGGGTCATTGCATGGGCCGCGTCGCCCAGCAGCGCAACCCTCGTGCCGACCAAATGGGGGACTCGCTCGGTGTCATGGATTTCCACTCGCGCAACGCTGGCCGGATCCAGCCGTTGCAGAAGACGCTGCACCGGGTCGGGCCAGCCGGCGAATTGCTGCTCGAGTTCGGCGCGATAGCCTTCACGGACGTTGGCCGTTCCTGCCGGCAACGGTACGTCGAAGAAGAAATACAACTCATCGTTCCCCATGGGCATCAACGACACCCGCTTGTGGTCGCCCACGTACTGCACCCATTCATCGGCGGGTGCCAGGTCGGGAGCCGACTGGATGCGACCATTCCAATTGACGTAGCCGCAATAGCGCCGCGGAATCGGTCGGCCGGCAATCTTGTCGCGCAGCACCGAGTGGGTGCCGTTTGCCGCTATCAGTAGGTCGGCTGTCACCGTTTCACCCGTCGACAGCATGATTTGCACATGGGTCTGGCTTTCTTCGTAGTCCAGGCACGCAACCCCCAAGGTCACGTTCTGCATCCCGACCGCCTCCAGAAGGATGCCTTGCAGGCGTGCGCGTGCAATCGGAAACGCACGCCGCCGAGCATGGCTATACAAGGGTTGCAGGTCGAAACGCGTGAGCAGACGGTCCTGGTGGTCGCTGTAACTCATGCTCTGCATGTGGCCACCTGCACGCTCGATGGACTCTCCCAGACCCAGTGCATCCAGCACCCGCACACCGTTGGGCCAGATGGAAATGGCCGCGCCGACCGGCGCCAGTTCGGCCGCACGTTCGTAGACGTGAACCCGGTGACCAGCCTGTTGCAGGGCCGCAGCGGCACTGAGTCCGCCCATGCCGGCACCGGCGATGACGATATTCAAGGATTCCATGGCTTCTCCACTGAGATCGGTTTGATCCGAGACCGTGCAAAAAGCTGTCCAAGTGATCAGGAACCGCTATCAGCCGAGATTACGCCGACAAGCCAGGTGTGCCCAGTGAGGGCAGGCGTCAAAAAGGTGCGTCGCTGCCGCGTGCGCACCGGTTTGCAGCGTCGGGACTCAGCGCAGGAGGTTGTTCTTGGCCAGACTGACCAGTTCCTTGGCTCGCCCGTCGAGTACCGCACGCATCATGAACAAGCCGAACCCCTTGACGTTGGCTGCCGTGATTTCCGGCGGCATGATCAATTCCTGACGCTCGCTGACCACATCCACCAACACCGGCCCATCATGCTCGAACGCCTCGATCAGGGCGGCACGCAGATCCTGCGGTTTCTCCACACGGATGCCCTTGATACCCATGCCCTGAGCGAACGTGGCGAAGTTCGGATTCTTCAGCTCGCAGCCCACGTCCACCAGACCGCTGGCCTTCATTTCCATTTCGACGAAGCCCAGCGTGCCGTTGTTGAGCACGATGACCTTGACCGGCAGGTTGGCCTGGCTGAGGGTCAGGAAGTCACCCATCATCATGGCGAAGCCGCCGTCGCCGGACATCGACACCACCTGGCGGTCGGGGTAGGCCGCCTGTGCGCCGATGGCCTGGAGCATGGCGTTGGCCATCGAGCCATGGTTGAACGAGCCGATCAGGCGGCGCTTGCCGTTCATTTTCAGGTAGCGGGCGGCCCAGGCGGTGGGCGTGCCCACATCGCAGGTGAATACCGCATCATCGGCGGCCAGTTCACTGACCAGTCGGCTGACGTATTGCGGGTGGATGATCGTGCCGTTCGGACTGCTTTCGGCGAGGTCGTCGAGGCTCTTGCGCGCGCTGTCGTAGTCCGCCAGCGCCTTGTTCAAGTGCATGGTGTCGGTGCGTTCTTCAAGGCGTGGCAACAGTTGCTGCACGGTGTGCTTGATGTCGCCGATCAGACCGATAGCCAGTGGGCAGCGATTGCCCAACGCCTCAGGCTGCAAATCGATCTGGGCAATGCGCGAGTGCTCAGGAAAGAACTGCCGGTACGGAAAGTTGGTGCCGAGCATCAGCAGAGTGTCGCATTCCTTCATGGCATTGAAGCCGGAAGCGAAGCCGATCAGCCCAGTCATGCCCACGTCGTAGGGATTGTCGTATTCCAGGTGCTCCTTGCCGCGCAGGGCGTGCACGATGGGCGCCTTGAGCTGCTTGGCCAGTGCCACGACTTCGCTGTGTGCACCTGCGCACCCGGCACCGCACAACAGGGTGACGCGCTTGCCACCGTTGAGAAACCGGGCGAGCTCGTCGAGTTGCCCCGGCGCCGGAACGACCACCGGCGCCTGCGGTGCAATCCACTGGCTGACCGGCGCGTGGAGCGAGCTCAGCGCCACATCGCCCGGAATCACTACCACGGCAACGCCGCGGCGACTGATGGCAACGCGCATGGCCCGCTCCAGAATCTGCGGCAATTGCTCGGGGCGCGAGACCAGTTCTACATAATGGCTGCAGTCTTTGAACAACGACTCGGGATGGGTCGCCTGGAAGTAGTCTATGCCGATCTCGCTGCTGGGAATGTGCGCTGCAATCGCCAGCACCGGCACGCCGCTGCGATGACAGTCGAACAAGCCGTTGATCAAATGCAGGTTGCCCGGTCCGCAGCTGCCGGCACAGACCGCCAGTTCACCGGTCAGGTGCGCCTCGCCGCCAGCGGCGAAGGCCCCGGCCTCTTCGTTGCGCATGTGTATCCAATCCAGCCCGCCCAACCGACGCATTGAATCGGTCAGGCCATTCAAGGAATCACCCACTACGCCATAGATGCGTTTGACACCTGCGTGCTTGAGGGTATTGACCATGAAATCGGCTGCAGTGGACATTTGGCGCTCCTTTGAAAATATAAGTTCAAGGGCTCTGAGTACCGCCACGCCGAGGGTGTTCCGCTCGATTTATTAACAAAAATTATAGAATTGGCCCTCGGGTTCTATAAGGGCGCCTGCGGCTGCGCGCAAACCGGGTATTCAAATGCAAGAAAGCCCGACCGGGGTCGGGCTTTCTTATAAGCGGTGCAGCACGCTGAGGGATATATCAGTTCAGCAATTCCGCAGGCACGGTGCCGCCGTTTTCAGCGAGCTTCTTCATCACAGCAGAGTGCAGCCAGGTGTTCATGGCTGCCGAATCATCGGTCGAACCGGTGTAGTGCAACTCTTCGGCAAGTTCCTTGCGCGCGGTCAGGCTGCTGTCCAGGCCAAGCAATTTGAGCAAGTCGACGATCGACGTACGCCAGTTCAAAGTTTCGCCGTGGCTGGCCGCCATGGCTTCGAGCTTTTGAGCCACATCCACCTGGGTGATCGGCGCAGCGGAGGGCTGGTTCGTGACGGTAGTGGTGGGCGATGCACCTGGCGCAGGAGCAACGGGAGTTTGTGTAGAAGCGTCTGCGTCCGGAACAGCGTGCTTGCCGATACCCAGTTTCTCGAGGATGCTGCTGAAAAAGCTCATTTCGTATCTCCAGATTTCTTGGCTGCTGCCGTGGATTCGACAGCCTACTTAAGACCTGACACCCCTGGTCGCCGAAAAGTTTAATCGAGCCTGCGACATTCCGTGTCCTCGACCGGATACGAAGCTGGCCACATATTGTAATAAACGTTATTTAGTTGTGGCATCGGTGCGCACACTGCGCCAGAATCACGCCTCGATACCTTTACCTTTTTATCCACGATCCATGCCTGGGGATACTCATGTCCAAACTTGCTGAATACCGTCAACTCGAACGTCATCTGGCCGAACAACTTGCAGCACTTGAGGCCATGAAAGGCGACAAGGGCCTGGAACAGGAAATCGAGTTCGAGACCAAGTTGCGTTCGCTGTTGGGCGAATACAATAAAAGCCTCAGGGACATCGTTTCCATCCTCGACCCGCAGCAAGGCGGCAAACCAGTCAAGGCCAGCGCAGCGCCTGAAAAAGCCACGCGCAAGCCGCGCTCGCTGAAAACCTACAAGAACCCCCACTCGGGTGAAGTCGTCGAAACCAAAGGCGGCAACCACAAGACCTTGAAGGAATGGAAAGCCGAATACGGCTCCGACACTGTTGAAAGCTGGTTGAGCTAAGCCACACCCACCGGCAAGCAGCGACCTACGGCCCGCTTGCCGGATCGCATCCCCCTCCCCTCACACCGTCCTTGTCGATGATCCCGCGATGTATCCCACCACACCCGATGGACGCTATTTCGTCGTACGCGGCCGGCTCTGGCGATGCAGCAACCCTGCCCTGCCCGAAGCCGTGCGCGAACGTTGGGTCAAGGTGCTCATGGATGCGCGGCGAGCGGTCAAGGCCGCCAAGCACTCGGAAGATCCCGAGGCTCTGGTAAAAGCTCGCGCACAGGTCGATGTCGCCAAGCAGGCTTTGGGCGAGCGCGGGGAAGTCTGGTGGGACGACGGCAGCGCCGACGTCAACCGACGCATGGCGCGCAACACACAATACGCGGATTGGTACGCCGGGCTGGATGAGGCTTCACTACAGAAGTAACCCTCAGGCGGCCTTTACACCCAATGACAACAGGCGCTCTATCCGGGCGGTAGCTTCGCGCATACGTGTCAGCAGCAGCGGCAAATCAAGCTCGCTCTTGCGGTACTGCGGGATCGTTGCCGAGATCGACCCTCGTATTCGACCGTCTACGAAAAACGGCACAGCCAAACCGAAAGCCCCCAACACACGCTCACCTTCACCCGTGGCCCAGCCTCTGGCTCTTATGGCTTCCAGGTCTGCCTTGAGCAACTCGCGGGACGTTATGGTCGCGTCGGTGATCCTCACCAGGTCAAGAGATTCTGCTACCTGACTGTCGCAGTTGGCCAATACCGCCTTACCCGCCGCACCCGCGTACAGTGGCACTTCCACGTTCACCTGCAGTTTGTATTGAATGGGTCGCCAGCCTTGGATGACGTCGAGAAATTCAGCCGTGCCAGTAGCCTCGTCATAGGAAAGCAGCGCTATGGTCTCGCCGGTTTCCTGAACGAGTGAAGAAACGATCCGGTGGGTCATGTCGGCAAGGTCACGGTCTGCAGCGGTGATTCGCGCCGCCCATTGATAGAGCTTCGGGCCTGGGTACAGCGTGCCTGCAACCCACCTGACGACACCCGTCTGACTACCTGACTCGATCAATCGCTTGGCTGTGGCCGCGTTACACAGCAATTGGTCGTGCAGATCCACGGAGTTTTTCACGCCTTGGGGGAAGGCGCACGCCAGCAACAAGAGTCGCTCCAGACGACCGACCGTAGATTTGCTATCCGGCTCGATGACATCAGGCAGGCGTTGAATCCGTTCGACGCTTCCAGATTCCATGTCTGCCTGTATTCGAGCGATGACGTGCTGCGCATCTGCCTCCCAGGCTCGAGGTTGCGCCGTTTCCGTGCTGCTCGCGCAGTGAACGGAAACCGCTACCACAAGCCCATTCGCCATGCGCCTGACCGAGATCGACGACGCGCGCGGAAACTCGGATTCCGACAACAGCCCAAGCTGTTCATGCTGAGACAGCGCGTAGGCAGCGACATCGGATTCCCTATCCTGGGAAGAAAGGTCGTCGGCAAGGAATCGCTGGAATGCGCGTCCAATGTCGCCGAAAGCGAGTGGATAAAGCGCGCCCAGCGCGGGTTTGAATATGAGCGCCGCCTTGGCTTCGCTGCAGGCGGCGATGAAGTACCCGCCTTCGCGTGGACAGCAGACTGACACCAATGCCGTGCACCTCGATGCTGCTGCCAGATCACCCAACGATCGTGAGCCGCGCCCCAGAAGCGTGCTCGCATCACTGAGCGTCCTGGCCAAGACATCGACTCTCGGCCCTACTGCGTACTTGCCCGTTCCTGCCTCGGTCGCCAAACCTACTTCGACCAGAGACGCCAGGATCCGATTGACCGTGCTGCGACTCTCGTCGAGTTCTGCCGCCAGTTCACGCACCCCCCAAGGCTCGGCGCCCGAGCGCCTGACAAGCGCGTCCACGACCTGAATCAATCGGGTGTGGCTGGAGGCAGTTGCCGCAGTCGAGGAAGTGACGGAAGAGCAGCTTGATGAGGACATCATGAGTCGAATCGAGGGTTTGGGCCCCCATTCTGGGGTGTAAAGCTGCCGCAGGGCAATTACACATGACTGTTGACAAGCTCCTCGAGCTTCTAGAAGCTAGCCAAAACAAGATCAGGACACTGTCCCATTTTTTGAAGAGAAAGTGTTCTATAACCCGAGGTGCCCATGAATAACAACAATGCTGTGGCCGAGCCTGTCCGGTCTGCCGTCGATCAGACGGAGCAAACGCGCAAAGCCAAGAAAGCCACTAGAGCGGCGGTATTCGGCACCTTCGTCGAGTACTACGACTTCAGCGTCTACGGTTATGTCGCCGCGACCCTGGCGCTGGTTTTCTTCCCGTCGGACAACGCGACTACAGGCCTGCTGAACACTTTCCTGGTGTTCGGCTCTGCATTCCTGGTCAGGCCCTTGGGTGCCATCGCCTTTGGCTGGCTGGGTGACAAAGTAGGAAGACGCTTCAGCCTGATCGCCAGTATCACGCTCATGGGTATTGCCGCCACGCTGATCGGCCTGCTGCCTGGCTACGCGCAGATCGGCGTGTGGGCGCCGATACTGCTGGTCGTGCTGCGCATGCTCCAAGGGTTCTCGGCAGGCGGCGAAATCGGCGGCGCCGCAAGCTACATCCGCGAGTGGGCGCCGCCCAAACGCCGCGCCTTGTACATTTCCTTTCTGCCCTCCATCGCGCAATTCGGCAAAGGCCTGGCCGCAGCCATAGCAGGCCTCGCAGCGGCGACCCTCACGGATCCCGAAATGCTTGCCTGGGGCTGGCGCATTCCTTTCCTCCTGGCGCTTCCGCTTGGAATCATTGGCCTTTACATGCGGCTGAGCATCGAGGACAGCCCCGAGTTCGCATCGAAGAAAAACCATACCGAGGTCAAGCAAGGCCAGCCCTTCGCGGAGTTGCTGCGTGACTACCGCAAGCCTTTGCTCAAAGTGATCATGATCGCGATGGTGCAGAACATCGGCACCTACATCGGCACCGTATTCATCGCAGCCTATTTCAGTTCGATCCTGGGCTATTCTAAAGGTCAGGCATCCACCATCGTGCTGGTCGCGGTGATTCTTGCCGCGTTCCTGATACCTCTGGCTGGACAACTGGGCTCCTATCGCGGCGGCAAGTCCATCCTGCGCTACGCGTACGTGGCCTATGCCGTGCTCTCGATACCCTCCTTCATGTTGATGCAGCAAGGCTCGGTGAATCTGGCCATGGCCGGTTTGGCGCTGGGCATGATTCCCTACGCGCTTTGCCAGGCCGGTACCTACTCGGTCATGCCCGAATTCTTCCCGATGCACATCCGCCACACCGGGGTGGCGTTCGGGCACAGCGTAGGTGCGGTCATCGGCGGAGGCTCAGGCCCGTTTCTGGCTACCTGGCTGATCGGCGCCACCGGCAATCAGTCCACGCCTGCATTCATCCTGTGCGCATCAGGCCTTCTGGGGCTGATCGTTATCTCGACCGTTCGCAGAAATCCGCCCGCGGCTACCGATGATGCCAACACCCACCAATTCTC
>Ga0265798_10002491_pt1 | contig 27189 bp, 29 predicted proteins | sample P3T30metagenome_FD_192430 | JGI IMG/M metagenome (GOLD analysis project Ga0265798, IMG submission 192430) | Plant litter microbial communities from East Loma Ridge, Irvine, California - P3 T30 | ecosystem: Environmental > Terrestrial > Plant litter > Unclassified | place: USA: California...
AGCAACCACAAGCACTGACCCTCTAAGGAACTGACATGATCGGTAACTACAACTACGGCACCGGCCGTCGCAAGAGTGCAGTCGCTCGCGTGTTCATCAAATCGGGCACCGGCCAGATCATCGTGAACGGTAAACCGGCATCGGAATACTTCTCGCGTGAAACCGGCCTGATGGTGATCCGTCAGCCGCTGGAACTGACCGGCAACGTCGAACGTTTCGACATCAAGGTCAACGTGCACGGCGGTGGCGAATCGGGCCAGGCTGGCGCCGTCCGTCACGGCATCACCCGCGCTCTGATCGACTACGACGCAGCACTGAAGGGCGATCTGGCACGTGCCGGCTTCGTCACCCGTGACGCACGTGAAGTCGAGCGTAAGAAAGTCGGCCTGCGTAAAGCACGTCGCGCAAAGCAGTTCTCGAAGCGTTAATTCGCAGTTGCAGCCTTGGGCTGCAGTTCGAAAAGACCGCCGGCCTCGTGCCGGCGGTTTTTTTTCGTCTCATGTTTTCATATATTTGTGCATGGGAAAGGGAACGTGGACATCGCGAGTCGCATAGTAGACTTGGCCACAAATCAACTTCCCTGGTAAATGTAGTGAATACTCCCGCGAAAAAGCTCAGTCTCGGCCTGCAGGGCGGCGGTTCGTACGGCGCCTTCGGCTGGGGCGTCCTCGACCGTCTGCTGGAGGACGAGCGTTTCGACATCAGCGCCATTTCCGGCGCCAGCGGCGGCGCCATCAATGCGACGGTGCTGCTCGACGGCTTTGCCCGCGGCGGCGGACGCGACGGCGCGCGCCAGGCCCTGCACCGGTTCTGGCAGACGCTCGGCACCATGAGCCTGTTCAGCCCGATGCGCCGCACGCCGGCCGATTATCTGGCCGGCCAGGGCTCGATGCAGGCGTCGCCCGCCTACCATCTGCTGCAGGTGATGAGCGCGGTGATGCCGCCGCCAATGGCTCAGGTCAGCATCAACCCCCTCTGCACCATGCTCGGTTCGCTGATCGACTTCGAGCGCGTGCGCAGCTGCGAAGAAATCCGCCTGTTCGTCAGCGCCACCAATGTGCGCACCGGCAAGGGCAAGATCTTCACGCGCGACGAGATGGATGCATGCCGCCTGGCCGCGTCGGCCTGCCTGCCGCAGGTGTTTTCCGGCGTCGAGGTCGAGGGAGAAACCTATTGGGATGGTGGCTTCGTCGGCAATCCCGCGTTGGCGCCGCTGGCCAGCGATGGCGGGGCGGGCGATATTCTGATCGTGCAGAACAATCCGATCGCCCGCGATCACCTGCCGCTCAGCGTGGCCGACATCGCCAACCGCGCCAGCGAGATCGCCTTCAATATCGGCTTCGTGCGCGAAATCAGCGCGATTCAGCACTTCGGCATGCTGCTCGATGAAGAGCAGGCCGAGCAGACCCATGCGGCGGCGCTGCGCCTGCACATGATTACCGGTAACGGCAAACTGCAGAGCCTGGATATCTCGAGCAAGTTCAACAACGAGTGGCCGTTCCTGCAGCAGCTGCAAGCGCTCGGACGCCAGGCCGCCGACGACTGGCTGGCGGCGCATGGCGAGCAGGTCGGCCTGCATTCGACGCTCGACGCACGCGCCATCTTTTATCCGGAAACGATGAGCGGCGCCCCAGCCTGACGCCGGCGCCGGCCAAGAGGCCGGCCGCCGGTGCGCGGCCATCTGGTCAGGCTGTTAAAATTGCGCTTTTCGCCCCGTGGCATCGCTGCGGGACACCTATTTTCTTGAAGGAATGGACATGATCAAAGTTGGCATCGTTGGCGGAACCGGATACACGGGCGTGGAATTGCTGCGGCTGCTGGCCGTTCACCCTGACGTGCAACTGACCGCGATCACCTCGCGCAAGGAAGACGGCATGCCGGTGGCCGACATGTTCCCGTCGCTGCGCGGCCGCGTCGACCTGGCTTTCTCCAGCCCTGACAAAGCCGACCTGAAGAGCTGCGACGTGGTGTTCTTCGCCACCCCGCACGGCGTGGCAATGGCCCAGGCGCCCGAGCTGCTGGCGGCCGGCGTCAAGGTGATCGACCTGGCGGCCGACTTCCGCCTGAAAGACCGCGCCACCTTCGAGAAATGGTACAAGATCGAACACACCGCACCCGAGCTGATCGAGGAAGCGGTGTACGGCCTGCCGGAACTGAACCGCGACGACATCAAGGGCGCGCGCCTGGTCGCCAATCCCGGCTGCTACCCGACCACCATGCAGCTGGGCTTTTACCCGCTGCTGAAAGCCGGCATCATCGACGCCGGCAGCCTGATCGCCGACTGCAAGTCGGGCGTCTCCGGCGCCGGCCGCAAGGCCGAGATCGGCACGCTGTTCTCGGAGTCGAGCGACAACTTCAAGGCCTATGGCGTGCATGGACACCGTCACACCCCGGAAACCTCGGCCCAGCTGGCGCGCTTCACTGACCAGAAGGTCGGCCTGATCTTCACCCCGCACCTGGTGCCGATGATCCGCGGCATGCACGCAACGCTGTATGCGCGCCTGACGCAGGAGATCGACAACGCCGCGCTGCAGGCGCTGTTCGAAGAGCAATACAAGGACAGCGAGTTCGTCGACGTGATGCCGTTCGGCGCGCACCCGGAAACCCGTTCGACCCGCGGCTCGAACATGCTGCGCCTGGCGCTGCATCGTCCGGAGGGCAGCGATATGGTGGTGATCCTGGTGGTGCAGGACAATCTGGTCAAGGGCGCCTCGGGCCAGGCGGTGCAGTGCATGAACCTGATGTTCGGCCTGGAAGAGTCGACCGGCCTCAAGCAGATCGCACTGTTGCCATAAACTTCAATCCCGGGTAACCACGCGACGCAGATCAAGGCGAGCACTGTTGAGCAGGGTAAATTGATCGTTGGACTTAATCGAGTTCAACGGTCAATCCGCGCCAGGCGCGCTCTTCTCTGCAGAGGTGGTTCCATGTTCGGTCGACAAGCCAAAAGCGAAATTGACAGCCTGGTCGGGATCTCGGCCCGCATCGAGGGCGACCTGAAGTTCAGCGGCGGGCTGCGCATCGACGGCGAGGTGCATGGCAACGTGGTCGCGCTGGACGGCGCCGACAGCATGCTGATCGTGTCCGAACACGCGCGCATCGAGGGCGAAGTGCGCTGCGCCAGCCTGGTGGTCAACGGCTTCATTGCGGGGGCCGTTTATTCGTCGGAACTGCTTGAATTACAGCCGAAAGGCCGCATACATGGGGATGTACACTACCGCCTGCTCGAAATGCACGGCGGCGCGCTCGTCACCGGCAAGCTGACGCACGAGCCGCAGCCGGCCTACGATGAGCCGGTGTTTCATCTGACCGACATTGTCGAGGGGGCGGCAGCATGACTTTCCCCAACCGTCTATAATGGGCGGAGTTTGATCTTTCAGGAGTTTTCCCATGAACGCAGTCGCAGAAGTGCTTGAGCACGACACTATTCCCGTACCAATCAACTTCACCGACAGCGCCGCAGAGAAAGTTGCACAGCTGATCGAAGAAGAGGGCAATCCCGATCTGAAACTGCGCGTCTTCGTGCAGGGCGGCGGCTGCTCGGGCTTCCAGTATGGCTTCACCTTCGACGAGATCGTCAACGACGACGACACGACGATGGAAAAGAACGGCGTCCAGCTGTTGATCGACTCGATGAGCTACCAGTACCTGGTCGGCGCCGAAATCGACTACAAGGATGACCTCGAAGGCGCGCAGTTCGTGATCAAGAATCCGAACGCCACCTCGACCTGCGGTTGCGGTTCATCGTTCTCGGCCTGAGGTTTTGCCAGGCTGCCCGGTTCGTCCGGGCAATCAGCGGCCCGCACTAGCGGGCCGTTTGCATTTTGGCAGCCGCGTTTTGCTATGCTGGATGCAATGACGGCCCGCTTGTGCGGGCCGTTTGTCTTATGCCGGATACAGCGCGCCCAGGATGCGCAGGCCGCGCGCGCCGGTGACCGCCGGCAGGTTGCCCGGCTCGCGGTTCAGGCAGCGCCAGCCGAGCCAGGCAAAAGCCAGCGCCTCGACCCGGTTCGGCGCCACGCCCAGCGCCGCCGTCGATTCCACCTTCACACCGCCCAGCTCGGCGCCGATGGCGCGCAGCAGCTCGCCGTTATAGGCGCCGCCGCCGCAGACGTACACCGCGTCCGGCTCGATCCCTTCGCCCAGGATGGCCTGCGCGATCGTGGTCGCGGTCAGGCGCAACAGGGTGGCCTGCACGTCGGCCGGCGCCAGATCCGGATGGCTTGCGACCTTGTCATTCAGCCATTGTTCGTGGAACAGGTCGCGACCGGTGCTCTTGGGCGCCGGCTGGCGGAAGTAAGGTTCGTCGAGCAGGGTGGCCAGCAGCGCCGGATCGGCCGTGCCGGTCGCGGCCCAGGCGCCGTCTTCGTCATAGGCGTGGCCCTGATGGCGCGCGATCCACAAATCCATCAAGACATTGCCGGGGCCGGTATCGAAACCGGTCACGCGGCCGTCCGCGTGCAGCACGCTAATGTTGCCGATACCGCCGATGTTGACTACCACGCGCGCCATGCCCGGCGTGCCGAAGGCCGCATGGTGGAAGGCCGGCACCAGCGGCGCGCCCTGGCCGCCGGCGGCGACGTCGCGGCTGCGGAAGTCGGCGACCACGTCCAGCCCGGTCAGCTCGGCCAGCAGCGCCGGGTTGTTGGTCTGGCGCGTGAAACCCAGTTCGGGGCGGTGGCGGATGGTCTGGCCGTGGGCGGCGACCGCCGTGACCGGGCCGGGGCTGGACGGCAGCAGGGCGCGCACGCAGTCGGCATAGACCAGGGCCAGGCCGTTGGCGGCCAGCGCTTCGCGCTCGAGTTCGTTCGGGCTGGCCGATTGCAAGGCCATCAGTTCGGCGCGCAGTTCCGGCGGGAAGGGGGTGAAGGCGGCGGTCAGGGTCCGGATCGCGCCGTTGGAAAAGTCGGCCAGCACGCCGTCGACGCCGTCGAGGCTGGTGCCGGACATCAGGCCGATGAAGAGAGAGGGAGTGGTCATGTGAATATTGTTTCCCGTTATCGTAGGGTGGAAGGGTTTCCCGTCCACGCGGCGATAGTTTGCAGCAAGATCATCCAGCACGATATCGGATCCGATAGCGATCACCGCGTGGACGGCAGAGCCGTCCACCCTACGACCTACCGTATCCAAAACAAAACGCCCTCCGGCATTTGCATGCGACGGAGGGCGTCGGTGTTGCGTTGTTACGGCTGGATCAGCGCGCCGCCATGCCGTTGCCGCTTGGCGCCAGCAGCGAGAAGCGGTGGTTCATCTCGGCAGCTGCCATGCGGAAGCGCGCCAGTTCGGACTGGTTCAGCGGTTGCTGGACCAGCGACTTGAACTTGTTCGGATCCTGGGCCACGCCGGCAACACGGAATTCGTAGTGCAGGTGGGCGCCGGTCGACCAGCCGGTCGAACCGACGTAGCCGATGACCTGGCCCTGGCTGATCTTGCTGCCTTTTTTCATGCCTGGAGCGATGCGGCTCATGTGGGCATAGGCGCTGCTGTAGTTCGACCAGTGCTTGAGCACGACCATATTGCCGTAGCCATTGCCGTTACCGGCGAAGTCGACGGTAGCGTCGGCGACGGCGCGGATCGGGGTGCCGGTGACGGCGGCGTAGTCGACGCCCTTGTGCGCTTTCCACTTGCCCGAAATCGGGTGGGTGCGCATCGAGAAGCCCGACGAAATACGCGAGTACTGCAGCGGCGACTTGAGGAAGGCCTTTTTCAGTGCCTTGCCGTCCAGGCTGTAGTAGCCGCCCTGCTTGCTGATCGGGTCTTCGTACCACACCGACTGGTAGGCGGTGCCGCGGTTGATGAACTCGCCTGCCAGGATGCGGCCGGTTTTCACCAGTTCGCCATCGAGCCAGAAGGTTTCGTAGACCACATTGAAGCGGTCGCCGCGCTTGACGTCGGAGCGGAAGTCGATGCTGGTCGAGAACATCTCGATGATCTCGCCCACCACGGAATCGGGAATGGTGCCGCCGTCCATGTTGGCGTCGTCGGTTGCCGCGTACAGCGACGAGGCGATCTCGCGCGAGCGCATTTCGACGCGACGCTCGAGCTTGGCCGGCTGGTCGAGGGCGACCAGGTTCTCGCCCTTGCGCTCGACCGTGATGGTGCGCGCATTGCCGCTCTTGCCATCGACGACGGTGGCGCTCATCGACAGCAGCATGCCGTTCTCGTCGGTCTCGGCCTGGATGCGCTTGCCGTTAGGCAGCGACAGCAGGCGACGGGCGACCTTGTCGGAACGAACGAACTTCTGGGCTTGAGCGTCCTCGATGCCGAGGCGGGTGAAGATCGAGCCGAGCGAATCGCCGCGGCGGATGCGTTCTTCGTGGATGAATTGCTGCTCGTCTTGCTGGAGGGCGGCAATCTGGTCGGCCAGGTTTGGCAGTTCCAGGTCTTGTGCCACCGACTGGACGGGCAGGTCGGATGGATCGTTGGCGATTGGAGCAACCGCCACCGCGCCAAAGGCGCACATGCTGAGGAAGACGGCGCCGGCGCCGAGCATGCGGGCCTTGCGGGTCGTCGGAACCAGTTGCAGCAGGTGGTTACGGGTGATTTTCTGTATAGGGTTCATGCAATCAGTTAAAATTTGCGGCTGAACTTTCAAGGGCCATGTTCTTATCGCTTCGTAAAGTTTTCTTTAGGAAACGAAAACAGGATCGTGAATTATACCAAAAGAAGTGGTCCTACAACCGTTTTAGCCAATTTCCTACAAGATTTTATGACTTCCACTGCAGCCTCCGGTAACGGCGCTTCGGCGACCGCGTCCGCTCCTTTGCCACTCACCGACAAGGTGCGCGAATCGCTCGCCATCGCCAAGCGCGGCGCCGACGAACTCCTGATCGAAAGCGAGTTCGCACAAAAACTGGCGCGTTCCGAGCAAACCGGCAAACCGCTGCGCATCAAGCTCGGCCTCGACCCGACCGCGCCTGACTTGCACCTCGGCCACACTGTGGTGCTGAACAAACTGCGCCAGCTGCAAGACCTGGGGCACCAGGTGATCTTCCTGATCGGCGACTTCACCTCGATGATTGGCGACCCGTCGGGCCGCAATGCCACGCGTCCGCCGTTGACCCGCGAACAGGTCGAGGAAAACGCGATGACGTATTTCCGTCAGGCCTCGCTGGTGCTCGACGCGGCCCGTACCGAGATCCGTTACAACTCGGAATGGTGCGACCCGCTTGGCGCGCGTGGCATGATTCAATTGGCCTCGCGCTACACCGTGGCGCGCATGATGGAACGCGACGACTTCACCAAACGCTACAAGAGTGGGACTCCGATTGCAGTGCATGAGTTCCTTTATCCTTTGATGCAGGGCTATGATTCGGTCGCTTTGCAGTCGGATCTGGAACTCGGCGGTACCGACCAGAAATTTAATCTGCTGGTCGGTCGTGAATTGCAGAAAGATTACGGCCAGGAACCGCAGTGCATCCTGACCATGCCGCTGCTGGAAGGCCTGGACGGCGTCGACAAGATGTCCAAGTCAAAGAACAACTACATCGGCATCACCGAGGCGCCGAACACCATGTTCGCCAAGCTGATGAGCATCTCGGACACGATGATGTGGAAGTATTTCGATCTGCTGTCGTTCCGCTCGATCGACGATCTGGCCAAACTGAAGGCCGAGGTCGAGGGCGGCGCCAACCCGCGCGACGCGAAAGTGGCGCTCGGCAAGGAAATCGTCACCCGCTTCCATTCCAGCCAGGCCGCGGACGACGCGCTGGCCGACTTCGTCAACCGCAGCAAAGGCGGCATCCCGGACGATGTGCCGGAAGTGGCGCTGTCGGGCGCGCCGCTCGGCCTGCCGCAACTGCTCAAGCAGGCCGGCCTGTGCGCGTCGACCTCGGAAGCGATGCGCATGATCGACCAGGGCGGCGTGCGCATCGACGGCGCCGTGGTCAGCGACAAGGGCCTGCAGATCGACGCCGCCACCTTCGTGGTGCAGGTCGGTAAGCGCAAGTTCGCGCGCGTGACCTTGTCTGCATGATTGGCCTGCTGCAACGCGTGAGCGAAGCGGCGGTGCGCGTCGGCGGCGAGACCGTCGGCGCCATCGGGCCCGGCCTGATGGTGCTGGTGTGCGCCGAAAAGGGCGACAGCGAGCGCGAAGCCGACCAGCTGCTCACCAAGCTGCTGGGCTACCGGGTCTTCTCGGACCAGGCCGGCAAGATGAACCGCAGCGTCACCGACCTGGAGGGCGGCCTGCTGCTGGTGCCGCAGTTTACATTGGCGGCCGATACCCGCTCGGGCACCCGGCCGTCGTTTTCTCCGGCGGCCGCGCCGGAAGACGGACGGCGCCTGTTCGACTATCTCGTGCGCCAGGCGCGCGAGCGCCATGGCATTGTCCAGACCGGCGTGTTCGGCGCCGACATGCAGGTGTCTCTGGTAAACGATGGGCCGGTCACGTTCTGGCTGCGGTTTGATCCGGTCGGGGCATCGCGCTGAAACCCGCGCCGGCCGCCACGGTCAAAATTATCAGCCAGGGAGGAACCATGCGAATCTGGAGCGAGTCATTCACCGACGGCGCGGAAATCCCCGCCGCCTGCGCGTTCGCGGTCAGCGATCCTGACACCCACGTCAAGCTGTCGAGCAACCGCAACCCCCACATCGCCTGGGACGACGTGCCGGCCGGCACCCAGTCGCTGGTGCTGATCTGCCACGATCCCGACGTGCCGTCCGAGGGCGGCGACGTCAACAAGGAAGGGCGCAGCGTGCCGGCTTCGCTGCCGCGCGTCGATTTCTTCCACTGGATACTGGTCGACATTCCGGTCTGCCTCAAGTCGCTGGCCGAAGGCATGTTCTCGGACATGGTCACGCCGCATGGCAAGCCCGGTCCGCTGGTGCCGTTCACCATCAAGAACGGCACCGAGCACCAGGTGCGCCACGGCGTCAACGACTACACCGGCTGGTTCGCGCAAGACCCCGACATGGCCGGCGAGTTCTATGGCTACGACGGCCCCTGTCCGCCGTGGAATGACGAGCAGGTGCACACTTACATCTTCACGCTGTACGCGCTCGACATCCCGCGCCTGCCGCTCGACGGCCGCTTCACGGGGCAAGAGGCGCGCATGGCGATCCGCGGCCATATCCTGGACGAAGCGCGCATCTTCGGGGTGTATTCGCTCAACCCGGCGCTGGAATTCAATGGCGCGGCCGACCTGAAATAAGCGGCCCGCGTTTCATCCGTCACCACTACTTGCCCCGAGGTTCGGGCACTGGAACCTCATGTCGTCTAGTTTACAAGCCGCGTCGCCGGGCGCCACCACCATCCTCTTGATCCGCCACGGCGAAACCGCCTGGAACGCCGAGCGCCGGCTGCAGGGACATCTCGATATCGCGCTCAATGCCGAAGGCGAGCGCCAGGCGGCGGCGCTGGGGCGGGCGCTGGCGGGGGAGCATGTCGACTTGGTCATTTCGAGCGACCTGGGGCGGGCGCGGCAGACGGCCGAGGCAATCGTGCGGGCGCGTGACGAGCCGCTCGATCACGTGCGGCGCGATTCGAAGCTGCGCGAGCGCTGCTATGGCGGCTTCGAAGGCTTGCTGTACAGCGAGATCGCTGCGCGTTTTCCGCTCGAGTTTGCGGCCTGGCAGGCGCGCAATGTGGACGCCGAATTGCCGCAGGGGGAGAACTGCGGGGAGACTTTCCGCCAGTTCTTCGACCGGGCGATGACGGCGATCCTGGGCCATGCCGCGCAACATCAGGGCAAGACGCTGGCGCTGGTGGCGCATGGCGGGGTGCTCGAGTGTGCGTATCGGGCGGCGCTGGGCTTGCCGCTCGAAACGCCGCGCGACTTCAAGGTGCATAACGCGAGCGTGAACCGGTTCGTAGCCGAAGAGGGCAGGTTGCGTCTGGTGAGTTGGGGCGAGGTCGAGCATTTGCAGCAGAAGGTGCTGGACGATTTGTCGTGATCGGCTTTCCTGGTCGCTCGACCGGAGTGGCTCTGGTGTGCGAGCCGAGCTTGTGGCGTAAAGACACCCCGTCCTTTTGCCTGTAATCGCCTCGCACCGTAACTCTCAAACCCCTTTTTTAGCACGTTGCCAATATCGCACGCGCAACAATCTAAAAAATTGTGCTGATAATTTGAGCAGCGCTTGGGGTAAAATAGCAGGTTCCCGAGAAACTTTTGTGATTTTCTTCTGTGCAAATCGGTCCTTATCATCTGCGAAATAACGTCTTCGTCGCCCCCATGGCCGGGGTGACCGACCGGCCGTTCCGCCAGCTGTGCAAGCAGCTCGGGGCCGGCTACGCGGTGTCCGAGATGGCGGCGTCGAATCCGCGCCTGTGGGCCAGCGAAAAGACCTCGCGCCGCACCGACCACGCGGGCGAGATGGAGCCGAAGGCGGTGCAGATCGCCGGCGCCGATCCGAAAGACCTGGCCGATTGCGCCAAGTTCAACGTCGAGCGCGGCGCCCAGATCATCGACATCAATATGGGCTGCCCGGTCAAGAAGGTCTGCAACAGCTGGTGCGGTTCGGCCCTGCTGCAGCACGAAGAGCTGGTCGAGCGCATCCTGCACGCCGTGGTGGAAGCCGTCGACGTGCCGGTGACGCTGAAGTTCCGCACCGGCTGGGACCGCCAGAACAAGAACGCGTTGCGCATCGCGCGCATGGCCGAACAGGCCGGCATCCAGATGCTGACCCTGCACGGCCGCACCCGCGCCGACGGCTACAAGGGCGAGGCCGAGTACGACACCATCCGCGCCGTCAAGGCATCGGTCGGTATTCCGGTGGTTGCCAACGGCGACATCACCACGCCCGAAAAGGCCAAGTTCGTGCTCGACTACACCGGCGCCGACGCCGTCATGATCGGCCGCGCCGCCCAGGGCCGGCCATGGATCTGCCGCGAAATCGACCACTACCTGCGCACCGGCGAACACCTGCCGGCGCCGCTGGTGGAAGAAGTGCGCGCGCTGATGAACGAGCACTTGCCGGCGCACTACGCCTTCTACGGCGATTTTATTGGCGTGCGCAGCGCGCGCAAGCACATCGGCTGGTACGTGCAGGATCTGCCGGGCGGGGAAGAATTCCGCCAGCGCATGAACCTGCTGGAATCGACCACCGAACAATTGGCCGCAGTCGATGCCTTTTTTGAATCGCAACGGCGGCATGGCGAGCGGTTACAATACCGCCCCGCGCATCCTGCCCTCGACGCGATCGCGGCATAACAGGCACCAGAAGAAGAACAACAGGGGACGCGCTGCGCGAGAGCGGAGCACTTATCAACACCAGGATGAAGCAGCAGAAGACATGAGCAAAGAAAGTATCCAGGAAGTCGTCCAAAAGAGTCTTGAAGACTATTTCAACGATCTGGGCGAGCAAAAGCCGTCCAATATCTACGACATGATGGTGCTGACCGTCGAAAAGCCGGTGTTGGAGGTCGTGATGTCGCGCGCCGACGGCAACCAGTCGCATGCCGCCCAGATGCTGGGCATCAACCGGAACACTTTGCGCAAGAAACTGCAAGAGCACGGATTGCTCTGATCTGACGTCGTGGCCGCGCCCACGCGCGCGGCCTTGTCAGGTCCGCGTCCGGCGCACGAATTACCAACCACAGGCCACACCATGATCAAACAAGCTCTGATTTCCGTTTCCGACAAGACCGGCGTGCTCGATTTCGCACGTGCACTGAGCGCGCTGGGCGTCAATATCCTGTCCACTGGCGGTACCGCCAAGCTGCTGCAGGATAACGGCGTGCCGGTAACCGAAGTCGCCGACTACACTGGCTTCCCGGAAATGCTGGACGGCCGCGTCAAGACCCTGCACCCGAAAGTGCACGGCGGCATCCTGGCCCGCCGCGACTTCCCCGAGCACGTCGCCAAGCTGGAAGAGCACGGCATTCCGCAGATCGACATGGTGGTGGTCAACCTGTACCCGTTCCAGCAGACCGTTGCCAAAGAACAGTGCTCGCTGGAAGACGCGATCGAAAACATCGACATCGGCGGCCCGACCATGCTGCGCTCGGCGGCCAAGAACCACCGCGACGTGGTGGTGATCGTCGATCCAAGCGACTACGGCGTGGTGCTGGCCGAGATGAAGGGCGCCGGCGAAGCGACCGGCCCGGTCAGCTATGAAACCAAGTTCCGCCTGGCCAAAAAAGTGTTCGCGCACACCGCGCAATACGACGGCGCCATCACCAACTACCTGACCAGCCTGGGCGAAGACCGCGCGCACGCGACCCGCTCGAGCTTCCCGCAGACCCTGAACATGGGCTTCGAGAAAGTGCAGGACATGCGCTACGGCGAGAATCCGCACCAGGGCGCCGCGTTCTACCGCGACCTGATCACGATTGATGGCGCACTGGCCAACTACACCCAGCTGCAAGGCAAGGAGCTGTCGTACAACAACATCGCCGACGCCGATGCGGCCTGGGAATGCGTCAAGTCGCTGGGCGGCCTGGGCCAGTCGGCCGGCTGCGTGATCGTCAAGCACGCGAATCCATGCGGCGTTGCGATCGGCGTCGATGCGCTGGACGCCTACTCGCGCGCGCTGCAGACCGACCCGACCTCGGCCTTCGGCGGCATCATCGCCTTCAACGTCGAAGTCGACGGCAAGGCGGCCGAAGCGCTGGCCAAGCTGTTCGTCGAAGTGCTGATCGCGCCGTCGTTCACCGCCGAAGCGCGCCAGATCATGGCGGCCAAGCAGAACGTGCGTCTGCTGGAAATTGCGCTGGGCAATGGCCAGAACGCCTACGACGTCAAGCGCGTCGGCGGCGGCCTGCTGGTGCAATCGCCGGACGCCAAGAACGTGGAACTGGCGGATGTGCGCGTGGTCAGCAAGAAGCAGCCGACCCAGCAGCAACTGCAAGACCTGATGTTCGCCTGGCGCGTTGCCAAGTACGTCAAGTCGAATGCGATCGTGTTCTGCGGTAACGGCATGACGCTGGGTGTCGGCGCTGGCCAGATGAGCCGTATCGACTCGGCACGCATCGCCTCGATCAAGGCCCAGAACGCCGGTCTGTCGCTGGCTGGCTCGGCAGTGGCGTCGGATGCGTTCTTCCCGTTCCGCGATGGCCTGGACGTCGTGGTCGACGCCGGCGCGACCTGCGTGATCCACCCGGGCGGCTCGATGCGCGATCAGGAAGTGATCGACGCGGCCGACGAGCGTGGTGTGGTGATGCTGTACACCGGCACCCGTCACTTCCGTCATTAATTCGACCGGCGTTGAACGCGTGGACGGGGAACCCGTCCACGCGTTCAAATCACGTATGATTGACCGCACCGCGTACCGACACCGCGCAAACGCGTGCTGCAAATCCATCACGCACCTGTGTTTTTGCACAGTATTTTTCCCACGAACACCCCCAGCCGGGGTAACATTCCATAATGATTATTCTCGGCATCGACCCGGGCCTGCGCACGACGGGGTTCGGCGTCATTGAAAAACACGGCGCCAAGCTGCGCTACATCGCTTCGGGCACCATCAAGACCGGGCTCGAGGGCGCGCTGCCGCCGCGCCTGAAAATCATCCTGCACGGCGTCAGCGAAGTCGTCGCCACTTACCGCCCCCACTGCGCGGCCATCGAAAAAGTGTTCGTCAACGTGAATCCTCAGTCCACGTTGCTGCTGGGCCAGGCGCGCGGCGCCGCGATCACTGCGCTGGTCGGCGCCGACCTCGATGTGGCGGAGTACACTGCGGTGCAGGTCAAGCAGGCCGTGGTCGGCACCGGCAAGGCGGCCAAGCCGCAGGTGCAGGACATGGTCTCGCGGTTGCTGAAGCTGCCGGGCCTGCCGGGCAGCGATGCCGCCGACGCCCTCGGCGTGGCGATCTGCCACGCCCACGGCATGGACACGCTGGCGCTGCTGGGCGCGCTGTCGCCCGACATGCAGGCGCTGCGCATGAAGAACAGCCGTCTCGTCTCTTAAGTTTTTAAAAGAACAATCCAAGGAACACCCAGATGATCGGTCGCCTCTCCGGAACCCTGCTCGAAAAAACGCCGCCGCACGTGCTGGTCGACTGCAATGGCGTCGGCTATGAAGTCGACGTGCCGATGAGCACCTTCTACAACTTGCCGCACACCGGCGAAAAGACCGTGCTGTTCACCCACCTGGTGGTGCGCGAGGACGCCCACCTGCTGTTCGGCTTCGGCTCGGTGTCCGAGCGCGCGCTGTTCCGCCAGCTGATCAAGATCACCGGCATCGGCGCGCGCATGGCGCTGGCGATCCTGTCGGGCATGACGGTGGCCGAGCTGTCGCAGGCGGTCACGCTGCAGGAAACCGGGCGCCTGGTGAAGGTGCCGGGCATCGGCAAGAAGACCGCCGAGCGCCTGCTGCTGGAACTGAAGGGCAAACTCGGCGCCGACATCGGCGTGACTGCCGGCGCCGCGCGCGACGACACCCAGACCGATGTGCTCAATGCGCTGGCCGCGCTCGGTTACTCGGACAAGGAAGCGCTGCTGGCGACCAAGAACATGCCTGCCGGATCGAGCGTTTCGGACGGCATCAAGTTCGCCCTGAAGGCGCTCTCCAAGGCTTAAGGCAAATACGATATGAGCATCCAGACCGACAATTTCACAGAGCAGCGCATCATCGATTCGACGCCGGCCTCGCCCAACGAGGAAGCGATCGAACGCGCCTTGCGGCCGAAGCAGCTGGACGAATACGTCGGCCAGGAAAAGATCCGCGACCAGCTCGAGATCTTCATCAGCGCCGCGCGCAAGCGCCGCGAAGCGCTGGACCACACGCTGCTGTTCGGCCCGCCGGGTCTGGGTAAAACCACGCTGGCGCACATCATCGCGCGCGAGATGGGCGTCAACCTGCGCTCGACCTCGGGCCCGGTGCTCGAGCGCCCGGGCGACCTGGCCGCGCTGCTCACCAACCTCGAGCCGAACGACGTGCTGTTCATCGACGAGATCCACCGTCTGTCGCCGGTGGTCGAGGAGATCCTGTATCCGGCGCTCGAGGACTACCAGATCGACATCATGATCGGCGAAGGCCCGGCGGCGCGCTCGGTCAAGCTCGACCTGCAGCCGTTCACCCTGGTCGGCGCCACCACCCGCGCCGGCATGCTGACCAATCCGCTGCGCGACCGCTTCGGCATCGTGGCACGCCTGGAGTTCTACAACGTCGACGAGCTGACCAAGATCGTGGCGCGCAGCGCCGCGCTGCTCGAAGCGCCGATCGACCAGGACGGCGCGCGCGAAGTGGCCAAGCGCGCACGCGGCACGCCGCGTATCGCCAACCGCCTGCTGCGCCGCGTGCGCGACTATGCCGAGGTCAAGGGCAACGGCGAGATCACGCGCGAGATGGCCGATCGCGCGTTGAAGATGCTGGACGTCGATACCGTCGGCTTCGACGTGATGGACCGCAAGCTGCTGGAAGCGGTGCTGTTCAAGTTCGCCGGCGGCCCGGTCGGCATCGGCAACCTGGCGGCGGCGATCGGCGAAGCGGCCGACACCATCGAGGACGTGCTGGAACCCTACCTGATCCAGCAGGGCTACCTGCAGCGCACCCCGCGCGGACGCATCACCACGCCGCTGGCGTATCAACACTTCGGCGTCACCGCGCCGCGCATCAGCCCGACGGGCGACTTGTGGGACAACCTGCCGCCGGCCTGAGTGCCTGATGTCTACCTGACATTTGTCATCCAGGATTGATGGCAAGCGCTTCTGCCGCGGCGGCGGCGGCCTGCGCATACTGGTTTCCACACCAACCCGTGAGGAAACCATGTCCACCCCAGTCCTGAAAGCCCTGCTCGCCGCCGCCGGTTTTACCCTGTCCACCCTGGCGCTCGGCGCCGCCACCCTGGTCGAGAACGTGCGCGTGTTCGACGGCAAGAGCGTGCACGAACGGCGCTCGGTGCTGTTCGATGGCGGCGTCATCATCGATGCCGATTTCCGCGGTACAGCCCCGGCCGGTGCGCGCATCGTCAGCGGCGCCGGCCGCACCTTGCTGCCGGGCCTGATCGACGCCCACACCCACGCATTCAAGGGATTCGACCTGCCGCTGATGTTCGGCGTCACCACCCAGATCGACATGTTCACCGCCGTGCCATTGATGCAGCAGGTCAAGCGCAGCATGGCGGCCGGCACCAACGCCGGCGCCGCCGACATGTTCTCGGCCGGCACGCTGGCCACGGCGCCGAACGGCCACGGCACCCAGTATGGCTTCCCGATCCCGACCCTGACCCGCCCCGATGAAGCGCAGGCCTTCGTCGACGCCCGCATCGCCGAAGGCTCGGATTTCATCAAGATCGTGCTGGAGCAGGGAGGCAAGGGTACCAGCAAGATGAACTCGCTCGACATCGCCACCGCCACGGCGCTGATCGAGGCCGCGCACCGGCGCGGCAAGCTGGCCGTGGTCCACGTCAGCAACGAAGGCGATGCGCGCGCGGCGCTGGAAGCGGGCGCGGACGGATTGGTGCATTTGTTTCTCGGCGCCGCGCCGCAGGCCGGGACGGTCGACAGCCTGGCCCGGCTGGCGAAAGCGAAAGGTGCGTTCGTGATCCCGACCTTCGCCGTGCTGGAAAGCATGGCCGGGACGCGCGGCGACGACCTGCTGGCCGAACCCGGGCTGGCAGCGCTGGTCGACCGTGAAGGCGCGGCCACGCTCAAGACGCGCTATGGAGAACAGGCGCGCCCGCAAATGCTGGCCACGCCGAAGGCGGTCACTGCCGCGCTGCAGCGCGCCGGTGTGCCTGTGCTGGCCGGCACCGACGCCGGCAATGCCGGCACCCTGTACGGCATCAGCATGCACCGCGAACTGGCAGCCCTGGTCGAAGCCGGCCTGAGCCCGACCGCGGCGCTGGCCGCCGCCACCAGCGCGCCCGCGGCCGCCTTCAAGCTTGGCCAGCGCGGCTGCATCGCCAAGGGCTGCAAGGCCGACCTGTTGCTGGTCGACGGCAACCCGACGGCCGACATCAAGGCCACGCGCCGCATCGTCGAAGTCTGGAAGGACGGGCAGAGCAGCGCCGCCTTGCGCGACGCCAAACGCCGGCAAGTGGCGCGGGAACTCGGCGGCGCTACGCGCCAGGTTTTGCCGTCGGACGGGCGCATCAGCGACTTCAGCGCCGCCCGCTTGGGTAGTCCCTTCGGCAGCGGCTGGGTGCCGTCGACCGACCAGTTCGCCGGCGGCAAGTCCAGCGTCAAGCTCGCCATCCTGCCGGCGCTGCCCGACGGCCAGGTGCCGCTCGCGGTGCAGGCGACGGTCGCACCGGGCCTGCCGTTCGCCTGGTCCAGCGTCGCCTTCATGCCCGGCGCCCAGCCGATGGGGGCGGCCGACCTGAGCGCCGCCAGGACCCTGCGCTTTCGCGTGCGCGGCGACGGCAAGACCTACCAGGTGATGACGATGGGCGCCGGTAACATGCGGCCCAGCAGCGTGCCGTTCGTCGCCAGGGCCGAGTGGGAAGAGATCAGCATTCCCTTGACGGCCTTCGCTGGCATCGATCCGGCCGCGGTCGCCATGCTAGGATTCAGTGCCGGACCGCAACCGGGCGAGTATCGCTTCGAGCTGGTGGATGTGCGCCTGCTGGAACAATAACGATCGCGGAGAACGACGATGATAAGCACCATCCGGCAAGCGCTGGCGCGGCCCTGGATCCCGCCCGAATACGGCAAGCTGCAATACCTGTGGCTACTGTCGCTGGGCTATATGTTCTGGAAGTTTGCCTACATGACGCCGGCGCCGCTCGAAATGGCGCTGCTGGCGCTGACCATCGCACTGTTCGTTCCGCTGTACTGCGCCAGCTTCTGGGCGCGCGGCTGGCAGGTGGCCGCCTGCGCGGCGGCAAGCTGCCTGATCGGCGCGCTGTGGGCGCGCTGGAACGCGGGCGCCGCCAGCTTCTTCATCTTCGCCTGCGCCATGTGCGCCAGCCTGCCGACGGCGGCGCGCGCGGTCGGCGCCATGCTGGCCGTGATCGCCTGCGGAGCGGTGGCCTCGTTCCTGGCCGGCCCGATGCAGGTGGTGTTCCTGCTGCCGCTGCTGCTGATCGGCTTGCCGGTCGGGCTATCGACGCTGATGGACTTGCGCATGCGTGAGTCGCGCCGGCAACTGATGCGCAAGCAGGAAGAAGTCGAACACATGGCGCGCATCGCCGAACGCGAACGCATCTCGCGCGACCTGCATGACCTGCTCGGCCATTCGCTGTCGCTGATCGCGCTCAAGGCCGAACTGGCCGGCAAGCTGGCGCCCCAGGACATGGCCGCCTGCACGCGCGAAATCGCCGACATCGAAACCGCCGCGCGCGCGGTGCTGGCCGAGGTGCGCACCGCCGTCAGCGGCTACCGCGAAAGCGGACTGGCGCAAGCCCTGGCCAGCGTCCGCGCCAGCCTGCTGGCCGCCGACGTGGCGCTGGACGAACGGGTCGAGCGGGTCGAACTGGCGCCGGCCGCCGAGCACGTGGTGGCGCTGGCCGTGCGCGAGGCGGTGACCAACATCATCCGTCATGCACACGCCTCGCGCTGCACTGTGTCACTGGTGCGCGAGCAGCATGGCGGCCAGGCCCACGCCGTGCTGCGCGTGCTGGACGACGGCCGCCTGCGCAGCACCGACGAGCTGAAACCCGGCAACGGCCTGGACGGCATGCGGGCGCGCGCGGCAGCGCTCGGCGGGCGGCTGTCGCTGCGCGCCGAAAGCGGCCTGGCGCTTGAGCTGCAGGTGCCGGCAGGGGTGGTGACAGGGGCGGTGACATGATCCGCATCCTGATCGCCGAAGACCAGAAACTGGTGCTGGGTGCGCTGAGCGCGCTGCTGCGGCTGGAGCCCGATTTCGAAGTGGTCGGCAGCGCCTCTGACGGCCGCGAGGCGCTGGCGCTGGCAGAAAGCCTGGTTCCCGACATCGTCCTGACCGACATCGAAATGCCGCACATGACCGGCATCGAACTGGCGCAGGCGCTGGTGCAACGCAAGCTGGCGTGCCGGGTGGTGGTGGTAACCACCTTCGCGCGCAGCGGCTACCTGCGGCGCGCGATGCAGGCCGGCGTGCGCGGCTACCTGCTCAAGGACGCGCCGGTCGAGGCACTGGCGCAGGCAATCCGCGCCGTGCACGAGGGTGGACGCGCGATCGCGCCCGAGCTGGCGCTGGAAAGCTGGAACAGCGGCAACGATCCGCTGACCGAGCGCGAGCGTCAGGTCTTGCGCCTGGCGGGGGAGGGACGCAGCAGCGGCGAGATCGCGCGCCAGGTGCACTTGTCCGAAGGCACGGTGCGCAACTACCTGTCGGAAGCGATCAGCAAGCTCGGCGCCGGAAACCGGGTCGAAGCCTACCGGATGGCGCGCGACGCCGGCTGGCTGTAGAAAACGTCGTCGAGACTCAGGCGCGCGGCAGGGCGCGCAGCTGCGGTTCGCGCGGTTCGCGCCGGCGCAGCGGACGATGCCCCTGGGCGCGCACCACGCCGTACACCATGGTCAGATACAGCACCAGCGCCAGGCCCAGCATCAGGCTGCACATCCACAGCAGCACCGGCACGCCGCCGCGCCACAGGACGGCGGCGCTGGCCAGCGTAGGCAGCGCCAGCAGCAGCGCGGCGAGCGAGCGCAACGTCGGCACGCGGCGCATGCGGTGGCCGGCCAGGCCGATCAGGAAAAAGGCGCTCGACGCCAGCGCCATGCAGGCCAGGAAGGCGGCGGCAAAGCGGGCGTCGGGGACTGCGGCGCCGATCGGAAACAGGATCATGGGTGGCGCCACCAGCACCAGGATGCCGGCGGCAAGACAGACAAAACGCAGGAACATCATGACAGTTCCTTGCGCGACCAACGATGATGGTTTGTCGAATTCATGGCAAGTCACAGAAAAACGGCCCTGCCGGATAGCAGTTGCGTAAAGATATCACATAGTCAATATTGACTGAATGTGAATGTACCAAACGGGCGCGGCAGATCCGTCACTTCAGGTCGATAAATCTGTCGTGAAATTGTCGCGCCGCCCAGCGCAGCGCAGGCCGCCGCGCTAGCGAATCACGCGCGAGGCCGGCTGGCTGTAGCGGCTGCCGGATGCGGTCTTGCGCCGCAGCGGCGTCCACTGGATCGGACGCGGCGCCCGTTTCGGCACGATCTTCTTCTGTGGCACGTGCATCAGCGGGTAGATGAACGAAAAATAGAGCAGTACCGTCAGCACCAGCAGGAAGGTGCACAGGTAGACCATCATCATGTTGCTGGCGTGCCAGATGACGATGGCGCTGGCGCCGAACGGCACCATCAGCAGCAGCGCCGTAAGCGAGCGCAGCAGGTGATCGTTCTTCATGCGGTGCCCGGTCATCGCCACCAGGAAAAAGCCGCTCGAGGCCAGCGCCAGGCCGACCAGCACGATGTACGGTTCGGCCCAGTCCGGAATGCCGTGCGCGGTCGAGGCCAGCAGTGCGGCCGGCAGCAGGATGCCGAACACGCCGCCCGCCAGACTCAGGAGGCGCAGTACGCGCATCGCCCGTCCGCGAAAGACGGGACGCGCGGCGCGGGAGACGGTATTCGAGGGCATGCTGTCAGGCGGATCGGGTCAGGAAGTATTGACCACAGCATAGCCGACAACGCGCGCCGTGGGAACAGCGCTACGCTTGGCGCCGCTAGTGGCCGACGCTCTTCGAGAACAGGTTGATCACCATGACGCCGCCGACGATCATCGCCAGTCCGGCAATCGCCGCCAGGTCCAGCGTCTGCTTGAACCAGAACCAGCTCACCAGCGAAATCAGCACGATGCCGACACCGGACCAGATCGCGTAGGCGATGCCGGTCGGCAGCACGCGCAGGCTGAAGGTGAGCAGGTAGAACGACAGCGCGTAGCAGCCGACCGTGACCAGGCTCGGCAGGGGGCGGGTAAAGCTGTCGGAGGCTTTGAGGGCGGTGGTGCCGATCACTTCGGACACGATCGCCAGTCCGAGGTAGATGTAGGCCTGGTTCAGGGTCATTGAAACGAATGCAAAAATGAAGGCGGCACGTCGCCGGGCCGCCGGTGGAACGTTGTGGCGCTTATTGTTCGCGCACCCAGGTCTGGCTGCGGCCGAACATCGGCGCACCGATATAGCCGCGTACTTCGAGCTTGCTGCCGTTGTCCTTCAGCGTGGCCTTGCTCTTGTAGGTCTTGCCGGCCGCCGGGTCGAGGATTTCGCCGCCGCTGTAGTCGTTGCCGTCCTTCTTCAGGCCCGACAGGATGGTCATGCCGATCATCGGCTGGTCCTTGCGCGTGTCGGTGCATTTCACGCATTTCGGATTCTGGTCCTGGTCGGCCGGGCGGTACAGTTTTTCGATCTTGCCGGTCAGGATGCCGGCGTCTTCGGTGATGCGCACCAGCGCCTTCGGCTTGCCGGTCTCGTCGTCGATGGTCTTCCAGGTGCCGACCGGCGAGGCGTTCTGGGCCAGGGCAGCGGCGGACAGGGCAAAGAGGGTGGCGGCCAGGCCGGCCTTGGTCAGGTTGCGCATGGTAAGTCTCCAGTGTTGTTGTTGGTAAGCCGAGTGTAGCAAACCCTGCTGCCCGCGGGAGAACCGGAAATCAGAGGATTGCTTCCACAGCGCCGCCGGCATTCAGGGCGCGTTGCGCACGTCTTCCGGCGTCACCTGATGGCGCCGCTCGGCCGGCCGGGTCAGCACGCGCAGGCTGACTTCGAGCGGCACGCCCTGCTGGGCCAGCTGGTGCGCGGCGGGGCGCAGTTGGTCGGCAACGTCGTGCATCACGGCGTCGATAATGAGAGCGGTCTTATAGTCGGTTCGGCGGTCCATGGCGCGATCCTACCATGGGGGCGCTGCTGAGCGGGAAGGCACAGAAATTGCTGTATAAAGTTGCTGGATATTCATCCAAGTTGCTGTATCTTTGCAATGCTTGTACCGCAGTTTTTTTCAACGATATCAAAGGACGGCTGGCCGTGCGCCACAGTCCTGGCGAAAGGTGGAAATGATCGATCTGGTGAATGCCATCAACGGCGTGGTCTGGAGTCCCGCGCTGATTGCCCTATGTTTGGGCGTTGGCTTGTACTTTTCGGTGCGTTCGCGCTTCCTGCAGTTGCGCCACGTGCGCGAAATGACGCGCCTGATGCGCGAGGGTAAGCCTTCGGACGAAGGCGTGTCCTCGTTCCAGGCCCTGGCCATGACGCTGGCCGGCCGGGTCGGCACCGGCAACATCGCCGGCGTGGCCACCGCGATCACCTTCGGCGGCCCGGGCGCCGTGTTCTGGATGTGGGCGGTGGCCTTCCTCGGCGCCAGCTCGGCCTTCGTCGAATCGACCCTGGGCCAGGTCTACAAGGAACAGATCGGCAAGCAATACCGCGGCGGTCCGGCCTTCTACATCGAGAAAGGCCTGGGCATGAAATGGTATGCCTGGATCTTCGCCATCACCACCGTGTTCGCCACCGGCCTGCTGCTGCCGGGCGTGCAGGCCAACTCGATCGCCGAAGGCCTGCGCACCGCCGCCGGCATCGACGCCAACGTCACCGCCGCCGTGCTGGCGATCGCGCTGGCCTTCATCATCTTCGGCGGCGTCAAGCGCATCGCCAGCTTCGCCGAATACGTGGTGCCGTTCATGGCGCTGGGCTACATCGTGGTGGCCTGCGTGATCGTGTTCCTGCACATCGAGGCGCTGCCGGGCGTGATCTCGCTGATCTTCAGCTCGGCCTTCGGCCTGGACGCCGGTTTCGGCGCCATCCTCGGCATGGCCATCATGTGGGGCGTCAAGCGTGGCGTGTATTCGAACGAAGCCGGCCAGGGCACCGGCCCGCACGCCTCGTCCGCCGCCGAAGTCAGCCATCCGGCCAAGCAGGGCCTGGTGCAGGGCTTCTCGGTGTATATCGACACCCTGTTCGTGTGCTCGGCCACCGCCTTCATGCTGCTGATTACCGGCCAGTACAACGTCGAGGCGCCCGACGGCAGCGCGCTGTACGTGGGCGTGCAGGGCGTGGCTGCGGGGCCGGGCTACGTACAGACTGCGCTCGAGAACGTGATGCCGGGCTTCGGCGCGCTGTTCGTGGCGATCGCGCTGCTGTTCTTCGCCTTCACCACCATCGTCGCTTACTACTACATTGCCGAGACCAACATCGCCTACATGGACCGCAACGCGCGCCATCCATGGATGAACTTCCTGCTGAAACTGTTCATCATCGGCGCCACCGTGTACGGCGCGGTGAAGACCGCCGACGTCGCGTGGGCGCTGGGCGACATGGGCGTGGGGCTGATGGCCTGGCTCAACATCGTGGCCATCGTGCTGCTGCATAAGGTGGCGTTCAAGTGCCTGCGCGACTACGAGGCGCAAAAGGCGGCCGGCAAGGATCCGGAATTCGATCCGCAAGCGCTGGGTATCAAGAACGCCGACTACTGGGAACGGCGCGTGGCGGCACTGCGCACCGGCGGCGCCGAGAAGAGCGACCGGGCCGCCTGACCGGCTTGCACCGGCGGCCACAGCGACGTCAAGCGCCGGCCGCTGGCGCCACGTAACGCATCGCCACGTTGCACCGTTCATAGCGCGCGCCGTAGCGCGCCATGATGTCGGCATCGTGGCGGAAGCCCGCCTTCTCGTACAGGTGCACGGCGGCGGCGCACTTGGCATTGCTGAGCAAATAGAGCGGCTCGGCCCCGAGCGCCATGGCGCGCTCGATCATTGCCGCCAGCAGGAACTCTCCCGCCTTCAGGCCGCGCGCGCTTTTTCTGACCCCCATCTTGGTCAGCTCGAACCCTCCGGCGCCGGTCTTCTGCAGCGCGCAGGTGCCGACGATGCCCAAGCCCTCGGCCTCGACGAACAGGATCTCGCCGCCGGGCTCGATGATGCTGGTGCGCGGATGCTGCAGCACCTCGCGGTCGGTATCTTCCAGGCTGAACATCTCGTTGATCCACTCGGCATTGATGTCGTGGAAGTGGCCGGCCAGCTCGTCGCTGAATTCGCGGACGCGCAGCGGATCGGGCGTGGCCTGGGCCGCCAGCACCTCGAGCGGCGTCACCTCCAGCGCGTCTTCCAGCTGCGCCAACTGGCGCATGAAGGCATCGGCCTGCTCGCCCAGCAGCGCCAGCACTGCCTGCCCCACCTGCGGCATCACCTGCATCCTGGTGCAGGCCAGGGCGGCCTCGCCGGCTTCGGTCAGCGACACCGTGCGCTGGCGCCCGTCCTCGCCTTGCTGCGATTGCGCCAGCCCCAGGTCGATCAGCTGGCCGATGCCGCGCGTCGCGCCCGGCTGGCTGATGCCCACGAACTGCGCCACTTCACCGATCGTCATCGCGCGTTCGCCGAGGGCGGCAAGCAGGGGAATCTGGGCTGGCTGCAGCGTCAATCCCGCGGTCCCCGCTACTTTCGCCGCGCCGGCCTGTAGCCGTTCGCCGAGGCGCTTGAGTCGGCTTCCCAGGAATACCGCCCCGTGATCGCGCAGGATATCGTCCATTTTTGCCACCTCCATAACGTGTTATATAACAGTGTATGTAAACCGGAGAAGGTTTGTCAATGCAGCTGTCGGCGCTGAATGTCAGGCCGAAGTGATGGCGAAGTAGGCGAGGAACATGGCAATGGCGGCGTCGATCACCCGCTCCTGTTCAGCCTCGGCCAGCGGCGCCGCACCCATCGCGATCTGCGGCCAGAAGGCGAAGGTCTTGACCTGGCCTTGCAGCAGGGTGGCGGCGAAGGTCGGGTCGCCGGGCTTGAGCCGGCCGTCGTCCTGCGCCGCGCGGATCCAGCGCGTCACGCCTTCTTCCAGTTCGCCAAGCCGCGCCAGGATCGGCAGCGTGCGCTCGGGCGCGTGGATCGCTTCGCCGATCGCTACCCGCGCCAGGTCGAGGAAGTCGCGGTCGGCCAGGCTGCGCATCTTCTGGCGCATCAGTTCTTCCAGTTGCTCGCGCAGGCTCAGGTCACGCCGATACACCAGCTCAAGCATGCCGGCGCTGCTCTCGAACATCTGCATGATGGTCTCGGCGAACAACGTTTCCTTGCTGGCGAAATGGTTGTAGACGGTGCGCTTGGACACCTCGGCCAGGGCGGCGATGCTGTCCACGCTGGCGTTCTCGTAACCATGGACACGGAATTGCTCGGCGGCAGCGGCAAGGATCGCACTGCGCTTGCGGTCAGTGAGGCGGGTAGGAGCGGTCATGGCTTAATTTTACACTCAGTAGTTTACTTTCTCAATTTTCGATACTACACTGTGTAGTGTAGTTTTATTGAATTCACCACGCGAATCCACCGAGACCATGCGCTTACTCTTCGCCACCTTCATTCTGGGAGCACTTCTTATCATGGCTGCCTGCACCTCCATCGCCGCGACCGCCAACGCGTCCGCACAAGCTTCCCCGCAATACCACGACGGCAAGTTCCGCAACCCGGTGCCGCTGCGCCAGTACAGCTTCGGCGAGATGGCGGGCCTGTGGTGGAAGGCCATGGTCGACAAGCCGGCCGGCACCATCCCCAAGGGCAAGGTACCGGTGCGCGCGCTGAGCCGCGCCGCATTGCTGGCCGCGCCCGACAACACCCTGTACCGTCTCGGTCACTCGACCATGCTGATCAAGCTGGCGGGCGATTTCTACCTGACCGATCCCGTGTTCTCGGAACGTGCCTCCCCGGTGCAATGGGCCGGCCCGGCGCGCTTCCATGCGCCGCCGATCACGATCGACGAACTGCCGCCGATCAAGGCCGTGGTCCTGTCGCACGACCATTACGACCACCTCGACTACGCCGCCATCAAGGCGCTGGCGGCCAAGACCGAGGTGTTCCTGACGCCGCTGGGTGTGGGCGACCGGCTGGTGAAGTGGGGCGTCGACGCCGCCAAGGTGCGCCAGTTCGACTGGTGGCAAGAGACCAGAGTCGGCCCTGTGCGCCTGGTGGCGACCCCGGCCCAGCACTTCTCGGGCCGTACGCCGACCGACCGCGACTCGACCCTGTGGGCTTCATGGGTGATCCTGCACGACGACCTGCGCCTGTTCTTCAGTGGCGATACCGGCTACTTCAAGGGCTTCAAGGAGATCGGCGCCAAGTACGGCCCGTTCGACGTCGCGCTGCTCGAGACCGGCGCCTACGACAAGATGTGGCCCGACGTGCACATGCAGCCAGAACAGACGCTGCAGGCCTTTACCGACCTGAATGCCGGCTGGCTGCTGCCGGTGCATAACGGCACGTTCGACCTCGGCTTGCACCGCTGGCAGGATCCGTTCGAACGCATTGTGGAACTGGCGCAGCACAAGAACGTGCGGCTGACGACGCCGGAGATGGGGGAGGCGCTCGACCTCAAGCGGCCGCATGCCGGGCAAGCGTGGTGGCGCAGCGTGGATTGAGTGCGGCTGACAACATCGGCCCACATACTGCGTACATATCGGTGGATAAGCAAGCGAAAGAATTGGCGCTGTCATCGTTAGCTGTGGATGAGCACTGAACTGCCGAGCTGCCTTGCTGTCCAATCCGTATCGACATCGAGACGGAGCCATCATGAAAGGCGCAGGTTTCAAGAAATGGTTTGCGCGCGTGCCCGCGCTCAACCAGCCGCAGCGCCTGCAGGTGCTGCATGCCCTGCGGCCGGCCGCCGGCCTGGCACACATCATCGCGCTCATCGAGCAAGCGCGATCAAGCGCGCGCCGCTGTCCGCGCTGCGATAATCCGCACTGGCAGCGCCACGGGCACGCCAACAACCTGCAGCGCTATCGCTGCCGCGAGTGCGGCCGCACCTTCAACGATCTGACCGGAACCTCGCTGGCGCGCCTGCGCCTGCGCGAAAAATGGATCGACTATCTGCAAGCGCTGCTCGCATCGCGCCCGGTGCGCGCAGCGGCCGACGATGCCGGCGTGCACCGCAACACGGCGTTTCGCTGGCGCCATCGCTTCCTGCACCGGGTCAGGGACGACGGCCCCCGGCAACTGTGCGGCATCGTCGAGGCCGATGAGATGTTCATGCTCGAGTCGCAAAAAGGGGCGCGCACGCTCGACCGGCCGGCACGCAAGCGCGGTGGCGCGGCGCGCAAACGCGGCATTTCAGGCGAGCTCGACTGCATCCTGGTCATGCGCGACCGCGCCGGCCAGACGGCCGATGCCGTCACCGGACGCGGCCCGCTGACCGTGCGCCAGGCCGAGCGCCACCTGCTGCCGCTGCTCGAGCGCCAGGCGCTGCTGGTGACCGACGCCAACGCCACTTACCGCACTCTGGCGCGCAAGCACGGCATCGCGCACCAGGCGGTCAACCTGAGCGCCGGCGAGCGGGTTCGATCTGGCAAGGCAGGCGCGATGCACGTGCAGAACGTCAATGCCTACCACCAACGCCTGCGCCAGTGGATCGCCCGCTTTCATGGGGTGGCCTCACGCTATCTGCCGAATTACCTGGGATGGCGTCGGGCGC
>Ga0265798_10002492_pt1 | contig 27185 bp, 27 predicted proteins | sample P3T30metagenome_FD_192430 | JGI IMG/M metagenome (GOLD analysis project Ga0265798, IMG submission 192430) | Plant litter microbial communities from East Loma Ridge, Irvine, California - P3 T30 | ecosystem: Environmental > Terrestrial > Plant litter > Unclassified | place: USA: California...
AATCGATACCGGCGCCGGTGAACGGGCCATCGCACACCACCATCCTGCCGGCCGCGGCACTCGCCAGGACCTCGTCGCGGCTGCGGGGCCGGGCATAGGGGCCGACGAACCAGCGCTCGCGGTCGGGGTCGCTGCGCAAAGCAGTGCCGAGCGAGATCTGCTGGATGCGCTGGCTGGGGCGCGCGGTGCTGCGACCGAAGCGGTAGAGGTAGAGCTCGCCGTCATCCAGCGCCCGGTCACCGGGGTCGACCACCGCGATATCGCCGGGACGGAGCAGCGGCGCACAATCGCTGTCGGCGACGGTGAAGGCGGTGCAGCCGGCGGGCAATGTCTCGAACACCGCGACGGCGCGGTTGAGTTCGGCGGTGCGCAGCCGCAGCAGCTGGTTGCGCACCAGCGTGCCGACCGCGGTCCAGGCCGGGCCGGTGCCCGCCAGCCGGGAAAACGCCGGCGTCTTTCCCGGTGACGCCGGCAGTGGCGCTGGCCTACCGACACCGGCATGCGATGCCCCTGCCCCGCCATGCCCCTGCAGGCTCACGCCGCTGCCGCCTCGGCCGGGGCAGCGCCGGTGTCGCCGAGATATGCCAGGGCAGCTGGTGAGAGCACCAGCCCGAGCCGCTCGACCGCCGCCAGTACGGCTGCACGCCGCCATGTCGGGATGTTGCGCAGCGTGACCCGCCAGGCATGGACGGTCTGCACCTTGGCGCCAGCTTCACGCGCGAGCGTGGTCGGGCTATCCCCGAACGCGGCAAAGATCTCGTCGACTGGCTCCATAAGCCAGGCACCTATCCGATATTCGGATGGTTTGGCAAGCATGAATCATCCGGACTTTGGGGGAGCGGCTTTGGCACCGCTCATGCGAAACCCTGACCATGGATGAAACCGAGTTTGTTGCCGCGATGAAGGAAGCCATGGAGCGTCTCGGCGTGTCGCAGGGCCGGATCGCGCGCGAGGCTGGCTTCACCTCGCAGTCGGCCGTCTCCAACATCCTGCACGGAAAGCGGCGGGTACGGCTCGACGAGCGCGCCGCGATCGAGCGGCTGCTGGAGATGCGGCCGGAATCGCGAGTGCAGTGGGTGCCGGTCATCGGCCTGGCCTCGGCCGGGCTGTGGCAGGAGGCGATCCAGACACCGATGGGCGACCGTCCGATCTCATCGCGCAGTGCCGGTCGTCGTGCGTTCGGGGTCGAGATCAAGGGCGACAGCATGGACCGGCTGTTGCCCGAGGGTGGCTGGGCGATCGTCGATCCGGATCAGACTTCGCTTTACGCCGGTCGCGTCTATCTGATCGAGAACGAGCATCACGAAACTACGGTGAAGCGCTACCTCGGCGACCCTGCCCGGTTCGAGCCGGTATCGACCAATCCGGCTCATAAGCTGCTTGAACTCGACCAGACCCCTTTCCGGGTGATTGGCCGTGTCGTTGCCTACGGATTTGATGAGGGGCTCTAGCTTGTATCAGTCCAAATCATCCATATTTCGGATATAAATTCAACCAGCCAAGCTATCCCCTTGCTCGTTTCACTGGCCTTTGGCTGACAGAACGCGAAACGGTTCGGCAACACGGAGTGCGCGGCTATAATTATGGATGGCGAGCAGGCGATACAGGTGCGCTTATTCGGATGCACGTCCTCGGTCGCCGGAGATATCTCCCCTTTTCAACTACATGGCGACATTAGATTTGATGGCCTCGTTCTTGATTCCTCACCAAATATGGGTTTTGGGAAGCGAAGAACGTTTCTAAACGACTATTTTGATCAGGACGGTTGCGGCGCTCATCATCTGCTAACGAAACGTTGCCGCGTTGTCCTTTGCATCAAGGGTGCGGCCGGGGCCAATAGGATGCTGAACCCTTAAACCCAACGTGCGGGGTCATCCGGTAAGAGTAAGACGCAACAACGCAGTCCCGATCAATGGTCGACCGGGACTGCGTTGTTGCGGATACGGACAGGGCGCGGGCGGCGCCCCGCCGGTTACTTGTCGCGTTCGGCGCGCTTGCGATCGGCCTTGCGGGCGCGGCTGATCGCGGCAGCACGCTCGCGCGCGCGCTTTTCCGATGGCTTCTCGTAGTGCCGGCGAAGCTTCATTTCGCGATAGACGCCTTCGCGCTGCAGCTTCTTCTTCAGCGCACGGAGCGCCTGGTCGACATTGTTATCGCGGACGATGATCTGCATATATGTTTCCGGTTGCCGTGACAGGATCGGCGAACGGCGCCTGTATGGCGAGCGGGCGACGATGCCAAGCACTAAGGTGAAAATACCCTCTATTCCACCATTATAGCCGCGATCGGCGCCGTTGTCGTTACCCGGTCGTGGCGGATTCGGGGCCATCGGGCGCGAACAGGCCGTAACGATCGCGCCAAGCTGCCACCTCGGCGCGCAGCGGGGCGGGCGCGGGGCGGCCCGAGACGACGTGCTGCGCGACCTCGTTGTCCGGATGGACCAGCATCTTGCGCGATCCGTCGCTGAACCAGACGGGGACAAGCCGGTCGCACAGGCTGTCGAGCATGCGGCCGGCGGTGCCGTCATCGATCGCGGTGCTGCCCGGCAGCAGGCGGACGTTGATCGACACGCCCTCGAAACAGTTGCGCGGCTCGCGGACGAAATTGACCGAGACGAGCAGGCCGCACCGGTCCGGGCGCGTCGCCTCGGGCATCGCCGCCACCCGACGCCACGCACAGAACCATGTCCGGCACACTGGCGGGCGGACCGGGTGGATGTCACACCCCCGCGCGCCGAGCTGCGCGCACGGGGTGTCGGCGGGCTTGGCGAAATCGGGCGAATCCACCTTCAGCGTCGTGCAGCAGACCGTGCATTCGCCGCAGTCGCGATCGGCCAGCAACGGCCCCAGCAGGCCGGTCTCGATATCCGTATCGGGGTGCATCCGCATGGCGACCCCCTATCATGGATCGGCCCGGATGGTGAGCGAGGGCGGTCGGGGTTAAATGGATGAAGATCGTACCTTGCTTGTCGGTTTGAAGCCCTTCTGATAGTTTCCGTGTCATCAAGCTTCATATCGGGGATGGCATGGCGACGGTGGTCAATCAGATCGGCGATCTGGCCGATGCGGGCGAGCGGATGATCGAGCGGTTGCGGCGCAAGGCGTTTCTGCCCGAAAGCCGCAAGGGCCTGAACATCCGCTTCGGCATCGCGGAGGCCGCGCAGCTGCTCGGCTGTTCCACCAACCGCATCCGCATGGCGGAGGAGGACGGCCGCCTGCCCCCCGCCCCCGCCGCCGACAATGGCCGCCGGCTGGGCTATCCGATCGAGGCGCTGCTCAACATGCGCGACGTGCTGGGCGCCTCCCCCGCCCGCGCGCCGCTCGACGTGCCCGCGGTGATCGCGGTGCAGAACTTCAAGGGCGGCGTCGGCAAGTCGACCGTGACCACCCATCTGGCCCATTATCTGGGGGTGCAGGGGTACCGCGTGCTGGTCGTCGACTGCGACAGCCAGGCGACCACCACGACGCTGTTCGGCTTCAACCCGCATTTCAACATCACCCGCGCCGAGACGCTCTATCCCTATCTGTCGATCGAGCCGACGCAATCGGACCTGCTCTATGCGGTGAAGCGGACGCCGTGGCCCAACGTCGACCTGATCCCGTCCAACCTGGAATTGTTCGACGTGGAATATGAGCTGGCCGCAGCCGGCAGCGACGGCGGGTCGGTGCTGGCGGCGCGGTTCCGCAAGCTGAAGCGCGGGCTGGCCGATCTGGCGCGCAACTACGATATCGTGCTGCTCGATCCGCCCCCCGCGCTCGGCACGATCAGCCTAGCGGTGATGCAGGCGGCAAACGCGCTCCTGGTGCCGATGGCGGCGACGACGCCCGATTTTTGTTCGACCGTGCAGTTCCTGTCGATGATGGATCAGGTGCTGCACCAGCTGGCGGGCGCGGGGATCGCAGTGGATTACAGCTTCGTGCGGCTGATCTGTTCGAAGTTCGACGGCAACGATCCCAGCCATGCGATGGTGCGCGCGATCATGGAGCAGAGCTTCGGTCCCGCGCTGCTGCCCGTGCCGATTCTCGAATCCGCGGAGATCAGCCATGCCGCGATGCGGATGATGACCGTCTACGAACTCGACAAGCCGATCGGCACCCCCAAGACGAACAAGCGCAGCCGCGCCAATCTGGACGAGGCGCTGGGCCAGGTGGAGCAGCTGGTACGCCAGGGCTGGGGCCGGGTGGCGCCCGCCAGCGAGGCGGCGATCGTCCATGCCGCGGCATAAGGCGGGCAGCGACAATCCTCTTTCCTATACGCCGATGTTCCTATTATGTTCGACACGGGAGGCCCATCATGGCGCGTAAGCAATCCGATTATCTGACCTCGTTGCTGTCGGACGACCAGAGCGTCGGTCCGGAGATTACGGCCATCACCGACGGGATCAGCCGCGCGCTGGAACGGCCGCGCGGCACGACGTTGCTGAAGCGCGAGAACGCGCTCGCCCGCGTCGCCAAGGGCGAGGTGCGGCAGGTGACGCAGTTGCTGCTCGATCCGGCGCGGGTGCGGGTATGGCCGGGCAATGCCCGCACCTATGCGCATCTGGACGCGGACAATTGCCGCGAACTGATCGACTCGATCGTCGCGGAGGGCGGGCAGAAGGTGCCGGCGGTGGTGCGCCGGATCGAGGACGATCCCGATCACGATTACGAGGTGGTGGCGGGCACCCGCCGGCACTGGTCGATCGCGTGGCTGCGGGCGCATGACTATCCGGACATGCAGTTCCTGGCGCAGATCGCGCAGCTGGACGACGAGGCGGCGTTCCGGCTCGCCGATCTGGAGAACCGCGCGCGTGCCGACGTGTCCGACCTGGAGCGCGCGCGCAATTACCTCGCGGCGCTGTCCACCCATTACAACGACCACCAGTCGCGCATGGCGGAGCGGCTGAAAGTGTCAAAGAGCTGGCTGTCGAAGATGCTGAAGGTGGCGACGATCCCCGACATGGTGGTCGGCGCCTTCGCCTCGCCGGCGGAGATTTCGCTGCGATCGGGCTATGCGCTGGCGCATGCGCTGGACGATCACGCCAACGCCTCCGCGATCGCCGAGATGGCGAGGGTGATCGCCGGCGAACAGGCGCAAAGGCGGATCGACGGCATCCCGCCCTTCCCCCCGGCCGACGTGCTGCGCCGGTTGCTCGACGCGCCGCGCCTGTCGTCGGGTGAGGACAAGCCCGACCTGTTCTTCTTCAGCAACAAATATGGCCGCACGGTATTAAGCCTGCAGTCGATCAACCGGCAGGGCGCGACGATCCGCATCCATGCCGGATCGGGGGCCGAACCGGACCATCTGGTGGAGGCGCTGCGCACGCTGCTCGATCATCTGGAGGCCACCGGTCGGGGCCTGAGCCGCTGATGTTTCCCGCGGGAAACTTTTCGGGCGACGGCACGAACGCCCCCTGCCCCGCCGCTCGCTGCCACGCCTTGGTGAAAAGTTTCCCGCGGGAAACTTTCGTCGATCGACCCGGTGACGGCCGCCACGATGCAGCGGTTTTCCAAAAAGTTTCCCGCGGGAAACTTTTGGATTCCGGGGCCGGCACACGGCATCGGACCCCGTCGGTGCAAAAGTTTCCCGCGAGAAACTTTTCGACCGGCGCCGCGAACGTCCCCTGCCCCGCCGCTCGCTGCCACATCTTGATGAAAAGTTTCCCGCGGGAAACTTTCGTCGATCGACCCGGTGACGGCCGCCACGATGCAGCGGTTTTCCAAAAAGTTTCCCGCGGGAAACTTTCGGGTCTCGGGGCCGCCAACCGACATCGGATACCGATCGGGCAAAAGTTTCTCGCGGGAAACTTTTCGTGAAACCGCCGCGCCGCGAAGAGCGCACCGCCCAGTTCAACATGCTGCTCCCCTATCTGGCGGACCTGCCGCTGCGCGACCAGCGCGAGATGATGGAGCGGCCGTTCTTCAGCCTGGCCAAGTCGAAACGGGTGAAGCCGATCGATTATTCCTCGCCCGACGGCAAGCTGTGGGTCCATGTCTCCGCCAATCCTGATTACGGCATGGCGACGATCTGGGACGCCGATATCCTGATCTATTGCGCGTCGATGCTGGCCGACATGGCGCGGCGCGGGGTGAACGACGTGCCGCGCACGCTGCACCTGATGCCCTATGACCTGCTCCGCGCGATCGGGCGGCAGCCGACCGGGCGTGCCTATGAACTGCTCGGCCAAGCGCTCGACCGGCTGGTCGCGACCACGGTGAAGACCAATATCCGGGCCGGCGGACCGGGGGGCGGGCCGGGGAGTGGCGCAGGCAGCGGGGCGGGCGGTACCGGGTCCAGCCGGCGCGAGGCGACGTTCAGCTGGCTCGACGGCTGGACGCAACTGGTCGACGACAAGACCGAGCGGCCGCGCGGCATGACGATCGAGCTGTCCAACTGGTTTCACGAAGGCGTGATGATGACCGGCGGGGTGCTGTCGATCGACCGCGCCTATTTCCACATCACAGGCGGGCGCGAACGCTGGCTGTACAAGGTGGCGCGCAAGCATGCCGGCGGGGCGGGGGAGGAGGGCTTCGCCATCTCGATGCCGACGCTGTTCGAGAAATCGGGGGCGGAGGGCCAGTATCGCCGCTTCAAGTTCGAGATCGCCCGGATCGCCGCGCGCGACGAGCTGCCCGGCTATGCGCTGAGCCTCGAAACCGCCGCGGGCAGGGACGAACCGTCGCTGCGGATGCGTCGCCGTGGCCCCGGCGCGGCGACGGATGATCCGCCTTGTCGGCCGCTGGACGATCGGAGGGGCGATCGCACGGGCGACCCGGTGACGGAGCCGGCGGATGGCTCGGCCGGCGATCCCCCGATCCCGGCTCCCCCGCCGCCTGCCGAGGCGCCGGTCGCGATGCCGGACCCCGGCTCGGTCTCCGTCCCGCCCCCCGTTCCGCCCGACGCCACGGTCGATGCCCGCGCGCTGATCCGCCGCAGCGTCACCGGGCTGGCGACGCGCGCGCGCGCTGGCGAGATCACCGAACAAACGCTGGCGACGCTGCGGGCAGAATGTCCCGGCTGGGATTACCAGACGCTGCACGCCGATTTCCGCCGCTGGATCGACGGCGATCCCGATCGTACCCCGGTCAGCTACCAGAACGCGTTCATCGGCTATGTCCGCCGGTTCGATGCGAAGAACCGGCACATCCTCGGCCGCTGAACCGCGCGCCTGCGTTCCTGATGTATCGCGTGTCCAGATCACCCGTGGCCCGTTGTCACGACGGCGCGGCGAAACTGAACGTGCCCGCGATCGATGCCGGCCGAAGTGATTCAATCGCCCATGCATCGCCCGTCTTTCATCCGGACCGACGATACATCGGGAACGGGTATCGACGCTCCGGACGCGGGCGACGATACATTGGGAACGATCCGTCGATACTTCGGGAACGCGGGCGACGATACATCGGGAACGATCCGTCGATACTTCGGGAACGTGGGGTACCCAGAAATCCGGGCAAAATCAGGCGCTTGGGTACCATCGCGGGGCGCTTAACCTTTTAACCTCATTATTAACCATCTAACCAAGCATGATGTTTCTGATGCTTCAGGAGAGAAGAAGAAGCGCGGGGCGAGCGGTTGCCCGTTATGTCATCCCGCTTTGACACAACCCGGCCCGGACCCCCTCGAAACTCGGCTTAGCTTTCCCGCGCCGCAAACCTATGACGATGGGCCAGCGGAGAGCCGGTCATCGGGGCGCCGGACAGCAGGGGAACAGTCATGGCTATCGTGAACCATGTCGTGCGGACGAGCCTGCTCGCCATCGCGGCCGGACTGGCGGTAAACGCGCAGGCCGCGGTGGTCCTCGATCCCGTCATGCAGGCGATCGCGCCGGGCATCGGAGTCAAACTGTCGCCCTTCGCCACCGCGCCGGGCCTGTACGGGCCGGCCAGCGTCCAGTCGATGCGCGCGGTCACCGACGGATCGAACAGGCTGTTCGTCAACGACACGCGCGGCGTGATCTCGGTCACCGATACCGCCGGGGCGACGCCGGGCGTCTATTTCGACATCCGCCGGCAGGATGTCGGCTTCGCGCAGATCAACGGGCAGACGGGGCTGGTCTCCTCCGCCTTCCACCCCAATTTCGGCCGCGATCCGGCGATGCCGGGCTACCGCATCTTCTACACGATCGACACGACGATGGCTGCGGACGCGCCCGCCCCGACCCTTGCCGGCAAGGGCCCTGTCAACCATCACGACGTCGTGCGCGAATGGACGGTGGCGGACCCCGCGGCCGCGACCGCGACGATCACCGCCGCGCGCGAGGTGATGCGCCTGTCGCAACCGGCCGGCGACCACGGCCCCGGCACGATGGCGTTCAACACCGGCGCCGTCCCCGGATCGGCGGACTATGGCAAGCTGTACATCGGCCTGGGCGATGGCGGCGGCGTCAACGACCCCTATGACAATGCGCAGGACCTGCGCAGCCCGTTCGGCAAGATCCTGCGTATCGACCCGGTCGATCCCGACGGCGCCGGGCCGCTGGCCTATGCCGTGCCCCGCGACAATCCCCATGTCGGCGACACCGGCGCGCTAGGCGAGATATGGGCATCGGGCTTGCGCAATCCGCAGCAGTTCAGCTGGGATGCGCTGACCGGCCGGATGTATATCGGCGATATCGGCCAGGCGCAGCTGGAGGAGGTCAATATCGGCATCCCCGGCGCCAATTACGGCTGGCCGCTGCGCGAGGGCACGCTGGCCAAGCCCGCCGACAAATCGCTGTCCCTCGTCACCGACGATCCCAATCCTGGTCGTTTCACCGATCCGATCGCACAATATGACCATGACGAGGGATCGGCGATCGGTGCGGTGCAGCTGTACCGGGGGTCGCTGATCCCCGAACTCGCCGGGCAGATGCTGGTCGACGATATCGTCAACGGGCGCATCTTCTATTTCACGCCGGGCGACACCAGAGGCGAGGGGGGGCTGGCGCTGCTGCGCGAACTGCGGCTCGAACTGGATGGCCTGCCGACCGACATGATGACGCTGGAGGGGACTTGGCGGGTCGACCTCCGCATGGGGGTCGACGCGTTCGGCGAACTCTATCTGCTCACCAAGAAGGACGGCGACATCTATCGCCTGACCGGCGCGGTGCCCGAACCCGCAACCTGGGCGATGATGCTTGTCGGCTTCGGCATGATGGGGGCGGCGAAGCGCTACCGTCGCCGTTCGACCAGGGCCGTCTACGCCTGACCATCCGGACCCCGGTCTGATACCCGGCCGCTGCGCGAAAGGGTGGCGGCCTTTTGCCGGAAGTAAACACCCACCGGCACCGATCAGGTCGCCGACCGCCCCGTTTGAAAACGAAGTGGGACAGGCGTTGACGTAACGCGCATCCCTGTGCTCTTCATGGCCAACGGGCTTTCGCGGACGCCCGTTCAGACGGCTTCCGTCCAAGTCCGCTCCACTCGCCGCGCCTGCGGTCTGGGAGCGAATTATGGATGTTCAGTGCGGCACCGGCCGGCCCTCGACGATCACTTTGATATCGTTGTTTCTCAGGTTCCTGCGGTTCGGGTTTCTCGCCTTTGGCGGCCCCGTCGCACAGATCGCCATGCTGCGTCAGGCACTGGTCGAGCAGGAGCAATGGATCGACCGCGCTCGCTTCAACCGGCTGCTGGCCGTATTGCAGGTGCTTCCCGGACCGGAAGCGCATGAACTGTGCGTCCATCTCGGCATCGTCGCACGCGGGCGGGTGGGTGGTCTGCTGGCGGGGCTGGGCTTCATGCTGCCGGGCTTCGTGCTCATGCTGGGCGCCGGATGGCTCTATGTCTCAGTGATCCAGGGGCAGGCGGGATGGGCGGGACCGTTGCTGGGCGTCCAGATCGTCGTCCTCGCCGTAATCCTGCGCGCCGTCATCCGGATCGGCGAGCACGTCCTCGAGGATCGCTGGCTGTGGGGCATCGCGATCGCCAGCCTTGCCGCAACGGTCCTTGGCCTGCCCTTCTGGCTGTCCCTGGCTGCCGGTGGCGGCGTCTATGCCCTGGCCGACCGGCGGGCGCTGGCCGTCATTGCGCTGGCGGTGGCGACCGGTGTCGCGCTGGCCGGCCACGGCCAGTCGTCCCCGGCGATCGCCACGGTGGCCGATGCAACGGTCCCGGTGACGACGCTGGCGCTGTTCCTCGTGGGATTGAAGGGGGGGCTGCTGACCTTCGGTGGCGCGTACACCGCCATTCCCTATGTGCGAACGGACACTGTGGGTCGCGGGTGGCTCAGCGACGCGACGTTCCTCGACGGGATCGCGTTGGCCGGCGTGCTGCCGGCGCCATTGGTCATCTTTGCCACCTTCGTCGGCTATGTCGCCGGGGGCGTGGCCGGGGCGCTGGCGATCACCGCGGGCATGTTCCTGCCGGCGTTCGCCTTCTCGCTCGTCTTCTTCGAGCGGCTGGAACGGATCGTCGGCCATCCCTCGCTGCACCGTGTCCTGGCCGGCGTGGCGGCCGCCGTGGTCGGGATCATCGCCGCGACCTTCGTCCAGCTGGCGGGCGCGGCCGGGGCGAGGGTGTCGACCCCGTCCCTCGCGATCCTCCTGTTCCTGATCGCGCTGGCCGCGGCGTGGCGACTGAAAGGAGCCTGGGTCACCCCTGCCATCCTGGCGACCGGCGCACTGTTTGGCACGGTCGCAATAATCTGATGACACGACGCGAACCTCAGCTTTTGAAGGGGCGTTGCCGAACCGTGTTGCAGATATTCTGACTTTCGGACGTCTCGTATGTCGCCGCTTTTGCGACAGCGGAAGCGCTGCCTTTGGCGTTGAAGAATGCGGGGTGTAACAGTCCTTCCGTTATAATCTGACCAATTATCATGCCTGCCGGAGCATCGGGCTTGCGACGAGCTATGATCCTTGTTTCAAACAGCAAACTTCCAAAAAATATTGCAGAATGTGAAGGAAGGTAGCGCATTCTGTTACGGTGCGGCGATAGAGAAACATGCCGGCAAACCAACCCATGGATCATGGTGCTGAAGGTTACGTGACACGATGCTGCTCGACGCGATCAGAAACAGGGTAGGACGGCGCATCAGGGCGATGCCCTGGCGGGTCGCCCATCGTCTCTTAGCCTCACGCCCGATCAAGGCGCTCCGCATCGGCCGGTATCGACGGGCAATCACTGCCCACCAGAGCAAACTGCCAACCATGAGCGGGGCCTGGCAGGAGATTGTCGCCTCGCTGGAGCATAGCGGCATCGCTCAGAATGATGTCATGGCCTTGGGTCTGCCAGGCCATCAGGCGGTGATCGATGCCGGCAAGGCTCTGACCGATGAATGGCAAGACCGGCTGATCGCCAACGCCAGAACCGGGGTCAGCTTCCTGCAGGTTCCTGCAGCGGCCATGGCCCGGTATCCAGCGATATACCGGTTTGGGCTCAGCATGCCGCTGCTCGCGGCGGTCGAGGCATATCTTGGGATGCCGGTGGCCTATGACGGGGTCACGCTACAATTCACGGTCGCCGATGGCCGTGCCGTTTCAACCCGGGAATGGCACCGCGACCGGGAGGACCGGCGCATGGTCAAGCTGGCGATATATCTGAACGATGTCGACGCGCAGGGCGGACCGTTCCAGCTGCTGTCCGGTTCAAATGACATCCTGAAGGCGGTCGGTGGCCGGGATCAATTCCATCTTGATACCGACAAGGTCGCGTCCGCCATCGCGATTGGGGCGATCCCGCCACCCCTGACCTGCGAAGGCAGGACGGGGACGGCGGTGTTCGCCGACACTGCCCGGTTCTTCCACCGCGGCAAGCCAGCCACGGGGCGACATCGCGCAGCGTTGTTCTTCAGTTACTTCGCCTGCAATCCGGAGCGCCCATATTTCTGCAACCGGTCCAGCTTTTCCAAAAGCGAGCTAGACGGTCTGACTGCAGGCCTTTCGCCAGCGCAGCGGCAGGCGGCGTTATGGCACAGCGGACTGCCCTTCTATTGGCGGGTAATTCCTTCCGCCTCGGTGTGAAACAGTCGAACAATCCATCAGCTGACCTGTTGGGATGAGACGAATGATCCCGTCGTCGCGTATATCCTGAGTTTCGAACGTCACGAATGTCGTCCCTTTTGCGACAGGCGAATCGCTGGAAGTGCCAGAAATCATGGATTCCGGTCCTGGTGCTTTAATTGAACTAGCTGCCGTTGAGATGGCGGAACCACTTGTTGGTCAAGCCGGCCGTTCAGCTTCACGCCGCATGAACGTCCAATCGATCAGGGCTTCGATCGATGGCCCGAGCGCCAGACCGATCTCGCTCAGCGCGTATTCTACCCGGGGCGGAACCTGCGGATAGATCGTCCGGGTGACGATCCCGTCCTTTTCCAGTTCTTTTAGCTGCTGGATCAGCATCTTTTGGTTCACGCCTTCGACACGTCGTTCCAGCTCGGAGAAGCGCAAAGGCGCCCTTGCGGCAAACAGTTGGAAGATGATCACCATCTTCCACTTGCCCTCCAGCACGCGGAGGGCCTCGCTCGTCGCAGCCGCCCAGACCAACTGCTGCTGTGGATCCTCGCATTGCCAGTCACGTTGCATAGATCACTTACCTTTTAGTGGGTTACCTACCTTTCGGTAGGTTCTTGTCGTTTCTGGTACCTGACCATAGTTCCCGGTGCGAGGCAATGATCGCAGAGGAACGACACATGAAGATCGGCATTCTTGGGACAGGGCACATCGGCAAGACACTCGTCACCAAGTTGAGCGAGGCGGGCCATGAAGTGAAGGTGGCCAACTCGCGCGGGCCCGAGACGATCGATCCCGAACTCCTGTCAGCCGGTGCCCGCGCCGTGACGACGGAGGATGCGCTGGCCGACGTTGAGGTCATCATCCTCTCGATACCTCTCAACCGCATCGCCGAGATCGCACCGTTGGTAGCTCGCCTGCCTGACGAGACGATCGTGATTGACACTTCCAACTATTATCCATTCCGGGACTCCAAGATCCAGGCGATCGAAGACGGACAGGTCGAAAGCCTGTGGGTGGCTGAGCAACTTGGTCGTCCGATCGCAAAGGCATGGAACGCGATCGGCTCCGCGTCGCTCGCGAAGAAGGGCAAGCCGGCAGGTACACCAGACCGGATTGCCATTCCCGTTGCAGCGGATCGTGAGCGCGATCGGCAGATCACGATGAAACTGGTCAGTGATACCGGCCTGGATGCCTTCGACGCCGGGTCGCTGGCGGAATCCTGGCGCCAGCAGGCCGGCGCGCCGGTCTATTGCACTGACCTGACCCTCAGCCAGATTCCTGCGGCTCTCGACGCTGCTGAGAAGGGCAGGCTTCCCAAGCGCCGGGACCTGGCGGTTGCGGTGATGCAGGAGCGCTTGGGTGACGGAACCACGAACCCCGACGAAGACTGGGGCCTCCGCCTCGTCCGAGCCATCAATATGTAAACGCCGCCCAAACCGCTCGATTCTAAAATACAGCCGTCTCTACCAGAGGATCAGACCATGACCCGCGTTGTACGCTTTCACGAATACGGCCCCGCAGACGTGCTGCGCATCGATGACATCGAGGTTCCTGCGCCTGCCCCCGACGAAGTGCAGATCGCGGTCCGGGCGATCGGCCTGAACCGCGCAGAAGTGATGTTCCGCAACGGTGCGTATTTGCAGGAAGCGGAGTTCCCTTCGCGGCTCGGCTACGAGGCGGCCGGCACGGTCAAGACCACCGGCAACGACGTGTCGGGCTTCGCGGAGGGTGACGCCGTCAGCGTCATCCCCACGCTCGATATGTCGCGCTGGTCCACCTACGGCGAGATCATCAACATCCCGGCGCGCTATGTCGTCAAGCATCCCACCGCCCTCTCGTTCGAGAAGGCCGCCGCCTCGTGGATGCAGTATGTCACCGCCTGGGGTGCGCTCATCGATCAGGCGAAACTCAACGCGGACGACTTCGTCATCGTGTCGGCCGCATCGAGCAGCGTCGGCATCGCGGCGATCCAGGTGGCGCGCAGCGTCGGGGCGACGGTGATTGCGACCACTCGCACGAATGCCAAGGCGCAGGCGCTCACCGACGCCGGCGCGCATCATGTGATCGCCACCGCCGAGGGATATCTGGCAGCGCGCGTGAAGGAGATCACCGGCGGCAAGGGTGCCCGCGTGGCGTTCGATCCGATCGGCGGCCCTGCCATCGCCCAATTTGCCGAAGTCATGGCTGTCGGCGGCATTCTGCTGGAATATGGTGCCCTCAGCCCTGACGACGGGCCGTTCCCGCAGTTCGCGGTGCTGGGCAAGAGCCTGACAATCAAGGGCTATCTCTACACCGAGATTGTCGGCAATGACGCCGCGCTCGCGCGGGCAAAGGCCTTCATCACGGCGGGACTGGAAAACGGCAAGCTCGACCCGCTGGTGTCGCGGACCTTCCCGTTCGACCAGATCCAGGAAGCGACCCGTTTCCTGGAATCCAACGAGCAGATCGGCAAGATCGTCGTAACTGTCTGATCCCCGAGCGGGAGAGCTGCTGCAGGCTCTCCCGCTACGAGGCAGACCACGCAAACCAGCGGCTATTCCAAGCCATGTCGCGAATTGCTGAGTTTCGAACTTCGCATATATAGCTTTTTGAAACAGCAGGGTGTTCCAAATGGACGGCATCGCTAGCGCAGCCGGCCAAGCAACCCCGCAGGCAACGCATCGTCCATCGCCACGGTGTCGATGACATCATCGTCGGCATTTGCGATCAGGAAGCGGCGCATGCTGATATCCCGGTTGTCGAGAATCGAGGCCGCCCATAACTGGCGGGCCGCCTTCAGTGCCTCCTGCCGCGCTGCCGCAAGGTCGGGAAGTTCGCTGCCTTCTTCATCCTCGATGCGCTGTGTCCCATCTTCGATATGAAGGAAAAAGCGGGGCATGCGAGGATATCCGTAGCTTGGTTGAAGCCTGCTCGCCATGGTTCAGCGCAGAGGCCCGATCAAGCGCTCGTACTCCGCTTCGGGAACGCCGTAGCCGGTACCGGCACATGCTTCGAGTTCGATGCGCTGACGTATCGTCACCAGGCCGCGGGTGGCCTTGATCAGACCTAGTCCTTCGAGGGAATGGAGCGCGAGCGTGACACTGGGCCGCTGCACGCCGAGCATCAGGGCCAGAAAGTCATGGGTCAACGGGATCTGATCGCCGTCCTGGCGATCGTGGCTCATCAGCAGCCAGCGGGCCAGCCGCTGCTCGACGGTGTGGATGACGTTGGAAAGCGCGGTGTAGGTGGTCTGGGTGGCATAGGCCTGGACATAACGGAGCAGCAGCTTGCGGATGCTCGCATGCTCATCGAGTACGCGTTGCAGATCACCGCTGGCGATACCGTAGGCGGCGCCATCGACCTGCATGAAGATACGATGCGGGGTGCGATCCGCATCCAGCAGCAGGGGCACACCGATCAGGCCGTCGCGACCGGCCAGGCCGACCTCGACCCCCTGCCTGGTGCCGGCCATCGCGATGATCGAGCTGAGTCCCTCCTCGATGAACCATGCCCGCTCGATCGGCTCGTCCGGTGCCACCAGCACACAGCCCCGGCGCAGTTCCGACCATGTCAGATAGGGCCGGAGCAGGGCCTGATCGGTATCCGACAGGGCGCGAAGGAGCCGATTGTTGTAAGGCATCTGGCGCCGTCGCGGCATCGTCTTCCACTTCTGACGACCGGCCCGTCCGGTGTCTGGAGGTTGCTAACCCACTGGCGGTAGATGCTGATCATTGCCCCGGCGAGGGGGGCAGGGCGGCTTGGTATGATAGCCTACAAAGTTTGACCCTAGCCTGGGTTAAACAGGTCGGGCGGCAAGGCGTCGCGAAACGGCAGGACCAGCAACACCTGGCCCGCCTCGTCGGTGATCCGGAATGCCCTGCCGAGGGGGGCGGTGCCCCCCAGAATGGCGTTCGCCACGAGCTGACGGGCTGCCTCGATCGCCTGTTGCCTGACCTCCGCCAGGTCTGCCGCCTCGGTGCCGTCGGGGTCCTCGAGGATATTGCCATCGATTTCCTGATGCAGGAAGAACCGGCTCAACCCAGCGGACCGATAAGCCGGCGATATTCCGCTTCGGGTGCACCGTAGGTGCCGTCCGCAAAGTCGATCAGGGCATCCCGGTCGAGGATCGTGATGTTGCCGCGCCTGGCGCGGATGAAGCCGAACCCTTCGATGACGTGCAGGGCCGTTGTGACGCTGGGCCGCTGCACCGCGAGCATGACCGACATGAATTCATGGGTCAGCGCGATGTCGTCGCCGGTCACCCGGTCGTGACACATCAGCAGCCAGCGGGCGAGCCGGGCCTCGATCGGCTGGGTGACGTTCGACAGCGAGGTGAAGCTGGTCTGGGTGATGAACACATGCACGTAGCGCAGCAGCATCTCGCGCAACGATGGCGACCCATCACAGGCGCCGCGCAGCGCACCGAGTGGAATACGGTAACCCTCGCCCTCGACCTGGACCATCGTCGTCTGCGGGCACTGATCGCTCCCCAGCAGGCCGCTGGCACCGGCAAAGCCGTCGCGCCCGAACAGGCCGGCCTCCACCCGCCGGCCGTCCGTCGTGCTGACGACGATCGAGCCGATCCCGCTGTTGAAGAAATACGCCTCGGCGAATCGCTTGCCGGGTTCGATCAACACCATGCCCTTGGGCAGGTCGACCGGTTCCAGATGGGGCGCGACGGCCGCGTAATCGGCGGCGTCGAGCACCGAGAGCAGGCAGTTTCGCACGAAGGATTGCGTCGGCTGCACCATAGGCCCTCGCGGTCTGTGAGGGCGAAAGCGACAAGCTTTCCGTCATCCGCGCCCCGGTCGTCCGCGGATGATGGCTTCTGATACCCGAGGCGATCATCGGTGTCAGTAAGCCGTACCGGGTTGGTCAGCTACCATACCAAACCGACCTAAACCCTTGGCTTAACTGGAAACCTATGTTTCTTTTTGGGACACCAAGCAGGAGAAGCAAGGTGCCCGATGGTAATTACGCCTTTCTGGTGGAGCGTTTTCTGGCCGAACAGGCCCGTGCCCAAAATGCTTCGTGTCCGGAAGCAGCGGCTGCACATCGCGCATTGGCCAACACCTATCAATTGCGCTTGCGAACGCTGACGCCAATACTGGATCTCGGACCCGGTCGGCCCGACAGCGTCATCATGCCGGTGCCGCAATTATGACCCATATCCTGTCCGCCAGTGATCGCAGCGATTCATCCGTGATTCCCGATTGCGTTCGCCAACTTCTCACCCGGCATGGGACATCGCGTGACCTCTCTGCAGGTGCCATTCTCGCAGCAGAAGGCGAGCCGAGTGATCGGCTGCACTTCGCGAAGAGCGGTTGGACGTATCGCTATAGCGTCACCCATGAGGGTAGCCGGCAGATCTTGGGCGTCAGCCTGCCGGGTGACTTTTGCAACCTCGACGGCCTAGGAACGCCTTTGCTGAGCTACGGCGTCAGGACCCGGACGCCGGCGACGATCGTCAGCATTCCCTATGCGGTCGTGCTGGCCGCGATGGAGCGGTCGCCCGAGCTGGCCGCCTGGTTCAGGCGCCTCATCAGCATCGAGAACGCCATTCTGGGCCGATTGACGATGAGCATCGGCAGGCAATCCGCCCGCTCCCGACTGGCCCATTTCATCTGTGAGATGATGGTCCGCATCAAACGGACCCGGGCGGGGGAGAAGCGGCCGCCCTTCGACATGCCGTTCACGCAGGAAGATCTGGGCGACATACTTGGTCTGACCGCGGTCCATATCAACCGCACGCTCCAGACGCTGAAGAATGACGGGGTCGTATCGATGGACAACCACAAGATACGGGTCCTGGACATGGCGCGTCTGGCGCGCATCGCGGATTTCGATGCCCTGTATCTCGGCATGTCCGGGCGGCCGGACGATGCCGCGACGGCCAGCCTGTCCCTGCCGATTGGCAGGCCGGTCATGCATCACGGCATGATCGTCGGCTGATCCGGGTCGTCTAGATATTCATGTCGTTTCTGATGGGCGATGAGCCAAACTGATGATCAGCAATATCGACCATGCCACCGCATCGCATGATGAGATGCTGCTACGTGAGACGCATCATCGCTGCGTCAACGATCTGCAGCTGATCGTCGGCTTGCTGTCCTTGCAAAGCCGACGGGCCAAAAGCCGCGAAGCGCGGCAGGCACTGGAGGAGGCGACCGCACGCGTGGCGGTGCTGGCGCAGGCGCGGGCCGGCCTGAACCGGCAGCCATCCAGCCTGCCGACCGCGCTGCGGCACGTGTGCGAGGCGCTGCTGAGCCAGGCGGAACCGCGTTCCATCCTCATCACGCTGACGACCGAAGACGAAGCTGATGGCCTAAATGCGGATCAGGTCGCCACTCTTGCCCTGGTCGTCAACGAACTGGCCACCAATGCGATCAAGCATGCTTTTGAAGAGGGCAAGGCCGGGCATGTCAGCATCATTGTGCAACGGAACGACGGCGGCAACACCGTCATCATCGTCGATGATGACGGCCTGCCCATACCGGAGGCAACTGACGCGAAGGGCGGCGGGATAGGGCTTGGCCTCGTCAGGCGGCTGGTCAAATCGATCGACGGACTGCTGATCGTACCGACTGGCCGCTCGAAGAGCTTCGAGATCAGGGTGCCGCTTCTGATGGTTTAATCCTTACCACTTTATCGCAAATATCCTGGCTTTCGCGACGGCCTTATGTCTGATGTTGACGATGCCGGGGGGGCGTGGTTTGGGCTGCCGAATCCAAGACTGGATGTCGCATAATCGGGCGTCTACTGCGTGTGCTTTTATTGCAACATCTTAAAACATATTTGATGCAGCAATGCTGTCTCATGGATTTCCGGTTGTGCTGAATACCCGCGATTGGTCAGATGGGCGTGTCACGTACGGATTTCGTGCGATCTTTCAAAGGCTTGAAATGCTGAAGTCTCGCTTCCTTGCTGCCAGCGCGCTTGCCGCGGGCCTATTGCTGCCGTCGCTCTCGGCCGCGCAGGACATGCCATCGACCGGGGATGCCACCCAGACCGGGACAGTCACTCAGACCAACAATAACGGGACCCCATCTGACGATGTCGGCCCGTCCGACACGATCGTCGTCACCGGCAGTCGCATTGCACGGCCGGCGCTGGATTCGTCCGCCCCGATTACCTCGCTGTCCGCCGACCAGCTGCTGTCGCGCGGCAGTCTGTCGATCGGCGATGCGCTGAACGAACTGCCGGCACTCCGCTCGACCTTCAGCCAAGCAAATTCGACCCGTTTCATCGGCACGACCGGCCTCAACCTGCTCGATCTGCGTGGCCTAGGCACCAGCCGCACGCTGGTGCTGGTCAACGGCAAGCGCCACATCACTTCGCAGGAAGGCGAGTTTGCGGTCGACACCAACACGATCCCGGTCGACCTGATCGAGCGCGTCGACACCGTCACTGGCGGTACCTCGGCAGTCTATGGCTCTGATGCGATCGCGGGCGTCGTCAACTTCGTCCTGAAGCGCAACTATGAAGGGATTTCGCTGCGCGCGCAGGGCGGCGTTACCGATCGCGGCGATCGTGGGTCGTATTTCGCGGCGGGGACGTTCGGCAAGAACTTCTCGGACGGACGCGGTAACATCGCTGTTGCGCTGGAATATGCCAAGACGAATCCGCTGCGTTATCTGGATCGTCCGGAACAAACCGGTGCCTATAGCGGCCGACGTCAGTTCAATCTCTCCTCGCCCGTCAACAACGACGGCGTGCCGGACCGCACCTATTTCGACGGTGGCGTGTACAGCCTAGGCTCGAGCGATGGCGGCACGTTCATCCCCTATAACGGCGCCACCGCCACGTCCTGTGTGTCAAACGGCACGGTCGCCACGCGCAATCCATTGTCCTGCCGCGCGAACGGTTTCCCCCGCGTCTTCCGGTTCAACGGCACCGGTCGGTTGGAAGAGGCCAATTACGGCACGATCGATTTCCGGCCGTTCGGCTCGGGCAATGCGCTGGGAGCGGTCGGCGGCTCGACCCTGAGCAACTACGGCGTCCTGCAGCCGGGCATCGAGCGCTACTCCGCCAACATCCTGGCCCATTTCGACGTGTCGGACGCGTTCAAGCCCTATATCGAGGCGAAATACGTCCGCGTTGAATCTACGCAGGAAAGCTCGCCGACTTTCGCGCAGAACGGCAGTTCGACCAATCCAGCCTATGCGAGCAACTCCACTGGCGTCCCCATCTTTTTCGACAATCCGTATCTGAATGCCACCGATGCGGCGTTTATCCGGACCTCGCTGCTCTCGATCGCTAATCCAAACCCGAGTTTCTTCCGCCTGTCGCGCAACAACCTCGACCTGGGATCGCGCGGTGAGTTCGCCAAGCGCCAGACCTATCGCATCGTCGCCGGTGTCGAAGGCGACTTTAACGGCGATTGGCATTACGACGTGTCGTTCAACTATGGCCGGTTCGACAACCGGCTGCTGTCGACCAACAACCGGATCGAAAGTCGCTTCCGCAACGCGGTCGATGCAGTGCGCAGCCCGGCGGGCCAGATCGTCTGCCGGATCAATGCGGATACCACCACGGCCAACGACGATCCCAATTGCGTCCCGATCAGCCTGCTGGGCGCCAGCAACGCCACCCTGACGCCGCAGGCACTGTCGTATTTCATGGCCAACACCAGCTATAAGGGCCGGGCCGAGGAATATGTCGCCAACGCCTTCGTCAGCGGTGACTCTTCACAATTGTTCTCGTTGCCGGGCGGCCCGGTCGGTTTCTCGTTCGGTGGTGAATACCGTCGTGAAACCACCAGCTATGCCTATGACCAGCTGGTATCCTCCGGGCAGACCTTCCTGAACGCGATTCCTCCGTTCAATCCGCCAGCCTTCGAGGTGAAGGAAGCATTCGGCGAACTCAACATCCCGCTGCTGAGGGACATCTTTGGGATCCACGAACTGACCGTGACGGGAGCCGGCCGGATCTCTGATTTCAAGGGCAGCACAGGCACCGTCTATTCCTATAATGCCGGCGTCGTCTGGTCGCCCTTCCGTGGTTTGAATCTACGCGCCAACTACTCGCGGGCGGTCCGTGCGCCGACCCTGGGCGATCTTTATTCCTCGCCGTCACAGAACTTCGCGTCCGTGAACGATCCCTGCGACCGGAACTTCAGCAGCAATGGCCCCAATGGCGGTGCGAACCGATTGGCCAATTGCCGAGCAGCGGGGATCGATCCTACCTTGTTCGAGAATTCAGTCGCCCGGTCTGCGACCATCGCGATCCTGTCGGGTGGCAATCCAGAGCTGCGTGAGGAGAAGTCGGACAGCTTTACCTATGGGTTCGTGCTGCAGCCCCGGTTCCTGCCTGGTTTCTCGCTGACCGCTGATTATTATGACATCAAGGTCAAGAACGTCATCTCGTCGATTTCTGCGCAACAGACGCTCGACACCTGTTACGATTCCGCAACGCTGGAGAACCAGTATTGCGCACTAATCAACCCACGTCAGGCGAATGGTTTCTTCGCAAGCCCTGCACTGCTGGTGTCGAGTGTGAATTTCTCCGCGCTTCGTGCCAAGGGTATCGATATCGATGCCAACTATCAGTATAAGTTTGATGAAAAGAACTCCGCCTCATTACGCTTCATCGGCAATTGGGTGCGCAACCGCAGCGATTTTCCGTATCTTGATACGCCGGATCTGCCTGAGCGTATCCGGGGTGAGCTGGGCGACCCAATTTATCAGTTCAACGCTTCGGCTAACGTGAAGCTCAGCAGCCTGACGCTGGGCTACCAAGTCCGTTACATCGGCAAGCAGAGCGTGACCGACTGGGAGGCTACCCACGACTCCAAGCAGGGGCCGGCCTATGATCCTGATTATTCCGATCCGAGCTTCTATCCGGTGGTCTGGTATCATGACATCCGGGCAGGGATCGACGTCAACGAGAAGTTCAACTTCTACGTCGGTGTCGACAACCTGTTCGACAAGCTGCCACCACTCGGCCTGCTCGGTACCAGCGACGGCGGCTCGATCTTCCCCAATACGGGCCGGTTCTTGTACGCGGGCATCAAGGCCAACTTCTGATCGGTTGACGGGCGATGGGATGCCGTATCAGTACGACATCCCATCGTACCATCTGATCAGGTCTTGGTGGACTTGGCATTCCGGTCCACCGATTGATCATTTTTGGATCCTTGTCAGCCGTTCAACATCTAAGCCGGCTGAGGATGTCTAAATCGTCGTTGCCCGATCCAGGCAATGGATTCGCCTGTCTTCATTATTTGCGACCGAACCATGCCACATGCTGGTGCACTGGGGATGGTGATGACCGCCGGTATGACATCTTATCGAAACGCCACCTCTTGCGTATTGTCATAATAATACACCAACACGGTTAGGTGCGTGCGTGAGCAAGCGTGAATGGGGCGAAAAATATCGATCATATCGGGACGAGGAAAGCATTCTGGTCAGAGGGGCGGTGACCGTCGCCTTTGATCCGATCGTAGTCTTCTGGAGGGCTTTGTTGCATAACGCCCCGAGAGCATGACCGCTCTTTTACTTGAAGATATTATGCGATGTGAACGGTGATCGGCGTTCCCATTTTGGAGAAGCGATTGAGGATTGCAGCACGGATTTTGAGCTCGGTGAGCTGACGATCGAAGGTACGGCCCACAACGCGTTGGCTCAGAAGTTTGGAGCAGTGCATTTTGGTCTCGACCAGACTGCGGCGATGATAGCCGCTCCATTTCTTCCAGATCGCGCGGCCGAGGCGCTTGGTAGCGCGTAGTGCTTCATTGCGCGCGTCGACGCCGGGGCCGTCTTTCGTCCATGGTCGGCCATTGCGACGGACCGGGATGACCGCCTCTGCACCACGTTCGGCAATGGCAGCATGGCACGCCTTGGTATCGTAAGCGCCATCTCCGCTGACGCTGAGTATCTGCTCATCCTGCGGGATCTGCGCCAGCAGATCGGGCAAGGTCAGCGCATCGCCGATGGCATTCGTCGTGACTTCGATGGCCCGGATATCCAGCGTTGCTGCGTCGATCCCCAGATGCACCTTGCGCCACTGGCGGCGACAGGAGGCGCCATGCTTGCGCGTCTTCCACTCACCTTCACCTGTCATCTTAATGCCTGTGCTGTCGACCAGATGGCGCAGGCCACCTGAACTAGGCCGCCCGCCAAGTTCAACCTTCAAGGTCTTCTGCCGTCGGCATAGCGTCGTATAATCCGGCACCGGCCAGTCCAGCCCGGCAAGCTTGATCAGGCTCGCCACCAACCCTGTCAGCTGCCGCAATGGCAGATTGAACAGCGATTTCAGCGTCATGCAGAGCTTAATCGCGCTGTCCGAAAATCGCATCGACCGGCCAGGACGACCGTACGGCTTCGACAGCCAGGGCATCTGTGGATCAAACCAAATTTCCAGTGACCCGCGCTGCTTCAGCGCTGCATTATACTCCAGCCAGTTCGTCGTACGATATTTCGGTGCGGCAGGTCTGGGCATCGCGCCCATCTATCTCGCTCGATTCCCTCGGGGAATCCCCAGCACCAGTTTTGCAACAAAGCCGATCGGCGTCACCTTATTGAGTGCGCGTAGGTGCCGTCACCGCCGCAGGCTCCATATCGATCTTCGGGGTCAGATCAAGGACATGGAGCCGGGGTTCTCCGGCATGGGATCGGACTTGCGAGCCAACCGACGCCACCTGTCCTGCAACGACCATGAAACGTTCGCGCCGCCATAGGCCTGTGGAACCGGGCGGTAGCTCGAGCGGCAGATAGCGACGATCGGCCAGCGCCCGTTGTGTGTTTTCGATCCACTGGCCTTGGGCGTTAGACGCCCGGGTTAGTTGCTCTACATCTGCGACGGTGCCGTTGGCAGTGATCCGGAAGCTGAAATCGACCCACTGGTTGCGTGTGATGTCCAACGTTCCGCCGGTGTTCGGCAGGATCGTCCCGAGATCAACGGATGGCATCATCACCAGCATCGGCATGGTTGTCCGCTTCACTTTTACCCGTTGCAGGATATCATCGATGTTGGCTTTTCTGTCTGACAGCATCAGCAGCTTGGCCTCCAAGAGGACGGAGGCGTCACGGAGCGTCTGCGAGGCAGGGGTAGTGAGGCCGCGAAGCGCCGCATAACGCCGGCGGGCCTCGCCCGCATAGGCGGGGCTGACACTGGCAGCCGTCGCATAGAAAATCAGCGACCGGAACATGGCGGTCGCCTGAAGGCTTGGCCACCCTGACCGTGCGGCTTGATCGGCGACCGCATCGTACATCTTGACGGCTCCCGGATAGCGACCTTCGCGGAGGAAGACGTCGGCCACAAATAGGCGCTGGGTCGCCACCTGCGACCCATCCTTTGGCAGGCCCGCCTTCAGCGCGGATAGTGAATCGATCGTGCCAATCCGACCGGATTCAGTCAGCCCCGATAGGTTGGCGACCTCCGCGTTGAACAAGAGCAGGTTGCTGACGGGTACAGGCAGCGTTCTTGCATGACGTTTGTTGCGATTAGTCGATTTCAAAAGTGTGGTGCGTGCGCCCTCAAGATCGCCTGCGATCAGCTGGTTTTCCGCGTGGGTTATCGATCTAGCGATATCCTCGGCGGGGGGGCAGGCTTGCGCGAGGCAGCGTTCCAGTGCGTCGCTGCTCACCTCGAGGCTGACCCCGGTGATGGTGATGGTCTGATCAGTAGGCGCGGGCGGGGATGCGGCCGACTGCGCGAGTGCGAGCAAGAGAAGGATCAGCACCGCATATCGTCCTCGTCGATTTAATGATCAATCAATCAATCATGACGGACGATTGAGCAATAGCAAAGAGGCGGGCAGACGAAGCCGCTCTCGCCGAGCGCTGCGTCGACCGACACTGCATAAACACGCAGCACACCGCTGCTCGGATAATTGCCTGCTTATGGGCGATTGCTGTCGCGTCCCGTCGCGCATATCCTAAGTTTTGGATGCGTTGAAGGTCGTGAGTTTTGCATCATGAACGCCGGACTTAGCGGTCAGGACGCTGGCGCACTCAAATCTAAGGGATGCCCACGATAGCGACGGTATATCCAACGAACCCCGATAGCAGCAAAGGCAGCGACAAGGGCGATGATTGCAACAGTCTCGGTCAAGTGCGCGGCATCGGCGTTCACCGGGGCGACTATTTTTAGCCCGGAGACCTTGCCAAGCATAACCGCGATCCACGGCCACCGTAGCTGGCGCCAAGCGTCCTTGCGCCCTGCCAAATCCAGGCCACAAGAAAGCAGCAGGATCAAGGAAACCGTTAGCCCTGTGATGTCAGCTTCCATGCTCCAGTCCTCTCGTCGACACCCTGCATAGCAGTTAAACGAGTGGAACGTGCATCGAAAGCGATACGATATTTACAGCGGTCGCACCGGGACCATTCCTGACCCGTGCCCCACATGCGAAGGGCAGGGCCATATCCGGTTTCAGGCGTTATTTGGACAGCGGCCGTGCACCGATGTGTTGATGCAAAACTTCTAAGTTTCGCGACACCTGCCGGGCCGACGCGTTTCCGCGCTTCCCCACGTCGCACAAGTCGGTTGCTAAAGTCCGTCGTTTCGATGCATATTCGCGACATGCTGACCGGCTATGCCCGCGTGTCGACCGACGACCAGGATCTGCGGCTGCAGCGCGGTCTGCTGACCGAGGCCGGCTGCCGTCGCATCTTCGAGGAGAAAGGCTCCGGCGCCCACCGCGACCGGCCCGAGCTGGCCCGGCTGCTCGATCAGATCCGGGCGGACGACGTGGTGGTGGTGACCCGGCTCGACCGGTTGGCGCGCTCGACCAGGGACCTGCTCGACATCGCCGAGACGCTGAACGACGTCGGCGCCGGGCTGCGTTCGCTGGGCGAGCCATGGGCGGACACGACCTCGCCGGCGGGGCGGATGGTGCTGACCGTGTTCGCCGGCATCGCCGAGTTCGAGCGGGCGCTGATCCACCAGCGCACCAGCAGTGGCCGGGTGGCGGCCAGGGCGCGGGGCGTGCGGTTCGGGCGGCCGCCCAAGCTCACCCCCGACCAGATCGCGCTGGGCCTGCGGCTGGTCGGCGAGGGTACCTCGGTGCGCGAGGCGGCCAAGCTGCTCGATTGCCACCATGCCACGCTCTACCGGGCGCTGACCGCGGCGTCGTTCAGGCCATGACGACGGCGCGCTTGCGATCCGTCATGCCGGGGCCGTGCCGCTGATGCCGATCCGTGCCGAGCATGTCTTCCTCTACCCGATCGACTGGCCGCAGCTGTCCCGCCATGTCCGCTTCGTGCGCGCCGGCGGGCGCTGCGAGCATTGCGGCCGCCCGCACGGGGAACGCGTCTTCCACCTCGGCGACGGCCGCTGGTGGGATCGGCGCCGGCTGTACTGGCGCAACGGCCAGGGCCGGCGGGTGCGGCGGCCGACCGGCGACATCCTGACCGACGGCGCCTGGACGCCGGTGGTGCTGGCCTGCGCCCATCTCAACCACGATCCCAGCGACAGCGCGCTCCACCAGCTCGCCGCGCTCTGCCAGCGCTGCCACATGATCCATGACGGCCCCGAGCATCGGCGCCGGCGCTGGATGAACGCGCATTACCGCCGCGCGCTCGGCGACCTGTTCTACGGCCCCTATCCCGAGCGCGGTGCCGACTGGATCGGCCCCACCCCGCTCAGCATGCTCGAAGATAGCCGGTCGCTGTATGCCTTCCCGCGATAACCCTTGGATGATCGAAGCCATCCAGCGTCCATTGAAATAGTAAGGGATATTCCTTACAATGGTTCGCACGGAGGATATGATGGCTACCATCGTTCAAGAGCGCAGCAGGATCACCGCCAAGGGACAGACGACCGTACCAAAGGCGGTGCGCCAGGCGCTTGGCGTCAGCTATGGCGGTGAGATCGCCTTTGTCGTCGATAAGCATGGTGTCAGCGTTCGGCGCGTCGAGACCGAGGAAGCCGATCCGGTGATCGGGGCATTCCTGGGCTTCCTGGAACAGGACATGCTGCGCAATCCGCAGAACGTCGTCGCCTTTCCGTCCAGCCTGGCTGACCGCATGACGACACTGGCTGAGCATGTTCGGGTCGGTCCGGATGAGGAAGTCGACGGACCGGTTGCGCTCTGACTCATGATCGTCGTCAACGGCTGGACCCTCTACACGCATCCGCTGCTGCTCGATCAGCTTGAGAAGCTGACCGCGGCTGTCGAAAAGGCAAAAGCGAAAGATCCCCAGGGCTGGACCAGGACCGCCAATGCCAAGGTGCTGGCTGCGGTGCGATCCCTGATGTTCGAGACGATACCTGCTGATCCTACCCGGGCCGAGTATCGCCAGGGCGGCACGCTTGGCGCTGCCCGGAAGCACTGGTTCCGGGCGAAATTCGG
>Ga0265798_10002493_pt1 | contig 27183 bp, 11 predicted proteins | sample P3T30metagenome_FD_192430 | JGI IMG/M metagenome (GOLD analysis project Ga0265798, IMG submission 192430) | Plant litter microbial communities from East Loma Ridge, Irvine, California - P3 T30 | ecosystem: Environmental > Terrestrial > Plant litter > Unclassified | place: USA: California...
ATGTGCCTCGGTCTTACTCATTTGGAGCAGAGGGTAAACCATTGAAAAGCGCTCAGTGGACGCCTCTGAGCACCGATTCTTGAACGATCATGCTTTCAAGATCATCGATTGGTATGCACTTTGATCGATCAGCAGCATGTAGGACTATGAGTTGGATACTGGGTGGAAGAGGAGAGAAAGGAGTCGTACAATGTAATCATGAGGAGTCGGGTACATCTCGCTAGTCCGGTCGAACAGCAATGCAATCCATTGTTTCAACTTTGCTGCCAGTCTGTCCCTCAGATTTCCTTTGTCAGGCTGATGCGTGCTACGCTACATGCCTCGATGGCTAGCTCTTTCACTTACACAACGCATTGACCTTCCGGGTCCACGTGAGCTTTCACTGACCACGGTCGAACTCTCCTGTCTTCATGTGAGTTTTGACTGCCGCTCGAGTCGAACGCACCGCCTTCACTGACCTGGATCAAACGAGTTGACATCATGGCCTTCACAACCAGAGATGCGACTGGCCCTCGATCAAACGGCTTTCCATGTGAGCTTTCACTGACACACTGCTGCCTGGACCTGTGTAACTGCATCAGCGAACGCAGCCTACATCAACAATCCACCACCAGCAATTCCTCTTCCACCGACACATCTTCTCCCACTCTGCCTTACCCATCCAACTTACTCGACTTCATACCCCATACTCAAGCCATCCCTCCACTACACAGACTCAACCATGCAGTACTCCATCAAAGGCTTCGCCGCCATGCCTTTCCTCGTCAATTTCCTCATCCTCGCCAACATGGGTTTGGCCCTCGCCTCGGTAAGTCTCGCTCGTCGACCCGAATGACTAGTGCATCAAGCTGACAGCAACATAGGCCGACGTCAACGATTGCATCCTCGTTGACGGCAAGACGGAGTGCCCCGGCGTCGACTTCAACATCACGCTCACAGTCCTCGACGTACCCTCCTCGGACTGGGCCCTCGCCAAGGGCGGCGCCCAGGACATCTCCGCTCCACTCGATGCCCTCACCGCCGTCGACGTCCCAACCACGCTCCAGACCTCGACCCTCGCCAGCGCCACCAGCACTGCCCAGGACCTCGACCTTCCCAGCACCTCTGCCAAGTGGTTCCGTACCGAGGACATCAGGTGCTTCGAAAAGGTCGCCATCATCGCCAAGTCCCGCGTCAAGGAGGACTTCATCAGGCACACCTGCAACCTGTGGGACGACAAGCAGCTTGCCTTGCGCGGCGGCCACGGGCCCCAAGGCGCCGTCAAGATGGAGATGCTGCGCGACGGCGTCAAGATGTACCTCTACATCGGCATCCTTCCCTTCAACGGCGACTGGACGTACGCCTTGGAGTCGACGTACTGCACCAACCTCATGATGCGTATCATCGACAAGTGCACCGAAGTCAACCTCTTGGTATGTTCTCTCCCCCGTGTGCTGTCGTGGTATCCAGTGATCGCCGAACGGATTTGCTGACCGAAATGTTTCCTCTTACAGAAAGGCGGCAGATGGGCTGACGACCACATTGAATACCTCATCAACGTCCTCCAGGTTGATACTGTGATGCCGCCCTCTCTAACTTGAGTACGCAAACCGCACACAGTCTCTTCGAAAACCAGGAAGATGATCGCCGAGTGCCAGTTCAGCGAGTTGGATGAAACCAGGTTTGTATAAGCGACTGCGGCGTAACAGCAATGAGTTCATGAAGGCGTTGGAGGTGCATGGGCCATCCATTGGGAGTTTTGCTTAGCTTTCTGCTTATGGTGCAGCAGTCACATCAACATACTTGAGACTTGCAATAGTTGTATCGAGTAAAAAGCTACTTACAAAGCATTAGTTCCTCCTCCGTCAGTGAGGTCACTGCACATTGCTTTTAGATAGGCCAACGTTTTTATTGCCTGCGGCCCCATCATCGTTGCGTTTTGGTGGCGATGACCGCAAGCAAATGGTACCATCGCAGATGGGATGAACACGAATGTCATCAGTGGTCACGAGAGTGCGCGTCCTGGCCCATGGTTCGACGCGATGCAGACCGGATTCTCCACGGATTTGTGGAGAAGAAATGGCCTAGAAGAGTCCAGACTTTGGGGACCAGTATCGTAGACCAAGACATACTTGAGGCGCGGGAAGTACTGCAGTGATTCTCCATGGCCATGGACTGTGGACTCGGTGGGCTGACTTCTATGCTGTACCTAGCTGACTGGACGTTGAGGCGCGACTTGGGGCTTGAGCAAAGAGAGCAAGATTGAGGTGTACATAAAGTATGTACCTGCATGGGCGACATGTCAATATGCATGGTGAGGAGTGTGGCGTAGTCCCTGAGCCTCCCGTCGCACTTAGACGCCGAGGACGCGTGCTGACAAGGCCGGAGATGAGCCTTTCCGCGCTTCCATTCCTCTCTCTTCTCCCAAGGTCCCCTCCCACTCCCTCTCCCTCTCTCCCTACATAGAACAACAAAACTCGTGACCTCGGTCTTGACGTTCTGGCCCAGAGGAACTAGCGCATGCGATGACACAGGAGAGAAGTGTATCTCCAACGCATGGTACATCGTGGGGAAATCGCAATGCAAGACCAGGAAAAAGGCGGGAACCCGTTGGACTTAAGCCTCGACTACATGGCGATCTCATCTGCAAAGGAGCATCTGGCTCGGCGCCGTCGCCCTAGTCTAAAACATCTCGACCACCTTTGACCATCTGCTTCTGCTGCTTGGGTTGCTGCCGTCGTCTCAGATATCGCGCGGCTGTGCAGGCGGATCTGGCGAAGACACACCCCAATTGGTGCGGCTGCTGGCCGTCACTCACCACTAGCAGCGAAAGGAGTGCATTCGCTGCTTGGGTGAAGGCGCCCTTTTACTTGATTCTCTGCTCTCTCCCTGATCGCGGATCATCGGATGCTGCTATGTTAGGCATCCTCCGTACTTAACCCACCCGCTCTGCCGTCGCATTCCTTTTTGCTTGTATTTGTTTGATCATCAATCTCCATTCGTCCTTCTTGGTCGCCCAGAGAGTTTACTTGGCCGCATCTGACCTACAGTAAATCCCGAGCGCCGCCCAGCATTCCTTGTCCATACATTCCATCATCCTAAGCGATCGCTTGCAGGGCTTGTTGACATTCGATTCGACTTCACTCATCCATTCATTCAAGCTTGATACTAGTCTTTTCTTCACTTTAGTTGCAATCGAAACATATCGTTAGCAATGCATCTCACAAGCGCACTCATCGCGCTTTGCGCGGCAACAGCAGCTCACGCTGCTCCGTACGTTGCATCCAGACGACATCGTTGCTGAACATCCCGGCTAACACCTTCCAGGCAGCTGCTCAACAAGCGAGCTCAGGCTTTCGATTGGAGCTCGGAGAAAGTCAGAGGAGTCAACCTAGGCGGCTGGCTCGTCCTGGAGCCTTGGATAACCCCATCGATCTTCCAGCAATTCGACGGTTCGCGTGGCATCGTCGACGAGTTTACTCTCACACAATCTCTCGGAGCCCAGGCCGCACACGACCAAGTCCTGAAGCCTCACTGGGACAACTGGGTGAAGCTCTCGGACTTCCAAAAGATCAAGGACAGCGGGTTCAACCTCGTCAGAATCCCCGTAGGATACTGGGCCTTTGATAACTCCGGTTCCCCTTATGCCAAGGGTGCAGCCGAGTACCTCGAACAAGGTATCCAGTGGGCGCGACAAGTCGGCGTCAAGGTGATCATTGACTTGCACGGAGCCCCTGGCTCGCAAAACGGCTTCGACAACTCGGGCCAAAAGGTCGCCACCCCCGGCTGGCAGCAAGGCGACACCGTCGCCCACACCATCAACGTCCTGCGCACGATCCAAGAAAAGTACGCCTCGTCCGACTACGACGACGTCGTCGCCGCGATCGAAGACCTTAACGAACCGCTCGACCCGGCCCTAAACGCCGACGTCACGCGCCAATTCCACCGCGACGCCTATGGCAACCAGCGCGTAGTCTCGCAGTCCCGCACCTTCATGTTCCACGACGGCTTCGCGCCGCCCAACACTTACAACGGCTTCCTGACCCCCTCGGACAACAACGCGCAGCAAGTCGTCGTCGATCACCACGAGTACTCGTGCTTCACCAACGAGCTCGTCGCCATGGTGCCGTGGCAACACCGCCAGCACGTCTGTAACAACGCGTACGTCTACTCGGGCGCCGACAAGTGGTCCATCGTCGGCGAGTGGTCCGGCGCCATGACCGATTGTGCCGCCGCTCTCAACGGCTACGGCATCGGCGCCCGCTACGACGGCACTTACCCCGGCAGCACCTTCCACGGCAGCTGCGACGGGATCAACTTCATGGAGACCTGGACGCAGACGTTCAGGGACGACATGCGCGGCTTCATCGAGGCCCAGCTCGAGACTTTCGAGCGCAACACTAATGGATGGTGAGTTTGTGCACAATAAAGGGGATCGAAACCGAGTTCGTTACTAATGCAATCATAGGGTCTTCTGGAACTTCAAGACCGAAGCTTCCCCCGAGTGGGATGCATTCAGACTCATCGACAGCGGCATCTTCCCCCAGCCTCTGACCGACCGCAAGTTCTCGCAGATTTGCACTTGATCGCGAGAGTCGACCACATCATGTCTTCTTATGAGAGGAGAAGAAAAGGACGGGGCCGCCCTTTTTTTGCACATAATGTTTTTTTCTTTCTCATGTCTTCCTCTTCTTATCCTTCAGATACCCAAGGTTCCCTTATCTACGTTTCCGGTCATTTAATGTTAAGTTATTATACCATATTTGGCTTCTTTATGCCATTCTTCTTTCAATGGTGACTGCAAGCCAAGAATTGGATTGGATTCGACTCCATTTACATTTTTCTCTCACACAAAGTCGTCTTCTTCAGTCCTGCCCGTGGTCTTCGGGAGAAGATCAAAAATCATTCGCTCTGGTTGACATTCATTTCCCAAGGGGTTTTGCTAGCTACTGTTGATCGTGACTTGAGGCATTGCCACATTGCGATGTAGGAGGTTTCAGTGCGAGTGGAGGTTCAGCGCGAATGTTTCGAGATGCCTGCGTCTTAACAATACAGCCTCACCACAACAAGTCCGATTCTTCACCGCCAGTAAATCACTCAATACCAAGTCCAGGGGGACCCCAAGGTCAGTCTAACAGTCAGAATCAGGCAAAGCAATTTTGGTGGTGGAGATCATCATTAGAGGGATGAATAGTACTGTTTCTTTCGGGGTTTGTAATGACATCCTACGATTGACTGAGAGAAGATGTTAGAGAGATCAAAACTTCTTTTGTGTTATGTATGCTTTGTTCAAGAGACACCGGTTCTTTGTCCCCAATGCTAATGCCATATACCGTGATGTACACACGCCATGCCAGGAAAATAAAACAAAAACAATGATGACGATCCCCTTTTCGCTCGAGGGGATGACAGGAAAGAAACAAGTTGTACCCAAAGACCGCCCCCGCCCGCAATATGCAAATCAAGAAACCAAAATCAAACCAAATCCAGACCAACAGCATCATCATATCAGTCAGCTTTCAAGACCTTGAATCGAATTCAAGGCTTAAAGCGATACCGCTTCCGGTTCTCCTCGACCCACCATTCCGCCATCTGCACGGCGCGCTTGGTCCAAGCCTTCTGCACCTGGTTGTCCAAGCGGCGCACCAGAGTCTGGTAGTCGAACGAGAGCACCGGATCCTTCTCGTAGGGGTCGTGCGTGAGATCTGTGAAGCGCCACTCGCTGCCGGCTTGCAGCGGCACGATGAGGCGCAGGTTGGGCTCGTTTGCGTCGCGCACCGCCAGGCTGGAGCCGCCGGGGTTCATGATGGTGAACTGCCAGCCGAGGTGCTTGCTGTCGTCGGAGATGGTTTTCTGCGGGCGCAGCAGCGACTGGCCCTCGTAGTTGCGCAGCAGGTCGCGGGCGGCGTTGGCGCCGCATTGCGAGAAGGTGCCCGTTTCGATGAGCAGGTCCAGGAGTGTGGGCAGGATTTGCATCGAGGTGACGGGGTCGGTGATGTTGATTGCTGGCAGCGAGGGGTGGGAGACGACGAGGGGCACGTGGAAGTTGGCGATGCGCGGGTTGTGATAGGGCGTGAAGGACATGTCTTCGGCGATGGAGAGACCGTGGTCGCCTACGAGGATTATCAGGGTCTCGTCGGCCACGCCTTCCTCGTCGAGGATGTCCAGGATTTTGGCGAGCCATCTGTCGACGTAGCCGATGGAGTTGAGGTAGCGCGACAGCATGTCCCAGTCGCCATTCCCGGCGAAAGGCACCGGACTTTCGTCCTCGGGAAGGCTGAAATCATGGTGTGACGTGCTGGTGAGATGCGACAAGAAAAGATGCTCGTCGTTCTCCTTCGCCGTGGCGAAAGCGTCGCGTAAGTAATCCTCGATGGCGATCTCGGGCATGCCGTAATAGTTGACGTCGCTCAGGTTTTTGGGCGGGAATTTGTGCCCATCCTCCTTGAGGAACTCTCCTCCAATGATATTGTTGGGGAAAAATCCAAGTTTTGGCATCAGCATATCCTGATTGTCGTATCCAAGTGTTGTGGATTGCATGAATTTGGAGGTCCATTTCTTGGCTCCTTTGTTGCTTGCGTTGCCGCACTGCAGATCGTTCATGGCGTCGAAAATGTGAGGCAGACATGGCTGGTAAATGTGCTCCGTGTATTCGCGGTTGAAATCAGCCGCGAGAGGGACGACACCGCAGTGCGTGCCCAAAAGACTTTTCAATGTATAAGTGGCGGTAGTGTGTGCGTTCTGTGCACTGATACCGCCGCGGAAGGTGCGTCCTCCACGCTCGATGTTGTGGCTGCCGTTGATGAAGCCATTCTCGAGGTCGCCAGTCAAATAACGCGCCATCGGCGTCAACGATGCGATCTGCTCCTCCACCTTTGGAGGGACTTTGCCGTCTTTGTATGTAGTGGCAAGACGGTCCCAAACTCCGGCGTTCTTCTTCAATGGGAAGACGTCCTTGCGTGTACTTTCTAGCTTCAGCAGCATCACATGCTTGATCGAGACGTCCTTGATGACATCCTCCAGCGCTGGAAGGAGCTTCTCGTTGCTGTTCGAGATTTCGAGGGGATCCTTGCTGGCGTCGTAATGCGGCATCTGACGATACCAGTCCTCGAAACCCGCATGGGCCGACTCGGGTAGCCAGGCGAAAGACTTCGGCTGACCGAGTGCGGTGATGTGTTGGAATGAAACCGGAAGAGCGACGACGGTCGAGAGCGTTGCACCAACCATGAGGTGAACCACAGGCATCAACGGAAGCGTCCAAGACAGGAAAGCCAGGGAGCTGTCAGGTGGGCGGAACATCGTGCAGAGTACCTGTAGCGCCATTCCGAAAGAAACGAGCAATCGCAAGCAAAGCATGAGACTCGATGTCTGGGGCGGTGGCGAGGGGTTTTGAACCGGTTGATTCGTCTCGAGATCGAAGCCATACTCGTCACTCTCGGACTGGTCCTGCGAGAGGAGCAAGTAGGCTTTGTTCTCGGCATCCTCCTCCGGAACGTAGTGTTTGCCTCGCCATTTGGCCACTTGCTTGACGGCAAAGCGCACGGGGATTTTCAACACGTGGATGCAGGCGTCTACTACGACGAAGCACAATGACTGCAGAACCATTGCGACAACGAAGAGAACGGCCATGACGATGAGTAGCATGACAATGCCGGTGGCCAGCATTTTGAAAGCCGAGGGGTCATGAATGGCCTTCATGTTCTTCCATCGCAACTCGGTTCCGGCGGTGATGTAAAAGGCCATGCTGCCAGCTCCCATGAGCAGCATGAGGACTGAGATTAGGAATGCGGTACATAATGCGAAGAGTCCCTGGTCCAGGAGCAGGCGGAACAAGAGTAAGAAAATGGTGTCCTGGAAGAAGAAGGACCAGCCGAATGCCAGGACAGTATGGAGTTGTAACGCATCCAGGTGGGCGTATATGTGCAGGAGTTTTGCTCCGAGGATTGCGACAGTCGCAATGGCGAATATGAATTGACGTGTGAAGAGTCGTAACGCCACGGAGAGGATAGTTTGCGCTAGGGCGGCTGCGTTGAAAGGTTGCCTCGACTCCATGCTGCGAGCCCGAAGGCAAAGGAAAAGGTTTGTGGTGCTGTTGTTTTAACACTGCTCGAGCAGAGACGGCAGCAGTAAGAGATGGTGGTGGTGGTATTGCAGTTGGGTAGGGTAGGAGAGGCTTCGCACAGTCGTGGAACCTGTCCTCAGCGTCCAGTCAGATCCTGTACGGCGCAATAAGGGGTGCTGCGGCACGGACGGTGGCTAGCCTGCAGATTGGGTCTAGTAATAGAAAAACAACAAGGGCAGTGTTGCGCCTGGGGAATCCTTCGTTCGTGCAGCTTCTCCACAAGACGTCCACGCAAAGGGAAAAGATGTTGCAAAGAGGTCCAAGGTTGTCGTGTAAAGAGGATTGGCCAAGAAGACGTTGTTGCCTTGTCAGATGTCTAACTCCCGTCGGATGTTGCCATCTAATCACGTCGCTTTGTTTGCCTACCTACCTGTTGCCGACTCAGTGAAGGAGTGTCTTGTCAAGAATTGTTCCGTGCGGCGCGCGCGCGGCGCACAAGAAAGATCACGTCACGCCAGTATGGCAGTGAAGGCGGCCAATGTCAGCCCGCAAGCGCATGATTTCTTCGCCTAAGCAGCCTGCGTGCTTTCTGGCTTCCTTTCGACTGCTGCTCTCTCCAGCCGTGCCAGCGAAGGATTGGCGAGGAATACGATGGATTGATTCACTCGGCATGTTTTCAGCTTTCAGCAGCTTCACCGGTCACGCGACACAGCCTCCGCTAGTTCGTTTCGCTTGTGATATCAGGGACGCACTATATCTGCATGAGGAAAAGACTCACACGACTAAGGATGCTTTCGAAATTCGTGATAGGTCGGCGCCCCTGCCGTCTCGCCAGACTTGGCCGGAATACAACGCGTGCGGGCATTTTGTGAAGCTTATTGCCTAATCCTTCTGCTCCTATATACGCGAGGCTTCTTGCATATCTGTCTCGCAACACGGCCGTGTTCTTGATCGATGTTGATATTATTCCTGGAATGCTTATTTCAGATTGGCACAGCGAACGTACCTGCGACAAGCCCATTTCCCCCCAGAGGATTAGGCGTTCTGTGAGACGGTAGGGTCAGCCCTTTGTGTTCCGTGAACCTTCTGAACGACGACGACAACGGAATTGCGCCTATACGAGCCCGGCTTTGTTCCGACTGGGCAGTCTAACGAAACTTGGACCCGGGCTGTGTTAATATCGTTATTCTTATTACTGCCTGGCTCTCTTCTGAGTGCATGTTGTTGTTAACGTGACTGAAGCAGCACATGCTAGGTTATTGCTTCTTGCATACTCGGAGTACAGAAGTACGGCCTGGCATATGGCATGGCGTGCGCCGTCAAGCCACTCGGCGCATCCAGATTCAAGAACAACACATGGCTTTTTCGGTGTGAGCGGCCCGGTGGTGCAGTACTCGGAAGGTCGCTACAGTACTTGGGTTCGATCCTTCACACTACTGGCCGGGAAAATACACTGCCACCATGTGTGCATCCACGTGTCCACATGTGAGGGGGAAAAATCGTCATTTTCCAACAATCCAACATGTCTGTTCTCGAAATATGCGAATCCTGTTGGAAGACTCCTACACTGCCGTTGCGGTGCGCGGGAGTAGGATCTCATTCACACAAAGGATCTGGCGTTGCATGAGTCGTGCACACGATTCGAGTAATGCGATTGCTTCACTGATTCGGCTGATTCGCTTGACAAACGGCATCGTTGCGAGTGGATTTCGGACTTGGCCGATTTTCTGTGCGAGCGAGCGAGGCGAGGCGGGATGAGGCGTGCCTCGGCAATTCTGCTCAAAGGAATGCCTGCCGAAAGACAGAATCGACTCGGTCTCTGGAGTTTGCGCGCAAGAGCATCTGGTTGTGCTCTTGTTACTAACCGAGTGAACCAATACTCGATCCATCACTACACCCGATGTAAGCAAGCATGTGAGCTGTCCAGACGCTTGGGTACCTGGCAGCATAAGCAGCATGTTCTTCATCTCAGAACATTCTTTACATCTGCGGCCTGCAACGCTAAGTCAGCAACGCAGGGTCGCGCCTTCCCCCAGACTCCAGGGACCCTCTATCGGCCATATGCGACTGATAAGGACACGGCATGTGGTATAGATGTGAACAAGCACTCTTGTCATCGACAAGATACCGGCAAGTAAACGCATGCATTCTCCATTCTCTTGATCTATCGCTCATCTCTTCAACGAGTGTCACTACTTTCCTGCTCACCCCAGCCCGCTCTTGTATTCACTCTCAGCAACACAATCGGCAAACAAACGCCGCCCTGCTCACGACAACTGCACGATAAATGAAGCTATAGACGAACTCGCATACATCATTCACCACAACCATGGCTCCCGGACTCATCGTACCACAGCCGGCTGTGGACGACTCACAGATCCGCTCTCTCCACGCGGTGACGCAAGATTGGGACGACACAATCGTTTTCTACCTTAATGGCACCAAAGTCACACTCGATCAAGCCGACCCAGAAGTCACTCTCCTCGAATATCTCCGTGGCATCGGGCTCACAGGAACGAAACTCGGATGCGCCGAAGGAGGCTGCGGCGCCTGCACAGTAGTCGTCTCCCAGTACAACCCTACGACAAAGAAGATATACCACGCCAGCGTGAACGCTTGCTTGTCTCCGCTTGTGAGCGTTGACGGAAAACATGTCATCACAGTGGAGGGGATTGGATCGGTGAAGAGGCCACATCCGGTGCAAGAGAGGATTGCTATGGGGAATGGAAGCCAGTGCGGGTTTTGCACGCCTGGAATTGTCATGAGCGCGTATGCTTTGCTCAGGAACAAGGACAACCCGACCGAGCTTGAGGTGGAAGAGGCTTTCGACGGCAACCTCTGCCGGTGTACCGGTTACCGGCCGATATTGGATGCGGCGCAGACGTTCAGCGCCCCCAAGGGCTGTGGCATGAGCAAAGCAAACGGCGGAGGAGGCTGCTGCATGGAGAAAGGCGATGGCAAAGGTGGATGTGGTGGAAACAAGTCTCTTGATGATGATTCTCCAATCAAGAGGTTCACACCGCCCGGGTTCATCGAATACCACCCAGAGACAGAGCTCATTTTCCCTCCCGCGCTGAAGCGTCACGAGTTCAAGCCTTTAGCCTTTGGAAACAAGCGGAAACGATGGTTCCGTCCCACGACTCTGCGTGAGCTTCTGGAAATCAAGGCTGCACATCCCAGTGCAAAGATGATCGGTGGTAGCACTGAGACTCAAATCGAAGTCAAGTTCAAAGCCATGTCATATACCCACTCGGTCTTCATGGGCGACATTGCTGAGCTGCGGCAATACAAGTTCGAAGACGACTTCCTTGAGATTGGCGGCAACATCACGCTTACCGATCTCGAAGATCTGGCTAAGGAAGCAGTGCAACATTATGGCAAAGAAAAAGGCCAGCCGTTCGAGGCGATCTACAAACAGCTTCGTTACTTTGCAGGACGGCAAATCAGGAACGTGGGCACACCTGCAGGCAACCTGGCTACAGCTTCACCCATCTCCGACTTGAATCCCGTTTTCGTGGCAACCAACGCAACTCTCATTGCGAAGAGCCTAGAGCAGACCATTGAAATTCCAATGAGCGAGTTCTTCAAGGCATACCGTGTGACGGCACTGCCGCCAGATGCGGTGATCGCAGGCATCCGCATTCCAGTATTCCAAAAAGGAGAGTACATGCGTGCATACAAGCAGGCGAAGCGGAAGGACGACGATATCGCAATCGTCAATGCAGCGTTACGGGTACGTCTCTCCGATGACAACGTGGTCGAGGATTGCTCGCTCGTTTACGGTGGCATGGCACCGATCACCATCGCAGCCAAACAAGCAATGGCCTTCCTAAAAGGCAAGACCTTTACAGATCCCAAGACTCTCGAGGGTGTCATGAGTGAACTGGAACACGACTTCAACTTGCGCTTCGGTGTGCCTGGTGGTATGGCTACGTATCGCAAGTCATTGGCACTAGGTTTCTTTTACAGGTTCTACGCCGAGATTGTTTCTTCTCTCCCGTCGGCTACCAACGAGGAGATCGATGAAGACTGCATCGCCGAAATCGAGCGCGAGATCAGCAAGGGTTCGAAGGACCACACGGCCGGAGCGGCCTACGAGAAGAAGGTCATTGGCAAGGAGCAACCTCATGTCGCTGCGATGAAGCAGTGCACGGGTGAAGCCCAATACACCGACGACATTCCCGTGCAGAAAAACGAGCTATATGGACATCTCGTGCTGTCCACCAAGGCACATGCGAAGATCATCTCGGTGAATGCTGAGCCTGCCCTCGATCTGCCAGGTGTGGCGTCGTACGTCGACCACACTGATCTTGCGACTCCGGAAGCCAATTGGTGGGGTGCACCCAACTGCGATGAGACATTCTTCGCTCTGGACGAAGTGTTCACCGCAGGCCAGCCTATCGGAATGATCCTTGCTACATCGGCCAAGCTCGCGGAAGCCGGCGCAAGAGCTGTGAGGATCGAGTATGAGGAGTTGCCGGCCATCTTCACGATGGAAGAGGCGATCGAGAAAGAATCGTTCTTCCCGCACTACCACTACATTGTCGACGGTGACACAGAGAAGGCCTTCAAGGAAGCTGACCACGTCTTCGAAGGTGTCGCTCGCATGGGAGGACAGGAGCACTTCTACCTTGAAACGAACGCCTGTGTCGCTGTTCCTAAGCCCGAAGACGGCGAGATGGAAATCTGGACTTCCACCCAGAACCCGGCTGAGACTCAGAGTTATGTCGCCAACGTGACTGGCGTTGCGGCCAACAAGATTGTCGCAAAGGTAAAGAGACTGGGTGGCGGCTTCGGTGGAAAGGAGACCAGGAGTATCCAGCTTGCCGGAATCTGCGCTGTTGCGGCGAAGAAGACGCAGAGACCTGTACGATGCATGCTCAACAGAGACGACGACATCTTGACCTCTGGACAGCGTCACCCATTCCTTGCACGATGGAAGGTGGCAGTCAACAAGGACGGCAAGCTTCAAGCGCTGGACTGTGATGTTTTCAACAACGGTGGCTGGTCTCAAGATCTGAGTGCTGCCGTGGTAGACAGAGCCCTGAGCCACATCGACAACACCTACCGAATTCCGAATGTCAACGTACGAGGACGTGTCTGCAAGACCAACACCGTGTCGAACACTGCCTTCCGAGGTTTCGGTGGGCCCCAGGGCATGTTCATTGCAGAGACATACATGGAAGAAATCGCAGACCAGCTCGGCATGCCTGTCGAGAAGCTCCGCGAAATCAACATGTACAAGGCAGACGAGCCCACACACTTCCGTCAGCCACTCAAGGACTGGTATGTTCCATTGATGTGGAAACAACTGCGCGAAGAGTCCGCGTATGAAAAACGAAGGGAAGAGATCACGAAGTTCAACGCAGAGCACAAGTGGAAGAAGCGAGGTCTCTCGATCATCCCAACCAAGTTCGGCATCTCGTTCACAGCGCTATTCCTCAACCAGGCAGGTGCGCTTGTCCACATCTACCACGACGGCAGCGTCCTAGTCGCCCACGGCGGAACCGAGATGGGCCAGGGCCTGCACACCAAGATGACCATGATCGCCGCCGAAGCGCTCGGCGTGCCACAAGAAGACGTCTACATCTCCGAGACAGCAACCAACACCGTCGCCAACACCTCTTCCACAGCAGCAAGCGCCAGCTCCGACCTCAACGGCTACGCAATCTACAATGCCTGCGAGCAGATCAACGAGCGCCTCGCCCCTTACCGGGAGAAGCTAGGCCCCGACGCCAAAATGTCCGCGCTCGCCACCGCCGCCTACTTCGACCGCGTGAACCTCAGCGCCAACGGCTTCTACAAGACCCCCGACATCGGCTACGTCTGGGGCCCCAACACGGGGCAAATGTTCTTCTACTTCACCCAAGGCGTCGCCGCCGCCGAAGTTGAGATCGACTGTCTGACAGGCGACTGGACGACGCGGCGCGCAGACCTCAAGATGGACGTCGGCCGCTCCATCAACCCGGCCATCGACTACGGGCAGATCGAGGGCGCTTTCGTCCAAGGCTTGGGCTTGTTCACCATGGAAGAATCACTGTGGCAGCGTAGCACAGGCCAGATCTTCACCCGCGGACCTGGCGCTTACAAGATCCCCGGGTTCAGGGACATCCCGCAGGAGATGAACATTTCGTTGCTGAAGGACGTCAATTGGGAGAATCTGAGGACGATCCAGAGGTCTAGGGGCGTTGGGGAGCCGCCGCTTTTCTTGGGCAGTGCGGTTTTCTTTGCGATTAGGGATGCGCTCAAGGCTGCTAGGAAGCAGTGGGGCGAGGAGGGGTTGTTGTCTTTGCAGAGTCCGGCTACGGTTGAGAGGATCAGGGTTAGTTGTGCGGATCCGATTGTGAAGAGGGCGGGGGTGAAGGCTGAGGAGGGGGAGAAGAGTTGGTTTATGAGTATTTGATCTGAAGATGAGGTGGGAGATGGACTGGAAGGAAGTCCGTCACGTGTGGCGATCTCTTACGTTTGATGGATGATTGTGATTTTTGGAAATGGATCTTGGGACGGTACTACCTTAGCTACTCGGTAGTCGCAGAGTAAATTCATGTGTGACGATGCTATTTTACCGGAGGCTCCGCGAATTCCATATCGAAGGAATCAATAAGATTGCTGGCGACCCTGTCTAGAATGTCTACACGTATACATGACGACTGCTGGATTCGTGTGCCGCGGTGCCGCTATCAACATCCACCTACGTTATCGTTAAGACGACGTATTTCGGTCGTTCGTCTTCGCCAGTATACAAGGAGAGACAGCGTCTTTCAACAATAGCTGTGTCGGTCGTTCCAAAACGTACGGTACCTACCTAAGATGTGTGATCTTCCAAACCTATGATTTCTTTCATTCACCATGTCGCCCACGTGGGATTGTGTTTGTAGATTGTACCGCCGTTGCCGACGTTCGGGCTATGATCAGTCCGATCCGATCTGCCCCACTCAAGAGGGCGAGAGCGACCCCGCGGCCCTCCACAAACAAACATTGGGGGGGATCTCCCAACGAGCATGGCTGTGAAGAAGACAGGCAGCGTGTCGATTGGCATACAAGCTGGGTGGTGGTCTTTGGACGAGTCGTTGAAGTGAAAGGAGATACGTGGGTAGTCCCCTTCAGAGGCGTTTGCTCAGGACAAGGTATTTCCAGTCAAGATACAGCTCAATGCAGTAGGTGGGGACTTCCACCACCAACCTCTCACGGTCTGGGCAAAAGTGGCCAGGTGGAGAGATGGTGCAGGTTGCAGTATGGTCGGCGTCTCGGCCGAAGATTCTTGCGTCAATCACAATCATCGCCTAACACCAGCGCCTTCATGAGGTCACCATGGCGCGCTTTTGCTGCTCCGCGGTCGCCTGCGCGATTAGACACACGTAAGGTACTTTACTTTTCTCCCCTCTTTGTTTTGCTCAGAGCTGTTTTCGATCTTCATCCCAAAAGTTCTACCCATCGTCTTTGACTTGATAATCATCACAAGCTTATCCAGACAGCCAACCCCATACACTTACATCCTCCAGATACAACAAGATGGGTTACCCAGAGACTGCCGAGGGCTTCATGGTCAACGACCAGAAGAACTGGACCAAGTTCGAGAAGAAGGAGGTGCGTACATAATTGTCCACTTTATGTTGTCTGTCAGCCGACTCTCCATACTGACATGCTTCCAGTTCCCTCTTAAGCCCTTCGAGGACCGCGACATTGACATTGCCATTGATGCGTGCGGTGTCTGTGGCTCCGATGTCCACACTATCACAGGTCAGTCAGCGAAGACGAACAGACAAGAGAGAGACAGAGCTCCGAGCTGACGTGCAATCGTTGATAGGTGGCTGGGGAGAAGCTCCCATGCCTCTTTGTGTTGGCCACGAGGTCATCGGCCGCGCCCTCAAGGTCGGCAAAGACGTGAAGACTATCAAGGTCGGCGACAGAGTCGGTGTTGGCGCTCAGATCCGCTCTTGCCTGGAGTGCGACAACTGCAAGGCAGACCAGGAGAACTACTGCCCCAATGGTAAGTCTTTTCCATGCATCGAGGAATCTCAGTCTATCCGACTTACTAACTTACAACAACAGCCGTCGACACCTACGGCGCCAAGTACGATGACGGTACTCTCGCCCACGGCGGTTACTCTTCCCACATGCGTGCCCACGAGTACTTTACCTTCAAGATCCCCGACAACATCTCCACCGACGAGGCCGCTCCCATGATGTGCGCCGGTCTCACGACCTACAGCCCACTGGTCCGCCTGGGCGCCGGCCCCGGCAAGAAGGTCGCCATCGTCGGCATGGGAGGTCTCGGCCACTACGCCGTCCTCTGGGCCGTCGCCCTCGGCGCCGAAGTCTACGTCCTCTCGCACACCCCCGGCAAGAAGGAGGACGCGATGAAGATGGGCGCCAAGGAGTTCACCGTGACGAGCGAGAAGGACTGGCAGAAGAAGTACCCCTTCACCTTCGACTTCATCCTCAACTGCGCCGACGCCACCGACAAGTTCGACCTGCCCGCCTACTTCTCCACCCTCAAGGTCATGGGCAAGTTCCACAACGTCGGCTTCGGCGACAAGCCCCTGCCCCAGCTCATGGCCCAGGACTTCGCCCCCAACGGCTGCTACATCGGCGCCTCGCACATTGGCAACCGCCCTGAGATGCTCGCCATGCTGGACCTCGCCAGCAAGCAGCAGATCCACTCGTGGATCTCGACCGTGCCTATTTCGGCTGAGGGCTGCAAGGAGGTCGTCGAGCGCGTCTACAACAACAAGGATGTCAGGTACCGCCTGGTCCTCAACAACTTCGATGCTGAGTTCGGCAAGCGCGAGTAGGTTGTAGGCGACAGAAAAGCTTGCGACGAGGCGGCTGCAAGAGGTGGGAAGGTCAAGAGATGTGACGAAGATGAGACGCGATGAATCCACGATGACGACTTTCATACAGTAGGTAGTTAGCAAGATACACGAAGACGAAAGAGAGAATGATTTGGAAAACCAAGAAACTTTACCCGTTGACACATCCCCCTCGTCTCCACTTGTGTCGTTTCACCTCTCAAACAGCCTCTTCCACCAGATCGCACCCCCAAAAAACTATACATTTCCGATCTTCCTCCTTCCCTTGTATCCCAGCAAGAGGTAAGCAGTGTGCGTGAGGTGTAATCACAACATATCGTCACAACTCGTATCCAACTCGAAAAGCAAGTAATCATAGCGCGACAACGATAGTACTTTTTGTGATTACACGTTATTTCCTTTCCTTGCAGGTCGACGAGCGAGGGAAGCCTGTCTTCATTGCGACAACAGCTTGTTACAGAGGCATGGCGCCGATCGAGCGCGTTTTGAAAAGGCGCGGTCCGGACCAGCCTTTGGGATCTGCGTAGCGACCGTTTTGTCGGTTTTTTCGCTCACTACACGCTAGATCTTCTGGCCTCCGCCCCGTTTTACGGCTGGGCCGTTGAGAAGGGGATTTTATTAACTAGTCATGAGCCGGAGGTGAAATATGGTAATGTCGTGCTAATGGTGTTATCGCTAGTTGGCTGGTTGCGAGCTCGGCGACTCTATATCGGGAGATGGAAGAGGAGGAGGTGGAGGAGAAACGGTGCGCGTAGATGCTGCTAGGATTTGTTCCTTTTGCTCCCGTCTTCTTCCTGCCTACTAACTTACCGTGAGAGATGGATGGAGTCAGGTCTGCGAACTGGCATATCTCCGAACAGAATCAGACGAGACCAGCTCGGTGCCATGTCAGTAATAGACTAATAGTCCATCGCCAATGCACACATGCACACATGCACTGATAGCCGGATGGGTTCTCTCCGATTAACCGACAGGAGACTTGCAGGAGACTATTACCCTACTACTGCACGTTTGACAGGTGGGTGGGAAGTGGGTTGTGTTGCTCCTTGGGTGGGAGTCGCTTGGGGAACACATGGGCAGCAGCGAGGGCAAGAAACTCCTTTGCTGTAGATTGGAAAGCCCTATTGCAGAATGGAGAGCCCTACATCGCCCTCGCTGCCGGCGGCGGAAAAGGCTGCATATGCTGCAGACTTGCATGGCGGCCTAGGAAGTCAAACCCCCTTCTTTTCTGCGGTGGTGAAGCGGCAGACGACTGCAGGACCGTTTGTCGATGTCGTATGTTGATGTTTGTAAAGAGCGTTAGAAGATCCTGGGTACAGTACAGGCTAAAATGCAGGTCAATCAATGGCATGCGTCCGTAGTTTGGTTTATGCAGGAACAATCTACGTGACTCCCTTCCTTCTGATACGTCAGTGAATGGTATCGTCTTCTCTCATGTCTTGTCTCTTGCTGCTTTGGAGCGCCCAGGCCGGCGAATTGCTTGCTTCGGTCGATTGTCCTTATCGTTACCGCCTCCGGATCTACCCTAAGGTGGAAAATCGCACAAACCAGATGCGGACTTGGTGGCTGGCGCCCGGCCTTTGCGCCTTCTCTTCAAGCGAGTCTCTCAGCTACATCACACTGCACAGCAATAGCGCTCTCACGCCAATGCCTCGACACAACCTTGCATTGCCGCCGTGCCCTCGGATGGATTCTTGAAACACGATGGTGCATGGCCATAATATATCGTCCTCAATGCCGAGAATTGATCGGAGAGGCGGCAGGGTCCCAGCCTGCCGACCTCCATCTTGAAACAGGCTACGACGCCACATCAAGCTCAAAACGGTCTCTTCACTGTGGACCTTCGACTTGGCCATGAGTCGTCAGAGGCTACACGAGTAACTCGACACGACCTCCCGTGTGCACAGAGCAGCACATAGCAGTCTCAACGAGCCTCCATCCCTCATGGCGAGGATGTAGATGAAATGATCTACGCACTACCGTATGTGGTCTGCCATCGGATCCATAGCGGCGGCGCGAACGGTGATGTCCAGCAGCGATGGCCGCAGTACCTGCTCGTTCAATCCGAAAGGAGTGATGCTACTGCGCGTGCCACGCTGAGCCGTCGCCGTGTTGCATCCAGGACACCATGCCCTGGGGTACAAAAGTGTGTTTCGAGTCTCGACTACCGGTGCCCTTCCGTGCACGATATGTCATACACTGGCCCGACCTTTCACGTTGTATCTCAAGTAGTGGCTTATTCGAAGTTCCTTTCCTCCTACCACTGTACCGGATAGACCACACACTCTTTGCTCACCACGTGGAGATGTTCTGAAACTGCCCTCCTACCTCTTACACTGGGCTAACACTTCTCCGGACCAAGAATACTTCTGGACAACACACCGAATACAACACAGTCTAGGCAAACAGGACCATGGGGAACATTGAGCGCTTAGAGATGGGGAGCCAGCACATCAGCCCTAATGCTGCTCAACGCCCCAAGTTGGTATCTGAGAAATCCTACCGCCTCTTCCCAACTGCAAACCAGCAGCCGCAGATATCACCCAGGACTCTCTCGAAGCGGACCCTCAAGCGGACTGGATCCCTACTGAAGCGACGCTCGGCGTCGCTCGATGAACCTCTCCGAGCACATCGCGTGGCAAGACAGCCTTTCTCACGGCCTGAAGATGCACCGGTTCCTCGTCTGCAACCTGCCCCTTCGACCCGCGGTAAAACCGCGAAGCCCTCCACACAAGACCGAGATGTATCGTCCTACACCCGTCACTCACGCACCAAGACTGACCAACTGGAACCCCACGATCAACAAGTCCGCTTGTACATGCCCAGGGTCTCCGAGGATGGCGGCCACGGGAGATCTTCGAGTGCTCCGGACAACATGGCGATAGGACAGCGCGTCAAGAAATTGACCGGTCTTTCACACGTGACTAATGCGAATCTCTCGAATTCGACAACAGCGGCTCCAAGCCACAGCGGTACTTGGTACAACGCACGTGACAGCACTGTGCCAACTACTTCGCGTCCGGAAAGCAAGAAATCAAAGGTTGCCAAACCCGGACCGTTCACGGAGAAGCCGCTACCTCCACCACCGAAAGAAGTAGAGTCTCGGACACATCTGGATGCTGCCCATCAACGATCACATAGTACCCCACTCTCTCCCGGTCCAAGGAGTCAATTCTACCTGGCACCAAGGTCAGATTCTGCTACCGAGCTTACCCCTTTGAAGACGCCCTCCACGATGGACCCCAACCGCAAATCGTACTTCCCCCTGAGCGCGGATGCTCAGATGCGAGAACTCATGGGCATGTCTCCTATCGAGGACGGTGAGAGCAGCTCGGTACCGCCCGTGCCAGCAATGCCTATACTGTCCTCAAAGTTCCAACAGTCTGCCGGTCTGCCGACCATCACTCTCAACACGGATGTAAAGAGCACGGAGATTACCGAGATATCACCTACTAGTAATCCTAAAGGATCTTTGTCTGGCTCGGAAGACCGCCAAAGCATGAGTCGTCCTGAGATGCATTCTCCGACTCTTTCACAAGCGAGCAGTCGCATGGTGCCCGCTGCTCTGCGGATCACTTCTCCGAAACGAAGTGCTTCGAAATCCGGGAATGAGGGTCGTTCACTGGCGGCCAAAGCGGAGGAGAACCAGCTGGCTCGACAGCTATCGAAGAAAGTCGCCGTCGAGGACGACATCGAGATGACAATGTCGACTTGGGCAGAGCTCACGCTGCAGACTACCACCTTGCACGCAAGATATGCAACCCTTCGTGAGGATCGACAATTCATTCTAGGCGCGATGACGCACTCGTTGAAAGAAACACGGCCGGGTCCTGACTATGTCAACACTATACTCGATCAACAGATGTCTCTCACCATGTGCTGTTCATCTATGGATATCTGCTTGGCCAAGCTGAAGGCAGTAGCCCGCCGTAAGGATGCGCTAGCCAAGACTCTGGCTACCCATGCGCTGCTGAACACTCCCACCTGGGGCCTTACTGAACAACAACCAGCATCGAAGACTCCGCCAGCTGCATCGACACCAGCCAAGAGCCACACATCGGCTCCTCATCCATCAACATCGTCCAGCACACAGGCTCACGATACGACACCTATCCGCTTAAGCAGTCGATCCCAAAAGCCATCTGCCACGCAGAACTTCCAGTCCAGATTCGACTCCGAAACAGACACAGACGACGACGGAACTCCACGCAGGATGAACCTGAAAGGCGTCAAAGCAGCCCGAATTCTTGGTCTCAACCTCGACGGCACCATTCCCGAAGAACTCCCACTACGAGTAGCCAGTACCCGCCGCCCAACCCACACCCTTCAAACGAATCTCAGCACCACAAGCCTCGACCGCGAACAATTCACTCGAACTCCGATTCCCGCCTCCAACAACAACCACAACACGCTTCCTGCTCCTGTATCAGCGCCCATGCACCAAAATCAGAACGGATTTTCTCCATCGTGGAAATCCATCGACAGTCCGACCCTCCAACAAACCGTTTTCCAGCCGGCGCAACGAGACTACGTTGACGCCAGCACCTCATCCTCCCGCGCTTCGTCGCCGGCCGACGAGCGCGGCGCCGAGACACCAGACGCAGCATACGCCGCATCCACATTCGACGACCCGAAAAGCCCCGGCATGCAGACCGTGCACGTCTACTTCCCGGAATCGACCTCGCTCAGCGCCAGCCTGCGTGCAAGCACTACTATTAGCGAGGCTGGCGAAGATGAGCTACTGGAGTACTACGGGTGCTACAGGTGAGGTGTGTAGTCTTCACAGGCGACATGACATGTCTTTTGACTTTCTTTCCTTTTGTACATATGATTGCGTGTGAAATTGTAAGATGAATGGGACGATATGAGACAGTCTCTTTTCTTTGAGCGTTGACTGTACTAAATACCCTTCGGAGTCTGGACTCTGATGCGATCACACACCTGGCAAAAGCGTTGCCTCTTTCTCTATCCTCTGTCTCTACTTTTTCTATTATATACAGTTAATCTAATGAGCCTTCCAAACCAATGCCATATACGAGAAGATCAATCTTTTCTACTAATGGTGTGTACCTCTAGATCGACTGAGCTTCAACCTTGACGAGTTTGGCATTCTCCAGGTGAGTTCAATTTGCTGAGCATCAAGAACTGTGAGCAATGTATGATAACTAACGGACATTAGTTGCAGTCGCAATCGCGGATACATGCATATCGCCAACGACAATTTTCTGCACTCTCACTATTCATCACCACTGGGTGAGTGCGGCGGACTGTTGTCGCTCCCCGAGTCGACAATTGGATGTCGGCGAACAAAGGGCTTTCGACTTCCGACTTCTCTCTGACCTCACTTCACTCGGACAAAGCCCCAACTTCTCCCTTCTTTTCAATCCTCCGCTTTCGCCGCGTTTGTACATAGCAAAGAAAGCGCACCCTTTTCGCTTCCAACTTTGTCTCTTTTCTCGGCGCGAAACTACAAGACAGACAGACAGCGACCTTCTTCCACAAAGCAAGCGCTTACCGTCACCTACTGCGACACGAAACGCATCTGCATCTTCTCGCTCACCCTGCAGCGAGCTCTGCCACTCACTTTCTGGCCATTGAATTTAACAATCAGCAAGATCACCCGTCGCACATTCGGTTCGCCTACTCACCAACATCAAGGCCACAATGGACGGCCTCGGAGATGCCGCGCACCGCATATTGCTCGATATCACCGCACAAGTCAACAACAGCCTAGCAGAGCTGATGTTCTGGTTACACCAGTACGAAATCTTCAACGCCATCGCGTTCGCCTGCAGCAACTGGTCACAGCCGTTCCTTTTCCTGTACCAGTACGCAATTCTCCTCAGGGAAATGGTGCCCGAAGCCATCGCATCCGCCGGCAACGGCATGTCACAGCTGCTACTGTCCCTCTGGTCACACGAGTCCGATGTCTTGCTCACGGTCGGCGTCCTGGGTCCGGTGCTTCTCCTCGCCGGCTTTCTCTACCTTGTGCTTCCAGAGATCGAGGGCGATCACCACCTGATCCCGAACGAACTCGAAGACGACGAAGAGAGCCTCCCGGTACAAGCCGGACTCGTCCTTTTGATCGGTGTCGGCCTCACTGCCGCTGCCGCTGCCGCTGCCAGCAACGCCCGAGACGTCCTGTGGGCCTCGCAATGGCTCCGCAGCTATACCACGGAACGCATGGATCTCTTTGGAATGTGTTTAGGGCTTTCCTGGTATATACAGGCAAACACCAAAGCTATCGCGGCCTCAAGAGACGAGCTGGGAGTTCTGAGATCCGGGTTGATTGTATTGAGAGACCAGCTAGCGGTCGCGAACGCGAGAATCGAGGCCTTTCAGGCCACCGGTCATGATGGCGATGTCGAGCTGGTGGCTTTGAGATCCGACTTGACTGACTTGACAGACCAGCTGGCGCTCACAAACGACAAACTCAAAACACTTGAGAAGAGAAACCAGCTGGTGGTCGCGAACGCGGAAAAGGAGGGGCTTGAGCTGAGAGCCCGGCTGACGCTCGCGAACGCGAGAATGGAGCTCCTTGAGGCCGCTCGTAAAGGTGGTGACGTGCAGCTGGAGGCCTTGAGATCCGACTTGGCTTTCTTGACTAGGCAGCTGACGCTCGCGAACTCGAAAGTCGAGAGAGAAATCGAGAGGGTTGAGTTGAGAAATCAGCTGGCGCTCGCGGAAACGGAAGAGAAGGCGCTTGGGTTGAGCGACCAGCTGGCGGTCGCGAACGCGAGAATCGGGGTCCTGGAGGCCGCTCGTAAAGTTGGTGACGTCCAGTTGATGGCCTTGAGATCCGACTTGACTGCCTTGACAAAGCAGAAAACCGAGACAATTGAGCTGAGAAACCGGCTGGCGGAAATCAAGGCGCGTGACTTGAGTACCCGGCTGGCGGTCGCGGAAACGGAAATCAAGGCGCTTGAGGCCGCTCGTTGTCGTTGTAACGGCAATCGTGAGAGTGGTAACATTGGCTCTGATACGACTGGCGACCCTGACGTGCCTGACCCCAACGTTGACAGCAAATTTCCTGTCAACGGAGAAGGGAGCGAGCCGAAAGAAGAGGGCGAGGATTTCGGCGAGGAGGAAAAAGATCTCGGGGAGAGTGGCAAGGATGGGAAGGACGAGGGTGATGGGAAGTACGGGAAGGACCTGGAGGACGGGAAGAACCTGGAAGATGAGAAAGAACAGAAGAACGAGAACGACACGGATGACGGTGATGATCCTAAGGACATCGTCGTAGTCGATGTCAAGCCCAGCGCCACATGGCTGGCCGTCAGACGGTCTGCAACTTACAACGACAGAATCCAGTTCGCGAGGAATAGTCACGCCATCATCAACCCGATGGAAGACATAGCCGGTCTTGGTGAGCTGGCGTTTCTTTCGGAGGCGGATCGAGTAGAGGCAAACAGGCGCGGATATCCCACAGCCCGCGACGTCTCGATGGCTCGTCGCCACGGCGTCTTCACGGTCGGAGAGGGACCAAACGCCGGCCCGGTTGTGGTGTTCTAGCTGACACAGACTACCTCAATCCTATCGAGCAGCCTCAAGGCCCAGGTGGGTACCATTTCTTGACGAGCGATGGCGCCGACCACGCGCGCCTCAATTTCGGCGGCAGTCGTGGCCTCCCAGCGTACCCATCGGCCAGGCAAATTTTCCAACTCAGGCGACTCTTTCTGGAACATGGCCTTACCGACTTGACGGCGGACATCAACCTTGTCTGGGTCCCGGGTGATGATGATGGAGGGTATGATGTTGAGCTGGCCCTCAGCGAGAGTGACTTCCGGGACGATACCTTTTTCACCGAGAGTATTCGTGCAGTTTCATCGTCAAGCTCTACCGAGTCAGAGTTAGCAGCTGGCGCGGGTGTCAATGAAAGACCCAAACCAAGCCCACCTGGACAGAAGCCTCAGGAGGACGTGTCTACCATCCAGGAGCCAGTGCCTAAAGAGCTAACACCTAAAGAGCCAGTGCTCAAAGAGCTAACAAGTAAAGAGCCGACACCTAAAGAGGCTGCGAACGAGAGCACCGCGCCAGGTGCTCCATCCCATGAGAGATCTCACAACAATATGGACCTCGTCCCAGAACCAGTACCTCATGAGGCTGCCAAAGAGAGCCCCGTACTTAGTCCGTCGTCTCCCTCTAGCCAGAAGAAGATCCAAGACGGCGTCTCTGCCGTTCCAGAACCTAAACCATCAGGAACTGACAAGCAGAGCACCGCACCAAGTGCGCCGTATCTCTCGCGCAATAATAAATCTCTTGCCACGATGATAAAATCATCAATGGTCCAACAGAGCACTGGCGAAAACGCGCCACTGAGTCCATCGTCTATCCATGCTGAGGAACATTTCGCAAGTTGCGCAACCTTCTGCATGTCATCTCAGAGGCAGCATCCCCAAGGAATGCCAACGAGAACAGCACACCGAGCACTAGAAGCCCAAATTCAGCGGCTCAAAAGGATGTAAGCCAAAGCCCGTCGCAGAGACCGCCATCCCTCAACGGCGAGGAGACCCCTCAAGTGGAAGTGCCCGCCGAACCAGAGTCATTATCCTCAGGCCATACCAGCAAGAGCCCCGCGGCGAGCTTATCATCTTCCCGTGACAAGACTCTTACCCGCGACGATATGCCTGCTGTCGTAGAGCCAACAACCGGAGACGAGGCCAGCGAGACCTACCAGCAGCAGCCTGCCGTTAATTCGCAGACTGAGCCTGACAAGACTGCGGATGCAAATCCGGCGGCCGAAAAGGATTCCAGCGAGACTGTAGAGCCACAGCATGCCGTCGAGTCGCAGCAAGTTCCACAATCGGTTCTTGGCCAGGGAGAAACTATCGATCCCGAGGTCGCAGAGCTCTCGACCGGCTCAGCATCAGCGTCGCAAGAAGATAGAAACGCCGCCACCAAGACGCAAGAAGGTCCCGAGCCCAGCCCAACTGCCGAAGAGGATCTCTCCTCCATGACCGGGCATCAGAAAAGGAGGAGGGATAAAATTGCAGGGCTGGCGGACGGAAGCATCCCATTCGAGCCAAAGCCTGTCAATCCCAAAGTCGCAGAACCGTTAATCGACTTAGCGTCAGCGTCGCAAGAGGGTGGAAACGCCGCTACCGAAACGCAAGAAGATCGCGAGCCCAGTTCAGCCGCTGAGAAGGATACATCCTCCATGAATGAGAACCAGCGGCGTAAGCAACGGCAGAAGCAGAAGCGTGAAGAGCGGAAAAACGGAAGTATCCCAGACGTGGAAACTCCTAGACCAAGCTCTCCCGCACAAGAACAACCCAGCACGGCCGCAGAAGGGGACCTACCGTCGACAGACAGAGACCAGCGGGGACCAGAAGATCTTAAGCGGAACCAAGAAACTACCGACGCAACTACCCAACAGGAGCAAAACGATCTCGCAGCACCTCCCACGGAAAAGCAGCCCAGCCCGAAGGTAGACTTGGACTGGTCGGCCCTGGATAGAAACCCAAGTGGTCTGGGACTTTCTCGGTGGGCTGACATCAACTACGACGCCAAGAAGGACACCCTCCCAAAACCTCATACAGGAAAGCGGCCGAACACTCTGCAGCAGTTTCAGTGGTCTCACAAGGGCAAGGGCGCCGAGAGGAAGCAAAAAATCCTCCCAAATCCTTCCGCGAAAAAGCAGCCTGTCTCAGGGGCAGAAGTGGACCGGTCGTCCACGAATAAAGTCCAACAGCCGCCAAAGACGGCGGAGCAGTCTCAGTTGGCTCACAAGGATGAGGAGAGACCAGGAATACCCCTCAAACCTTCCGCAGAAAAGCAGCCCGTCTCAGGGGCAGAAGTGAGCCGGTCGTCAACGAACAGCGGTCAGCATCGGTTCGAGACGGGTATGAACCACTCTCAGTGGGCTGACAACGACGACCCCGAGGACCAAAGCGCCAAAGCAAAATCTCCCGGTCAGCATGGGTTCAAGACGGGTATGAATCACTCTCAGTGGGCTGACAGCGACGACCCCAAGGAGCAAAGCGCCAAAGCAAAACCTCCCGTAATGAACCGACCCGGCCCCGCGGCAGATAAAGACACACCACGCAAGGACAAAGCTCCTCAGACAGAAACAAAAGGTGTCCAGAAGCCGGGTAGCACGCAGCAGTCACGAAAAGATGACAACAGCACCGGAGACACTCAACCGGACAAAGCGCAGCAATCCGAAGAGGATGACAGCAGCAGCGACGACACCGATTTCTCTGGGGCGGAAGGTCAACTCGGTTCGACCGCAGCGAAGGATATGCCCGTCTTCACCGGAAACAAGACGCAAATCAGAGCACAGTACAAGGCGTGGAAGAGAGCGCATCCATCCCAAAAGAATGCCAACAA
>Ga0265798_10002494_pt1 | contig 27182 bp, 26 predicted proteins | sample P3T30metagenome_FD_192430 | JGI IMG/M metagenome (GOLD analysis project Ga0265798, IMG submission 192430) | Plant litter microbial communities from East Loma Ridge, Irvine, California - P3 T30 | ecosystem: Environmental > Terrestrial > Plant litter > Unclassified | place: USA: California...
CGATCGGCCCTTCATCCGATCCCGATCGGACGATGCCCGGATAGCTCAGTTGGTAGAGCATGCGACTGAAAATCGCAGTGTCGGCGGTTCGACCCCGTCTCCGGGCACCATTTTTCCTCTGATATTGTAATCCTGCACGGTTGCGGGACCGGCTGGACGCATTAAGAAGACCCGTAGGCACGCTAACGCGCTGTTCGGAGTTATAGACGGTCTCGCCGAGGCTTCTTATTTCTCCCCTGTCCGTCTCGCGAGCGAAATAACCTTCCGGCTCAGACATGCATCTTTTAGCGGCGTTCGCCACAATCCCGTCGCACGGGAGGAATGCTGGGTACTGCTGATAGAACCGGCTTCGACCCCGCACACGGGCGCGCAGACGACATCGCGCACTCGCACTCTGGAGGAGCAGCTAGGCTAACAGCCATACGCTGCTTCGCTCGCTCCAGGTCGCGAACTACTTCCATTTCGCGCGTGCCCGGACTTCGGCTTCGGCGACATTCGGCCCGAGCGTCGACCACGGGACGGCGCGCGGCACCCGCGCGGCGCAACCCAGGTCGGCCTTGCGAGCTACCCGCCGGCGCCCGATGCGGCGGGACCCAAATTCCGGATCAGCCGCCTTGCCTCGAGCAGAGTATCTCCCGGTTTGCTTCCGATACGCACCGGCAGGCGTGCAACTGGCCGGCCGGACAGGTTGGTCGCCTTTAGGGATATCTCGATAGCGCCACCGCAGTCGGCGGCAGCATCCGGACGAAGTTCGAGAACGAAGGCGACCTCCTCCTCGCCGTGACGCCACGACGCGCATTCGAGCTGCATCAGAGGCACCCAGCCGGTCTTGCCTTCCTTCCAGTAAAACACGTCGCGTTCTCTGGATTTCGGAATGTCAAGATTTTGCCATAGGGGCGTGGAGGGCATTCGTCCGCGGGCCATGTCGTCTGGCCGGCCGAATGGATCGATCGTCGTGGTCCGGCCTCGCGGAGGAGATGGCGGGGGAGGCATGGAGATCGACTGCACGGCGTCGTCGCGAAGCCCGTCGTCGTCCGGTCGGTTCGTGTCGACGTCCATCATCGTGAAGGGTCCCTTGGACTCCACCGTCAGCAGCGCCTCGATGGCGGAGCGGGTTCCCCGGTTCTCGGCGACGGCGATGACCGACGGCCACTTAGTGACGGCGTTCAGGCTTTCCGGGAGATCGCGTAGCGCCTGACGGACTCTTTCGAGCCAGGCCGGATAGGTGATCGACTTATAGCGCTCTATCTCTTCCGCGGTTGCCGGCTGGTGTACCGTGCGCGGCAGAAGCGCCGCGATGCGGACACGGTTCGATCCGTCCTTGTCCGGCGCTGGCGCCGCCGGGGAAGGCGCGGGCCGTTCGAAGGACGTCGCTGGCGGGCATAGCCTGCCCGCCTCCGCAACGAGAGCCTCGATGTCCAGTTCCGCCAGAGCGGGCCAGTCTGTCACGGTCCCCTCAAGCCTCGCGACCTCTGCACCGTCGACGTCTCGGAACGCGAGAAAGACCTGCGGCTCGGTCGTAGCCATACGTTTGATTTCTTTGCGCAGGCGTTCGATCTCCTTCGCGTCGTCGTCAGGTTCTGGTTCGCGTTGCCAGTGATCGGGCAGGTACATGAATGGCAGACCGACCTCGGAAGCGGTGGTTCCACAGATCGTGTCGTCCGTGAGCAGCAGCACGTCCAGGCCATCGAGCCTCAGCTGTAGGGCGTAGTTGATGAGCGCCTGGTCGGCATGGTCGAGCTTCAGTGCTCCGTGAAGCGATTCGTCGGCACGCCGAAGTTCGACGCGCTTGGACAGCTGCGGCTTCGACTTGCGGATCTCCATGCGCATGTCGGGCTTTCCCGTCAGCGTTCGAACGTCGCGGCTGAGCTGGCGGGCAAGTTTGTTCGGACGCCCTGTCTGCGTCTTCAGCTTGTCGAGTTCCCGGATGACCTGCGGAACGAAAAGGACCTCGACGGTGCTACGACCGAGTTCGGCCCACGGCAGGTCCGGTAGCGCCTTTCCGTGGATCAGGACGTTGGAGTCGGGGATGACGCTCAGCAGTCGTCCCGCATCGGCTTCGTCTTTGGCACCGGAATTGCCCATGGTGTCGACTTCCGTTCGTTCGCTGTCGCTCCGAACACCGATAGGTCCGGGGCTGTCGTCGCCTGCATACCACCGGCACCCACCACGGATACCGCGTTTACATCCGACCCGGAAGCGACTCCGGTCGACACGGGTCTCGTCTGATCGGTCTATCCATGCCCGGAGCTTGGAAAGTGAGAGCTCTCACGACGAGTGATGATCCCGAACGGCTTTCGGAATGCGGCACGCACGCGGACGCACGGCTCGTCCAGGCAGCTGAGCGGATGGTGCGCGACCGGATGGCCTTCGAACGCGACCTGCGTCCGGTAACGGGCGCTGCCCCCTGACCGAGGTCCTTGTTGCGGCTACATGGCTCGAGATGACGCCGAACGCGATCCGCATGATGCGAGGGTATCTCGACGGAGCGTGACGACTGGCGGAACGCAGCGTCGTAAACCATGTGCCCGTCGGCAGACGAGGCGTCCGCGGCGCTGATGTCGCATCCCGTCGGAGTCGAGTGGAATACGGATCATCGTCATGGAACACCCTGCCGACCACTACGGGCCTTCGATCGCGAAGGAGCTTGTCGAATGCATGGCGACAGGTCGCGATCCGACGGTGCCCGAGCTGATGGATCTCGCGCAGCGAATATGGATCGAAGGGGCGGAAGACCGGTCGGCGTTCGCGTGGGGGCAGATGGCGACCGACACGAGCGAAAGGATAAGTGCGCTGAGAACGGCAGCCGCGGCGCTGAGCGACAGTCACGATGACAATAGGAGCCTATGAGCAGATCGCGCCGAACCAACGATCGGCCCAAGCAACGGACTTTTCGGCCCTCCAGCGACGAGTCGAGACGGCGACGGTATCACGCAGGCGTTCACGACGTGGCGTTTCCGTGATTGAACTCGTGCCGGTCAGGCACCTGGGGAGCGTTCGCCGCAAAATGCGCCGGTGTCCTTCCTTGACCTCAAGCTCGCCCGGAACGCGAGCGCGAGGACTTCTCGCTCGGTCATCCGCGGCCACCAGATCGCGAACGCCGCAGGGCTGCGACGTGCCCGATCCGCTCGCACCGTCGCCCTAGGCTCATCCTCACGTTCCGGCGGCTCCGGACCGCGGCGCCGCCGTCGCAGGCCGCTCCAGCCATGCCATCCGCCGCCCAGCGCGAACGCGGGGTCAACACCCATCGCACCCGCCCTTACGAGGTACGGCCACCTTAACGTCGAAGCCTGGAAACGGATCGCGCACTTGAACGTCCCGGCCGCCCGGGAACCGCCCTTCGAATATAATCCTGCGGATGGCCGGAAGGAGCCGAGACCAGCAGGTTGTGGGATCTTGAAGGGATTAGGTCGCAACTCGCCTGGAATGCCAGACGCTACACGTATGGCCTGACGGTTTGGCCCGGTTTGGAAACACGGCCTCACGCGCGCGGAGAGTCTCTCTCTCTGAAGTAAGACTCTGAAGACGAAGTAAGAAGGTCAAGAAGAAGGCCCGCACGAGCAGGCGCCCGCGAGATCACATGGGTTTCGGTGATTCGTCAATCGAAAATCGACTAATCGCATCAAAAGTCGATGAAATCAGCTGGATCGAGGACTTATGAGCGCGCCTACGTGCTGTCGATGCACACATGTACATAATCCGATCTCTATGCACACATGTGCATAAATCACCCCACGGATGCACACATGTGCATAATCGTCGCACGTTCCGTTGATCCGCTTCCCGCGATGAGATTCGGGAAGGAAGGCGCACGACAACACGTTGCGCCTGCGAGTTCATCTTCCGCATCGACGATTGGGCCATGGCCGCGTCCGGTTCGATCCGCCGACCCGGTCCGCTTCAGCGAGGCAGTCCCGTCGGAACGTCGCGTAGCTGAAGTCGACCCGTCCGGCCGACGGGTCTTGAACACCCTGGGCCGATCGGTTCGCCATTGAGATCGCCCGGTCGTAGCCCTCTCGCATCGAGGAACCGGTACGAACGACTTCCTGCGCGTATCGGCGCCGGATGCCGCGCACCGATACAGGCATTCCGCGTCGATCGGTCCGGGCGTCTCGGCGCAGTTCCATCGCGCGAAGCGACCGACGCCCTGGACTTCCCCGTTCGATGCGCCATCGCTTGATCGATGCGGGATGGTCGTGCGGCCCGTAGGTGTCGATATGAGCCTGCGACCAGTACCGCGACAGCGCGATGTCGATCGCCTTGTCTCCGTTGCTCACCCCATGAAGGTCGAGCAGTTCGCATTGCACGAGCATCTTGAGCGCGCGTCCGGTCACGATGCCGGGTTGTGACGCTTCGGCCACGGTGGTTGCGGTCTTCGCATCGAGACGAAGCCTGAGCACTACGGGCATTCTGCCTTCCGCGCGGTTCGAACTCGTCTGGTCGACGGGCACGACGACATAGTCCTCGCCAAAGGCGACCTTCAGCCGATCGACGAGTTCGGCAGCCGACGGCCCCCCGCGCACGTCATGGATGACGCATGTGAGAGTCGGCTTCGATCCGGCGCTTCCGTCGCTCAATCCAGTCCTCCCTATTTCGTTCGGTCACGGACACGTTTCCGGCGTGCGAAGATCGGCATGATTTTCTAAAGGTTCAAGTCTACCGGATCGTCGTCGGCCTTCATCGCCGCCGGGGTCGCGACACGCCCAGCGTCAACGACCGACCTGCCCGCCCTCTGAAGGCGGGGGAACCGGTCGTCAGGCGATATGGAGGCGATTGGCTCCGATGTCGTATACGCTTTGATGTTCATCCGCCTCGTCCCGATAGAATCCGCACATCCGCTTCCATCGCATGACGGCAAAGGCCGCGGCGAGCACGTTCAGGTCTGCGACCTGCACGTTCGACCGGTACGCGTCGACCTCGCCCGACGTGGCGTCCGGCATGACCGAACGTGCACGCTCGCGAGTGCCGGACGTGCTCGTCGTCACCCGAACTAGACCGAGGAGTCCGTTCGGCACGGCCACGATGCCAATGCCCACGTCGATGAACGGAACGCCGTTCCGCTCGATCCTGTCCACGATTGCGCCCCTGCTCGGCGCGTCGTCGATGCATACGAACACGAAGTCCAGGCCGTCCAGATGATGGAGAGTGCCGGTTTTCAGCCTGCTCGCGTGAGGAAACACCCCTCGGTGCTGGCGGGAGTAGATGGCGGTGAAGTGATCCACCTTCATGCGCCTCGCGGCGAGTTCCTCGATCGCAGCCGCGCCGGGTGCACGAAAGGCGTTGTGCTGATCGAAGGTGTCGTCGTCGAAGAGGTGTATCGCCGCGACGGGAGTCTTGGCCACCAGGTCCAAGACGTACGCCCCGGTTCCGCCCAGACCGACGATGCCGATGCGCAGCCCCTCCATGGTCCTCGAGAACGTCTCGATGCCGGCAAGTGAACTCGCGGTATCCACGTAGTGGAACGGGGACGCAGGATTGTGATCGGCTATGACGCCGCCCCCGACCCGCGCGGTGGCGTCCGCCTGCAGCAGGACCGCATGCTTCTCGAACGCCTTCACGTACGACGTGACCAGTTCGTGATAGTCGTGGAATTCCCGCCCCGAGATGCGATGGCACAAATGGTAGTCCACCGGCAGGTTAGCGAACTGGAGGTTCGACCGCGTCGCCGTCATCCCGGAAAGCGGGTGGCCGTGCGCGTCGCAGGGTGGGTCACCTGCCCAGTAGACGTCGTGCCTACTCGGTGCCACCGTGACGTTTCCCGCCATCTCAACCGGAACGACGAGCTTGCCGCGCGCCACCCTGGCACGGCGGTCGACATACGGGATCTCGGATACGACGAGCGTCCCGGCGACGAGGACTACCATGTAGCCCTCGTCGCGCAGGCGCTGCAGATCCGCGCTACGACGCGGTCGTGGCAGTGACAACGAAGGTCTCCCCATCCGCGATCGGAGTTCGCTGATGCCGCGTGAGCAGCCCCACCGCGGCGTCGAGCGGTCCGCCCTGGTACGTCACCGTCAGCGAGTGGCCGGCCTCTGCCCGGAGGTCGGGATAGGCCAGTCGTACGAGCTGGTCGTGGCTTATGTCTGCGGTATCGACGACGTGCCGCCTTCCGTTGACGGCGATGGTCCGGCCACCGGCGGGCGGGAGCCCGCGTCCTTCGATCGGACCGCCGTTCGGCGTGCGGACGAGGCCGCGTTCTTCATCGTTCATGGTATTCTCCTCTGTGGTGAAACTGAACCCGCGCGTCGTCCTCGACGCGCGGTCGATCTGGTCGGGCGCCGTCGTCGACGGCGTTTCTCAGAAAGTCGGACGCAGCCCGGTAGATTGCCGCCGCCGAATGGTCGGCTAACGCGGACCAGCCGGCGTGCGTGATCATCGGTGCCATGGCATGACTGACCGCGCCGGCATCGATGTCGAGGTCCGCCATCGCCTCGAGCAGGATCCCCAGCGCTCGAACGGAACGATCGTCAGGCACGCTCGAAATTTCGATCGGCAGGATGTCGAGTCTGCCGTGGAGCGATGGATGTAACGCTTCCATATCGCCGGTGGCGACCAGCCAGCTCACGCAGCTCACGTCGAACGCAGCCCCGAGCGACTCGCACATCCAGCGGCGCGACGTCTGCCGATCGATCATCGTCGAGAGCAACGCGCAGGCGTCCGGGGAACTCCCATCGACGCCCTCGACGAGCACGATCGGGTTGGCGCAGTTCGCCGCCGCCATGGCGAGAATGGGTGCGGCCAGCCTCGGTGTGTCCGGCGCACGGCATCTATGCCCTAACGTCAGTTCGGAGACGTCGAACCGGACGAACGGGACACCGGCTGCGCGCGCAAGCTGACGGGCGACATGCGTTCGCCCGACGCCTGGCTTTCCGACGAGCGCCGTAGGCGGCAGCTGAAACCAGCACCGGTCCGAAGCGACCTGTCGACGACAGGCTTCCGCGACGGTGGCTGCCATTCCGTCGATCCAGTCGAAGGGCAAGCTGGCGGCGACGTCGTCCGGCCCAAGGCGGTCGCCGCCGAGGAGATCGAAGGGACGGTCTAGCGCGAACGGCAGCTGTCGGCCGTCGTAGGACCGCCCGATCACCAGAGTCGCCGGCGGCTTCTCGGCTGAGTGCGCCTCGTCGCGATCCACGGGCATCTTCCGGGCGAAGGTCATTCCTCGTCCCCCCGATAGAAGCGCAGCGGCCGCCGACCGCCTGCGCTTTCGCCGGCAGCTTTGACACGCCGCTCGGTCGCCAGCATCTCCCGTAGCAGAGCACGCTCGAGCTCAAGGGGGCCTTTTTCCTCGAAGATCACGGCGAATTCCGTGAATCTGTGGGACTGGCACCTGAACCAGTCGCGAAAGCGCTCTCGCTCCCAACGTTCGCGAAAGAGAATTTCGAAGAACCCGCGCTTGGAGTCGCCACGTCTCAGATCAAGGCCGTATCGTTCGTCCCTCTCCACGAGGTAGCTGCAGATCATTTTGGCTTTCTCGCGCTTCTTTCGTGCCTTGCGACGGTCTTCGACTAATCTGGCCGCCCTGCTGGCCCGGTCGGCAGCCATGGACGTGCCCAAGGCCGATAGGATCGCGTCCGGCCCGAACTGCTCGCTATGCCGGCCCCATAGGGTCCAGTCGCTCGATCGCTCGTTCAGCCATTCGAAGGATCGCCGTGCGTCCAGCAGCGTGGCGAACTCCTTCTGCCATAGGACGGTTTCGGCGATCTGGTCGCCGGTACGGATTCTTCGCACGAACGTCACCACCGGCCGGTCGGTCCCGAGAGTTGGTAGGAACGCTATGGAATAGTCACGCGTCGCTGCGTCGGCCTCCCCCTCCGATCGGGGCCATTCGATCCCTCTCGGAAGGCTCTTCGCGATCGCTTCGTCAGTCTCCTCGGTCACGCCTTCGCTCCAAATCATGTCGCTGGCGATATGGCATCACGCGGGTGTGGACCCAGCGATTTGGAGGAGCAGAGACGTGCAACTTCGGAGCAGCGATGTGCAACTTGGGCGGAGTTGCTCCTGAGGAGGGGGCGACGACCGGGATCGCGGGACGGGCCCTGCTTAGGACGCGAGAGCCCGCCGACGGTGCGCTTGCCCGTGCCTCGCGGTGGCATCCGACGCTGCGACTTTCCGTCGGAGCAGCTCGTCTCTCCGAAGGACTCCGTCGACGATGACGGCCAGTATGGGGCTTCGGCCTAGGGGATGTCGGCGGACGGAAGTCCGGCTGCTCGCGCAAGAGTCAGAAGCGCTGCATCCTCGTTGACGCCGTCGCGGCGCCTGACCCAGTCGAGCGGGCCCCCGCCTGCCCCGCAGGCGAAGCAGTGGAAGATCTTCGGATCGTCGCGAACGTAGAGGCTCGCCACTGATTTGGCGTGGCAGTTGCAGGCACCTCGTAGCTGACCGGCGGCGGGCGTCAGCTCGATCGTGGCGCCGATAAGCGCGACGAGAGATGTACGGCGTAACACTTCGTCTGTGAACTCGGCCTTGTCCATGGCCCATGTTCGGCCGGTCTCGCGTTTCCGTCAATCGCCATGCGCGACCTATGCATTAGGGTCGCGGCAGGCCGCGTTGGACAACGATCCCAGAAATCGTTCGAGTTCGGCGGTCGTCTGTAGGTCCGCTTGGTAGATGATGTTTCGCCCTTGCCTTGTCGACGTGACCAGACCGGCAGTGCCCAGGATGGCGAGATGGCTCGACATGGTATTCGCCGGCACTTCCAGTGCGGTAGCGAGTTCGCCTGCGGTCAGTTCGCCCTTCTCCCTGAGAAGCACGTAGCACCGCAGGCGCGTAAGCTGCGCGAGAGCGCTCATCGCGCGGACGACCAATTCAAGTTCCATTTTTCTAGAATAGTCGAGAGGACGATCGCCGACAATCTCGGCCTGGAAAAAAATGTTAACCACTAAAGTCGTTTCGATATTTCCAAGGGAGTTGAAATATTTTCCTGCTTTCACATATTGGATGCGTTCCTGCCTGAGCCATCCGCGGGAACGTCCATGATCACTTCGTGAACGAGGATGGCTGGAGAAAGACAATGAACTACGCCGAATCTTCCGCGATAGTGACTCGTCATCCGGTGGGACCTGCTCCCAGAGAGGCCTACACCGATCCTCTTGACCCGGACCTGGCGATCGACGCGCCGATCCTGGTAACCCGCCGACGGCTCATTCGTCTGGCCCTAGTGGCAACCGAGGCTGGTGCACGCTTCCAGCGCGAGGCGAGCGAGCACGACACCATGGCGTGGATGCTGGCGCCGCGAAAGCTGTTCGGTGGACGCGACGCCATCGATGCGGCGCTCGAGCGGGAGCACTGCATGCGGGCGCTTCTCCTGCACGGCCTCGGCCTTGGTCTGGACGCCCTTCCCGCGGACATCGACGAGCTGTCGGCAGATCCAGAACCCGTTCGCGTGCGGTCGCGCCGCAAGGCCGGCAGGCGCGGCTCGACCTCGAACCGAGCCCCTTCCTCGGCCAAGCGCGTCGCCACAGGAAGCTGACCCCCCCCGGGCGGGCCGTCCCCCGCCCGGTGTTCCCGCCGGTCGCGCCGTATGCCGCAACGCGCCGCCGAGGCGACGGTGGTCCATGCCGTCGTCGAGTTCCCGAACGGCCAGGCGACATGGACATGGACAGCCCGAGACGATCGGAACCCCGCTTCGGGGACCTGAACAATTCAGATACGGAGATGGATATGGCTCATGGCTGCCTGCGGGCGGACGAGTGCGACCCCGACGTGCGCGTGCTGCGCCGTCTCGATCTGCCGGCAGGATCGACCGGCGATGGGGGCGAGACGATCGCCGGGTTCGGTGTGGTCGTGGACGTCGAGACGACAGGGACCGATCTTGAAGAAGATCGCGTCATCGAACTCGCCGTCAGACGCTTCGCCTACGACGACGACTTCGTGATCACGAAAATAGACACGCCCTATTCGTGGCGCGAGGACCCGCTTCGCCCCCTTCCGGACGAGATCGTCCGCATCACCGGTCTGACCGACGACGACCTAGCGGGCCGGACCATCGACGACGACGAGGCCACCCGCATCCTGCGCTCCGCGGATGTCCGCATCGCCCACAACGCGGCGTTCGATCGTCCGTTCGTCGAACGCCGCCTGCCCGGCCTGGCCGGCCTCCCATGGGCCTGCTCGATCAAGGACGTCGGCTGGACCGAGCGAGGTTTCGAAAGCGCCAAGCTCGGCTGGATCCTTAGCCAGTGCGGCTACTTCCACGGCGCGCATCGCGCCGAGGCGGACGTCGACGCCACGATCCAGATCCTGCGACACGAGCTTTCCCCGGGCCGTACGGCGCTGCGCGAGCTTATGGAGCGCGCCACATCCGACAGCTGGATCGTCCGGGCGTTCGGCGCCGCCTTTGACGTGAAGGACGCGCTCAAGGCACGACGCTACGCCTGGAATCCCCAGCAGAGGGTCTGGTGGAAGGAGGTCCAGGATCTTTCGGCTGAGAAGGAGTGGCTGTGGGCGAACGTCTACTGTCCCGAAGCTCACCCCAAAGCTCGATTCGCAGATTTCGAGCCCGTCGACTGGACGAAGCGCTATGAGTGACGGCTCGGGCAAGGCGTCGTCCGGACGTCGGCCCCACCGGCGGCGCGACACGCCGTATGACCGTACCGTGAGAACCGCTCTGTGCGCAGCGGCGTGGACTGCAAAGTGGTCGACGTACGCCGCTACGCTCGAGCCGAACGTCCGCGGGGACGTTCTCGCGACCGTCTGGATTAACGTCGTCGATCCCCGCCCCCGACTGCTGCGGTCGCTGTCACGTTTGGATTGTCTGCTCGGCGGCGGGAACGGCTGGTACGTCGTAGGTGCTTGGCCGTCGGTGGACTCGCCCGCCGTGCTTCGACGGTCGAGCGCTACGGTCATCGGTATTCTCTCGCATGCGCTTTATGGAGAAGCCCGGGTCATAGCCGATGTGTTCATCGCCTCCGAGTAGGCGAGCCGTCTTGCGTCACGTGCGACGGGCGGAATGCCATCGGCCGTCTTTGCGCCCGGGCCATGGGGGTCGACATCGCCAAGCGCTCGACTAGCGGGATGGAGCTCGTCGACAGTCGCTATTCGATAGGTGGGTGACGGCTAGCCGTATACGTAATCAGAACCGGTCATGGCCGTGCCGTTGATGAACTTCGGTACGCCTCTCTTTGATCCGGTTCAGGAGAGCGGCTTGCAGTTCAGCGTCATAAGCTACGGCGATCGGCGGAGGCGGTATGATACGCTCGAAGGCGAAGACGCCTGCTTTCTGGTCAGGGACAACTGGGACGACTACGGCTTCAAGACGTCCTGCTCGCTGGTCTACTTCACGTCCGAAGGCGAACGTCTCGACGTTGGCGAGGTGAAGGTGATGACGGCCGGTCTTCGATCAGGCTACCCCGACCTACCGGAATCGTTCGAAAGTCTCGATCCTACCTATGCGTCGCTGGGACAGGATCAGAGCTACTACGAGAACATGCTTACGATTCCGGAGCTACAGCGTCTGGCCATTCTGGCGGGACTTCGCGACGTGCTATGGGACTCCGGCATCCGTCAGCGATTTGCGACCGAACGCGCATACGAGGACTCGCTGACGCGATCCGTCGGCGAGATGAAACTCCAGAAACAGATCGAGGTCATCCATGAGCGTGCGCGAAACACCCGTTTCGAGTTCAGCTACTCGTTTCCTGGTCACGTCGGAGAGGTGGAATTCGTAGTCGACCCGGAAAGCCGTCCGCCATCGAACATTCATGTGGTCATCGGAAGGAACGGCGTCGGCAAGACGAGGTTGCTGGCGTCTCTCAGCAGTCTGCTGCTCAACGGTCGTGACAGGCGCCGTGGTCGACTGACGTTCGCGAACGTCGACGACGATGCAGACATCTCCGATCAGTTCGCAAATCTCGTCACCGTCGCTTTCAGCGCCTTCGACGCCTTCGAACCGCCTGCCCGCAGAGAATCGTCGAGGGCGCGCGACCGGACGACCGGAACCCGGTCGGGTCTGAGTCACGACTATGTCGGTATGAAGAAATGGGTCCGCCGCAGGGGCGAGCGCTTGACGGCGAACAAGAGCGACGCCGACCTCCTCGACGACTTTCTCGAAAGCACCCTCCAATGCCTTCGCAGCTCGCGGCGACCACGCTGGCACGAAGCCATGGGCATCCTCGAGTCGGATCCGGTGTTCTCGGATCTTCGACTGCGCGAGCTCGCCGAGCTACCCGTGGACGAGCAGGAGACGGCGATCCGCGCCGTGTTCGGCCCAGCTAGCTCCGGCCACAAGATCGTTCTGCTCACGATCTCGCGGCTGGTGGAGCTGGTGAGCGAGCGGACGCTAGTTCTGGTCGACGAGCCGGAAGCCCACCTTCACCCCCCGCTCGTCATGGCTCTCATCCGAGCACTATCGGGCCTGCTGGCGCATCGCAACGGCGTGGCGATCCTAGCCACCCACTCCCCGGTCGTGGTGCAGGAAGTGCCCAGGAGCTGCGTCACGCTGATGTTTCGGACCGGCGACGACGTATCGGTCGAGCGTCCCCAGATGCATGTCGGCGCCGTCCGCCATTACGGACTTCCGCTCTTGCTAGACCGATCTCGATAGATGATCACCTTACCGGGGAAGAACCGGGGGCAAGATATGGAGCAAGGACTGGAAACCCTGGAGGATGACCGTCCCCGGGGCGGTCGCTGGAACGCCCGACGCGAGGCCGTGCTTCGCGACATGTGGCTACGAGGAAGGACGGCCAATCAAATCGCCGAGCATCTCGGCGACCTTTCCAGAAACGCGGTGATCGGAAAGGCGCACAGGATGCAACTTCGGTCGAGGCCGAACGCGTCCGGCCTCCTTGCCGACGATCTGATCGCGTTCGTGCAGGATGCGGCCGACCCGGTCCTTGGCGCCCTCGGCGCCTCGACCCTCATGTCCGAGGTCGTAAGCCGACTCTGGCCGGATGGTACGGAATACCTCGATGACGACGTACGAAACGTCATTCTCATAGCAGCTGCGCTGGCAGCCGAACGATCGGGTCCCGACGCGCTGGTGACGGCGGGCGACATTGCGGCGGCCGTTCCCATCACGGGCCGAAACGGAGGAAGGAAACGGGGGAGGAAGAGTTTCGATCGATACCTCCACATGCTCCCGTCGACGGAGAACGCACGGCCCCGTTCGGCCGTTTCGTCGATTGACGGCGTCGTGCTGAGGTGGGACGTCGTCTACGTCCTGATCGCAGCCGCGGGGCTAAGGGCCAGAATGGCCCGCGGGCCGAGTTCCATGTCAATGGCCAATCTGATCGCGGCCCTGGTCTGCACCCCGGCTGGCCAGGCGGGCCTTCAACGAGCGGGCATGGCGGACGAGCGGCTGCAGCCGTTTCTGGGATTCGCGGCAGCTGTGGTGGACGCGTCCGTCGCCGGCCTCCCCGACGACGCCAGCCGGGATATCGGCATGTTCATCGTGGACGAGGTGCGAGGCCAGACCAGGTTTCGCGGCCCCCGCATACCCCGCGCGAGCTATGCGAGCGACAAGGTCGATCTCGAGGACGATGCGCTGGAGGTATGGCGCGACGCCCGTGCGCTTGCCGATCTCATTCTGCTCGAAGCGGCGGCACCTCCGCTGGCGATCGGCGTGTTCGGTTCCTGGGGATCCGGGAAAAGCACGCTTCTCGCAGCACTTCGCCGCGAGATCGACGACGAGGTCGCGCAGGAACGTGCCCGAATCGATGCCGGAGACGCCGACGATGCCGATCCTGCCGTCCGACGTATCGCGGGCGTCATGCAGCTGGAATTCAACGCCTGGAGCTTCGCGGACAGCGAGAACCTCTGGGCGTCGCTGACGTCGGAGATCTTCGAGCAGATCGCGGCGGGTGGAAAGAACGCGGCGGACGGCAAGATAGGCGCCAAGCTGGTTTCGGAAGTGGCCGAACGGTCGAGCAGGGAGACGTCGCTTCTCCGCGCGGCGCAGGCCGAACTCCGCCAGGGGCAGATGCGCGGCGCGGCTGCAGACCTGATACTGGCCGAGGGCAGGTCGAACGGGCGGTTCGGTCTGGTCGAGGCTGCCTTCGAGACCGCGTCCGACCTCCTGGGCACCGGAAAGTCCGGCAAGGACGATGAAGACGAAGCCGAGGACCCGGCCAATGCCAAGGGCGACAAGGCTAAAGGGAGCGTAGACGTATTCAAGGCGGCCGTGCTGCTGGGGGACGACGTCGCAGTCCAGGAGCGGGTCCGAAAGTATGCGTCGGCGGGCGGATCGATCGCTCGCTCGATGGCGATGGCGTACGACTACGTTCGGGCGCGCGGGTTCCGCCGCATGGCCGGCGTCGCAACCCTTGCCGCGGTGATCGCCGCCGTACTCTTCCTGATCGGCAAATCGGTCGTCCCGCTTGCGTACCCCGCACTGCGTGCGATCCTGCCCGCGACGTTCGCGGTCCTGGCATTCGTCACGCCCCTGGCACTGTACGTATTGCCGGCACTTCGGGTCGCCGCGCTCCTGACCCGCAAGGTGCGGGACCGCGATCGGATCGCGCGCGAGACATGTGCGAAGGCCGAAAAGGACAAGGAGGCGGCCGAGGAGGATCAGGAACGGGCTATGCGGGGACTGGCGAAAAGCCGGGAATACCTTCTCAAGTTTTCGGACATCCGCGAAGTCGGGTCGGCGCCCGGAGCTATGCTGGACTACCTTCTCGAGGAGTCGTCGGAGATCGCACGCCTACGCCATGATCTCGGGACGCTGGGTACCGTGCGAAAGGCCTTCGAGAAACTGAATGCGATCATTCAGGAGAGCGCTCGCGACAGGACGAGTGCGGTTCAGCGGATCATCATCTACATCGACGATCTCGACCGCTGTTCGGAACGTCAGGTGGTCCAGGTCCTCGAAGCTATACACCTCCTGCTGGCGTTCCCGTGCTTCGTAGTGGTCGCCGCGGTGGACGCCAGGTGGCTCGACACCGCGCTGCGTCAGCAACATGCCCATCTCGCCGACAGGCAGTCGGACGTCTCTCCGGCCGACTACCTCGAGAAGATATTCCAGATCCCGTTCTGGGTTCGGCCGCTCCGGGTCGATACGAACGAGATTGGAGAGGGATCCTACGGACGTCTGATCAACGATCTCGCGGGAAGCTGGACCGACCTTTCCGGGGAGGAGAACGACGAAGACGAGGCCGACGAACTCGAACTCGCGACACCGTCGACCATCATAGTCGAACCGTTCGCCAAGCTGGCGCCAGCTGCCCCCGATATGGACGTGCGCCCCGAACGGGAGCGCCTCAGATTGTCGAGTGCCGAGGTCGACCTATTCAAGGAGCTGGGCGCATTGTCGGCGCGGTCACCCCGAGCCGTGAAGCGGATGATGAACGTGTATCGGCTCATAAGGGTCGATCACGTCGCGACCGACGGCGGCCTAGCGGTCCGCGGTGCCGATCGCGAAACCGCACCGGCGCATCTGGTGCAGTTCGCCCTGGCCTGCGAGATCGGACTGCCCGTAACGGTGATGGAGCGGCTTGTGGACCGCGTGAACGCCGAGTGTTCGAGATTCGGAGAGGAGCCCGAGGATGCCGCCGGCGCCTGGGAGGCTGAAGCACTCGTCCGGGAACTCGGTAAGGTCATCGACGACGCCGTGTTGCGATCGACCGTCGAGACGTCTCTGCGTGCCAGCATGAAGGCGTTCGAGGGCGGGATCACCGCCCTGGATCTGAGCCGTGCCTTTCGGATTGCCGCGCGCTATTCTTTCAGAACGCCCAGATCTGGACCGTCGATGGGTTCGCATTGGGCGGATTGACGACGACCTACGGTCATGGTCGAAAGCTGGAATGACCGAAGTGAAGATCCTCGCTGGCCGCTATGCGTTGACCCCGACCGTGCGAAAAGGCGCACAGGCGACGGTCACCCAGGCGTTCGACAAGCCACGATCGGGAACCGGCAAGGTCGTCACTGTTCGTGGCCGAGACATGGTGAACGGCGTTCCGAAGGAGATCGAGGTGTCGGAGGCCGAGGTCACCCATGCCATAGCCGACCCGGTAGCCGTAATTCTCGAGGGCATTCGCATCGCGCTTGAGAACACGGCGCCCGAGCTTGCCGCAGATATCGTTGATGGGGGGATCATTCTGGCCGGGGGCGGCGCGCTCCTATCGGGTCTCGAGCAATACCTGGAAGACGGGACCGGTCTGCACGTACGCACCGCCGATGATCCGGCCAACTGCGTGACGCGTGGGCTGGCTACTATGCTGGACGACGCGGCATGGCGTGATCGCTTCCTCGTCCCATAAGGAGAGTAGAGGCGTTCCAGTGCTGCGCCGCGAGCGTTATCAGGCTAGCGAAGCTGGACACTCATCATCACGTCGAAATTTTCGGCGTTTTCGCCTACCCTTGGAAGCGTTCATGGTCGATCTTAGCCTCCAAGTTCATTAACCGTGCGGCCAGACGGTCTGGCTGATGGAGCGAACCTAGCGCCTGCTCGATCGACTGGACCTTCTGACCTACGACCCCAGCTCCTTGCGGCGGGCTTCTGCGCCGGATCGGAAAACCATTGGAACAGATCGGTCGCCAACCTTGCTGCAGTCTTCAGTCGCGTCGCATGGTAAGACGACGTGCCGAGGCTGGACGTCTTGCAGGCTTCGAGTACAACGATGCCGGACTGTCGACACGAAGTTAAAATCAGCCGAGTTGCGTGGGCGTACCACGCCGGTCGACGTCGTCACTTTACGCGTCATACGTATTGACCACTTTGCGAAGACGCTCGACGAGACGCGCCGTCTTGTCTGCCTCGTTCAGCATGCGCCGCCTTGGTCCGGGGAATGCTGTACGGAGCCGTCCTCTGATGATCTCGTGCACGTCTCCAAGAGCGACGCTCGATCCCCCCTGGGGCATCTGAACGGTACGGCGCGACATGTCCCGCGCAGTCAGGTCAGGCTTCAGCTTGAGCCCTCCCGGCCGGTCGCCAATGAGCTTCGTCACCTCGCGCCCGGCCCTCCCTCCGGTCGGAAGACGGCGTATCGAAAGACCGGTCTCGTCGAACCCGGCCCTGAGCTCGCCCCATCCAGCCTCGTCGCCCGTCATCAGCTGCACCTCGCGCGGTGTATCCACCCGCACGGTATCCGCGTGCTCGATGGCGTCCAGTACGGCCCTTGCGGTGTCGGCGGCGTTCGGACCGCGAAGGGAGAGCGCAGATCCGAGGACGATCGGCAATACCCCGACTTCGCAGACGAGGGACAGGATCGGCGCGACGAGTCCCACGCCTTCGACGTGGACCGGCACGTCGACGGCGCAGTGGCAGACCAGAACGTCGATAACACCCTCCGGGCGTAGACCACGATGCCGCCGCAGACTTGCGATGGTCGCCTTCATGTTGCGAATGCCCGGTAGATCGATTTCAGCATGTTCCGCCAGGCGCCGCGCCAGCGCCATGACGTCGGTCACAGGCGCCAGGGGAAGCGCTCGTTCGGCAGCGGCGATGACATCCTTCTGTCGGTCCGTGACGGGAACCCGGGGCCGCCGTTCCTTCCCCGAGCCCATCAGGCCTTCAGGCCGCCGGGAATGGCGCCAGGTTCGTACGAGCGTCCAGAACGTCGAGACCGCGAGCCCAAGTTCGGCGATCGCATCGGCGCTGCTCTTTCTTCCGGCAATGTAGTCGTCCAGGACTCGGATCCTGCGGACGACCTCGTCGCGTCGATGCGGGCCGACCTTCGTCAGATCGAAGTTGATGTCTTCGGTCATGGCGTTCTCCTTGATGAATCGAGATGGACGCCCGAGGCGGGTGCCTAGGACGTCGGAATTCCGGTGGTGTCGGGGGGCCCGCGCAGCGGCGGCGGGCCGGAACAAGGCGTACGGTTCCGCTTGGCGGCGGGAACGGGACGCGACGTTATCGAGCCATTCTGCAGGCTGGTTCGAACGGGGGTTGCTGCCGCACTGCCGTTATTCAGCTTCGGAACAGGTCAGCTGGTCGTCGCGTGCGGCAGACGAACCAGGTTCAGGACATTCGGGGCGCTAGCGCGAGATGGGAGCCGAGTGCGGTTCCGGGAGACCGAGGAGTGCATTATCGAGCGCCGACGTGATCCCGCCAGCTTTGGACGGGTCGCGAGGATCGACGACCCCGAGCCAGGTTAGCTTGGGAAGAATGAGCCGATTGTGCCGTTCGACGGCCTGGCGGACGATCGACCACGCGGTTTCGGGTTCGACTGGTTCCCTACCTAACTTTCGCACCGCGGCAGCCGAAGTCGATCCGCCTTGCGTCGACCGGGGAAGGAACTTGATCTTCCCCGAGAAACTGGGACCTATGACGTCGGTCACATACTTTCCGAACCGGCGATCTCCGGTTGCCGTCACGTTATCCGCGCCAAGGTTCCGCGCCAAGCTTTGACCGAACATCTCGTCCTTTGCGTTGAAGACAGGACCGACGATGATCCGAAGCGTCGACCGCGCGGCGTCTTCATTCTTTTCGGAAGGTCCTCGGAAGTAGGAAGCCGCGTCGAGTAGCGCCTGCTTCTGCGCGGCGCAGGACTGCTCGGGATGCGAAGGCACGGCTGCCAGTATGAGTTGGCTATACTCCTCCATTACGAGTGCGACATTCGCGAGCTGCGTCTTCGACCGCTTCGGGTCACGAACGACCAACGATATCGCAGTGCAATCCACCAGGAGAGATCGTCCGAATTCGCGCTTCATGACGTCGGGACTGTTTCGAGCCTCTTGTCGAACGGTCCGAGCGACCGCATCGGTGGCGACCGGCGTATTCTTTCCACCCGTCAGTTCCGATATAAGCTCGGAGATATCTCTGACGGAAAGAGTTGCCACGTCGTGATCGGCGGCGATCTGGTTGGCTGCGGCACGAGCGTCCTTCAGCACGTCGCTGTTTCCGACTTTCCGCGTAGCTCGTGCCGCGTAGCCCGCGAAGGCCTCCAGCACGTTATCCGCCCCTTCGTCCCACGCCTTTTTCAGCCTGTAGAAGTTCGCGATTTTGACGCCGGCGATCGCCGCCGCCTTGGTATTTGAAATGCCTTCGCGAGCGCGGACGAGAGCGAATAGGCGCCGGCGAACCTTCTGTCGGTCATCGATCTTTAGCGTACTGAGGAATTCCCATTCGCCAGGCCGCGGTTCGTAGCCGAGAAGGCTGAGTACGTCCCGGTCGTCGAGCCGGGAAAGGCGCTTGGCTTCCGCTTCGTCGAACACCTGTTCCGACGCCGTCGCGGGCATCACGGTCATGGCATGCGCCTTCATGATATGGTCGAAGTCGACAGTTCCGCAAGCGTCTCCGCCGTCGAAATGACGGCTTCAATCCGCACATTCCACACCTGCTACATTATCCTAACAACTCGATTTGAACAACTGGGCACCATGACTACATTATTTGGGCAACATAATATACCAGCCTCAAGTTTGAAGGATCCGCATACTCCCCGCGGTGCCGGCAGGGACCTTTGACTTTCAATCTCAATCGGTCGGTCGGTCCGCCGCCGCTCAACCAAGGTGATCGAACCGACGCACTGACAAGGTCATTGCGGGCGGCATGACGGCTCCAAACAGCAAATCCTACACTGACTACATTATCCTAGCATCTTGAGTTGAACAACCTGGAATGCCTCCTACATTGTGTAAGCAACATGACGCTCGAGGTTCTCTTATGAATGATCCGCCTGCCTACATCCCGCGCCGCGGCCAGAGGCCTTGGACCTATGACCCGAAACGGTCGGAGGGTCCGCGGATGACCAAGCCCGTGAGGAACGAGCCGGTGCCATCGGGGAACATGCCGGACACGCAGGTCGAAAACGATACCGAGGGCTACACCGTTGGACGAGGACCACATGAGGTCGTCCCGTCGAACCGACCATGCATCACGTTCGCAGTCGATCTCTGGACCGGCTGCGTCATCGGCTACCACGTCAGGTTCTGACGCCACTCGACCCGCCACCGCAATGACGACCCGCCCGCCGAGCAGTGCAAGCGCGGGAACGACGATCCGCGTCTTCAGAAGAAGGAAAGACCATGCACGTGCAATCCCAAGGGTTCGAAGAGTCCCCCGTACACGCCGTTCCAAGTCTCGTTCGCGATCACGAATTCCCGGACTACGATCAGGATGCTGGCTCCGACGATGCCATGGTCGATGCGATCATGCGGATCTGTGACTTCAACCCTTTCCTCATCGAGAACGAGTGGCTCGTCGCCTGCGACGTTCTCGCCGAGGGCGTCATTCCGGTGGCGTCATATGGGGTCGTCGATGGCCACCTCCAGCAGCGCCGATGGGACCTCACCATCCGCGAGATCTACTTCCTCATTCAGGACGGCGCGATCCGTTTCCCGCAGAAGATGCATCTGCCGAACACGCCTGCTTTCTAGCCGCCGCCGTCTGCGAATTCCCTGATAGAAGTCACCAGAAAGGCTTACCATGGCAAGCAACCCGAATACGTCCCTCGAACTGGACGATATCCTGTCGAACACGGAAATCACGCGCGTCGTGTTCGACGTGGCCGGCAACCAGCTTCGGCAGGTGATCACCGGTACGAAGAAGCACGAGACGTTCGTCTATCCGTCGAAGCGCTTCCGCCGCGTCCATACAGGTGATACTCAGACGGAGCTTCTTCTGAACATGCACTACGAGGTGCATCCGCAGAACCTGGACTTCCTTCCTCAGCCGTGTCGGATTGAGGGGACGGTATTTGGCAAGTCGCATTGCGCCCTGCCAGACTTCGCGGCCGTCGATATCGGGCGTGCGCCGGTGTTGGGCGAGGTCAAGGGCGACTGGGGAGGTTTCGAACGTCCTTCCGCGCTTCGCCAGAGGGCGCTCACTCAGAAGGGAGCGGAGTATCTCGGCTGGGACTACGCCCAGGTGACCCCCGCGAGCATCGGCACCGAAACCTACGTGGAGAATGTCCGGGAGGTTCAAGCACACAGGTTCGCGCACGTCAGCATCCGCCAGGAACAGTCGGTCATCCGTGCATTGAAACTACATGGCAGTCTCTCGGTGGCGGCACTTTCCCGTGAGTTGGACGAAGGGATCTCGCGAGCCCAAGCGCTGATCTGCGCCATGATGGTTCGTCGTCTGGTCGAGGTCGATATGCGTCGCCAGCTCGACGAGAACAGCAGCGTGCGCCTCGCTCCCAAACGCCCCTTCGTCTTTCCCCGCATCAGGCTCTGAGCCTGCGCGCACTCGAGCGCGACCTCACAAGACCTGGATCCTCGGTCGTGTCGACGGCCAACCGCACCGGCGCCGCGCGACGTCGCTCTGCGGAACGAAAAGTCGCGTCTGGAGAACGTCATGGACATCTTTCGATATCAGCCTTCGATCAACATCGCGGATCTTAAGCTGGGGACGATCTTCGCGATCGGCGAACGGCGCCTCGTATGGCAGGGAGAGCTCGGCGAAGGCGAGTTGAACGTCAAGGATTTCGAGACCGGTGAACTATACCGTCCTCGCGACGAGAGCACGGGCATGCGCCAGATCGCCACCAATCAGCTCATTCAAGATGCGATCGCTAAAGGGGAATTCAGAATCCTCTTCGACCCGGCCGGCGAAAAACATCAGCCGAAACCCGCTGCAGTCTCGGAACTCGACAGGGACGACCTTCTAAAATTCGATCCATATTCCGAAGCTCGACAGACGCTGCTCATGGAGCTCTTCAGTGCAGGGGCCGGACGACAGGATCCCGATCTCTCCGAGGCGATCGAGCGAATCTGGTCTGAGAAGCTGAGCCGTTTCGGGGACCGGCCCTGCACCTCGACGGTCCGTGAATGGATGACCTGGACGGATCCAGCGCTGCCGGTCCTTTCTCAACTGGTTTCTCATAGCGGACGGGTACCGCGCGCGAAGCGACTAGATCCACTTGTGCGCGAGATCATAGACTCGTCTACCGTCTGGTACTGGGAAGAGCGTGGCCGTCAGGTCAAGGACGTGTGGGCATCGGGCAATCGCCAGGTACGCAAGCTCAACGCCGAACGGCATTCGCAAGGTCTTCCGCCCCTGAAATACCCATCGCGAGAGGCGTATAGGCGTGCAGTTCGCGCGTCGGAAACGCCCGAAAGCTACGAGAAGAAGTTCGGTAAGCTCGCCGCCGAGAGATATTGGCGAGTGTCTGGTGGGGGGCAGAAAGCCCGGCATGCGCTCGAGCTCGTCCTGATGGACGATACCGTTCTGGACGCGGTCGCTTGCATCCAGTCCGTCGATGGCCGCCGATTCCCGGCCGGCCGACCCTACATCTGCATCGCCATCGACGTCGCGACGCGCTGCATCGTGGGTTGGGTTCTCAGCTTCAAACCACCTACGACCCACACGGCCGCCGAGTGCCTCAAGAGGGTGGGAATGGAGAAGACCGGGCTGACTGCGGATTGGAAAAGTCGATACCCGGTACTGGTCGCCATTGGCGGCAAACCCGTCGGGGTCGGCGTCGACAATGGTTCCAACTACATCAGTCCGGCCTTCCAGGAAGGCATGGCCGCGGCCGGCATCACTCTTCGCTACGCGCCCGTCGGTGAGCCGAAATGGAAGGCGATCGTCGAAAGGTTCTTTCGAACGCTCGTCACGTGGCTACTGCAAAAGATTCCGGGCCACACGCTGGATCCCAAGACGCTTCGCGAATTGAACTATGATCCCGCGACCAAGGCCGTGCTTCTGGTGAGCGAGTTGGAGGCGCTGATTGAGGAATTCATCAACGTCTATCACATCTCTATCCATTCGATGATCAACGAATAGCCCGCCGCGGCATGGCTTCGGTCCATCGAGGCCCGCCCCCGCGCCGTTCTTGACCAGGATGCGGTGAACCGCATGGCGTGGATCACCGTTTCCGATCGGCGCATGACTCCTAACGGCATTCGGTGGAGGCATAACGTCTATCGGATCGGCGAGCTGGATCGATTGCTTCGGGCGAACATGCCCAAAGCGAGCATGGGCGACCGCATCAAGCCGAACGCCGCATGCACGACGAAGATCAAGATCGATCCGAACAACGTCGGCCACATCTGGGTCGAAGACCTGGAAACGCGTACCTACGTCGAGCTTCGGGCGGTCAACCAGCGCTACGCCTGGGGCCTCACTTTGGATCAGCACGAGCAGGCTCTGGCCTGGACGAAGCAGCGCAACATGAAGTTCAATACCGAGGAGGAACGCCTCGAAGCTCTCGCTTCCCTCAACGACTACATCGACGCCGTGATCCCTTCGATCAGCGCTCGCGAACGTCGCGCAGTCGCTCGTTTCACCGATCCCGTCGGCGAGGCGGAGCATGGACCGAACGTGGTTCATGCTTCCGCGCGTCACGACGGCCTAGGCGAGGTGATCGAGCATGACGATGCAGGGCGCGAACGCCTTGATCACGACGTGGTCCCCGATCGCCCGTATTCGGGCGTGACCGCAACCGGTGGAAGTCATGACGCCGATCCGCGCGAGGACGCGCAACCCAACGACTTCGATCCGACTACGGGAACGTTCACGTCGCCCGATGATGACGACGAGCGCTTCGAGGAGGACTATTCGTAATGGCCGGGCGTCCCAAACGCAGAGCGGTAATTCAGCCGACTTTCAGCTCCGACGAGCTACTTCCAAAGAACGGCTTTGCCATCGAGGACAACAGTTCCACCAGGAACCTGGAAGCCGCCGAAACGGTGGCGGCCGCGATGCGGATCTACCTTCAGCACCCCGCGCATAAGCGGCTGTTCGGATCGTTCGACTATCTCCGTCATTTGGGCCGACTCTCTGCCGGACCCAAAAACGCGATGCGCGTTCTCGGCGGGAGTTCGGCAGGCAAGTCGACGGCATTCGAGCAGTATATCGCGATCGACAGGAAGAGATCCTTACCGAAAGAAGGATCGAAGCCGGTCATCATGGTTAAGCTCGACCGTGCCTGCACGACGAAACGTCTCGTAGCATCGATCTTGGACTGTTACGGAGATCAATATTCCGAGTCCAGCGTCGAGAGCGTTCTTCGAAAACGTCTTTATCATTGCGTGGAAGCGTTCGCCACGGATCTCATCTTCGTCGATGAAGTGCAGCACCTGAACTACCGATCGTCCGAGCGAAGCGATCCAACCGACACCCTGAAGCGCATGCTCGACGACGGCATCGTCTCGCTTGTGTTCGGAGGCGACGAATCCGCGCTGCAGCTTATGAACCGCAACATCCAGCTGGCCAACCGGATGATCGCCCCTGGCGACATCCACGCGCTCAGATTCGACAGCGCCGACGACCGCGCCATATTTCGTTCGTTCGTCAAACGGCTTGACGAAGAACTCGTGTCCATCGGTGCGCTTAAGCAGTCTTCATGCCTTACCGACGAGCGTACTCTGCAGTGCATGTTCGTCGTATCGTCCGGATATCTGGGCCGCGTCGCGAACCTCGTGAGGCAGTCGCTGGCAATCGCCGTCCGGCGAAGCGCGCCGGCAATCGAGGTGCACGATCTTGCACTTGCCACCGATCGCTGGGCAATCGAGCAGAAGATCGTCTCCTACAATCCCTTCACGAAGGGAATACCTCATGCGTGACATGTCGAACTGGACCCGCCCCGAACAGGGGCAGGTCCTGTTTCCACCCACGTTCGATCCACGAGAATATCTTATGGGGCTGGTACTTAAGGCGGCGTCCGAGAACTTCCATTCGAATGTCTCCTCTATTCTCGCCGCGGCCGGATACCCACACGCCCGATCGTTCGATTTGGCGCTCACTAAGCCGGAAATACTACCGGCCCTCGCTAACGTTCTCGGTTTGGGCGAGTCGGTCGTAGCAGACATGGCGTACGCGGCTCGGCGCTCGGTGCCGGGGCTTAAAACGATCGATTTCATGGGTTCGGAAGTTCCCGACTCCGACATCGTTACTCGCATTCGCCGGATCTCGCCTGCAACCCTTCGAACGGCTCCCTTCCACCGTGCCGTCTGGTCGCATGGTCTGTTGCCCTTCTGTCCACACTCCCTGGAACGTCTGATTGATTCTTGTCCCGAATGTGGGAGTTCGCTCGGATGGTTTAGCGCCACGTCGCGTCGTGACTGGGAACCGTCTCGGAACACCGAGGTGAACGCGATCTTCCGTTGCACGGAGATCACCTGCGAGATGGACCTGCGCGAGGTCGAGACAACTCGCCTGAGTGACGATCTGGTCGGGCCGTATCGGAGAATGGCAGCTCTGCTAGCGCCCAGAGATGCCGCTATCGATTCCACAGAAGCATACGAGCGGTTGAAGCACATCGAGCCCGGCGCGACCTTCGAGCTCGGTTGGCAACTGGCTCGCGTCTTCGCACCAAACCGCGTGCCTCGGCTGAACGCGAAGTCGATGGACGTGGATCGGATTGTCGAGACCCACCTGACAGCGGATACGATACTAGCTGGGTGGCCCGGCCGACTGAGGGAGATGCTACAGGATGGAGTGCGGGAATCCGGCATTGCCGAGACGGAACGACGGCTCGGTCTGCTACGCAAAGTCGCTTCGGCAAAACGATCGTGGCCAAGCGTCGCGGAAACCGTGCGCGATGCCTTCCCAGACCTGCTCGAGCGCGGGCGTCAATCCGTCCGCAGTCTGGACGCCTCGGTCGTAACCGGAACGGTGGCTAATCATATCGTGCGAATGCACACGAGTCGCTTTGCAACGTTGAAGAGGTCGGGCGTGCTGAGCCCCATATCGGAAACAGGATCGCTGAGGGCGTTTCAGGACTTTTCGCTCGACACCGTCGAAGCGCTTGCCCGGGCCAAACTAGGAAGCCTTCCGGGCGATACGATCGGAGAACGGCTTGGGATCTCTCATCACGGCGTAGAGCAATTGATCGTGACGTCCGTTCTGGAACTCGAGAGCAACTACGTGCTCTTGGCGGCATATCCCGGACTTCACGTCACGAAAGCGTCCTTCGAAGAACTCCATCATTGTCTCCGATCCTGCTCATCCCCCGAAGACGATCTGCCATCCCCGATTCCACTTCGGATCGCGATAAAGGCCATCCCTGGAGAGAAGCCCTGGAGCGCGATTTTCCAAGCGCTACTCGACGGCCATGTTGGGTTTCGATTGGTCGAAAGCTCGAAACCGTTGAGCCGGCGAATAATCGTGGACGCCAGTTCCATCATGGCGCTGTCCAGGCTCAGATTTGACCGACGCGATTATCCGGATTTCACCTTCTCGACCGAGATGACGAAGCGTGACGCTGAAGAGGCCCTAAACCTCGTACCTGGTACCTTGCCGACCGCACTAAAGCAGGAACTCGGCATCAGCCCGGATCAGTCTCGAATCCGGACGAAGGATGTGGCTCGCGTAGCCAAGGATCGGATTTCGGCAGCTGAAATTTGTGCGCGGACCGCCGTCGGATCCCGGCGACTACCGCGGTGCTTTAGACGGGCCCGCATTCGTCGTCGCGGCGCTGCCGGTTGGGCTCGACATGAGGTCGAACCGCTCATCGCGCAGTCCAATCGTTAGAAAGATGACTTTAGGAAGGACGATCATCATGCCGAACGATCATTTCTCGTCTCGCGCGTTTGAAGACCGTAAAACGCTTTTCGACATCGCGCATTTGCGCCGCCTGACTCATGCCCTGCAAGATATTCTGAAAGACACGTACGGTATCGCCCTGCCCGAGGTGATCTGCTGCCGCGTCGTCAACGCCGGATACGCCTTGCGGATGCGGAAGACATCCGAAGCCAACTACTATCTAGTTCGCCCATGGCCGACCATGTCGGCGCTTGGCGTTCTTGCCGGTAAAGGATATCTGTTCGACCCGCGAATCGCCTTTGCGGCCATCTCTCAACTCGAAGAACGCCATATCGTCGACCGTCGAAGGATGAATCCTACATTTCGGCAACCGGTTCCAAGGACTGAAGCAGATAGGACCAAAAGAGCAGCGACATCTGTAAGACGCAGCTTCCGAAAAGGAGGCATCAAGGCGTTTGGCGTCGCGCCAAGGGCGTTCGATGGAGCTGATGCTGTCAGATTCTCCAGACCGGCATTCAAGACAGTGACTTCATCAAGGACTTCAAGGATAAGCTGACTTCCCTTTAGGCCCCCAGTAAGCCCTCAAGAGCCGGCGCCTCAAAAGCGCCGGCTCTTTTTTTACCCCGTGCGCAGTTGGCACTCCGTTAACGTGCTTCGCTAAAATATCGTAGTCTGTTACCGTGTCGGACATACTGTGTTTCAGCGTGCTCCTCTCCCTGACAACTGCGTTCGTTACCGTGCGGGATTATATTGCAACACCGAACCGTACTCTCCGGCGAGCGTCGACGTTCGCTCGGCAGCCGCATCATGCCGCGCATGGTCCAGCCTGTCCCGGGCGGCCATTCAGCCTATAGTCTTGTCAATCGTGCTCCAG
>Ga0265798_10002495_pt1 | contig 27174 bp, 23 predicted proteins | sample P3T30metagenome_FD_192430 | JGI IMG/M metagenome (GOLD analysis project Ga0265798, IMG submission 192430) | Plant litter microbial communities from East Loma Ridge, Irvine, California - P3 T30 | ecosystem: Environmental > Terrestrial > Plant litter > Unclassified | place: USA: California...
CCTACCTGTATCTCTCTTCAAACACGGTCATTTGAGCAAAAATGTCATCAAGTTATGTGTAATCTCAGGATCAGGCTAACCCTAACCCTAACCCTCGCGACTCAGAAGATCGAAAGGTTCACATACGGCCTCGAATCAGACGGCATATAATGACATGTTGCCTACACACGGGAGATATGTGATGAAAGGAGAGCATCAATATCCGCCAATCAAACCCGGTTTGCTGCCAAGAAAAGATAGTTCCCAGGAATGGGAGAGACAAGAAAAGTGTGTCATCTTGTTCAGATCAATGAGTCTACCCAACCCGACCTCATTTCAAACACAACACATCGCTGCCCTCCCCATACCACTCCCCCCACCTAACCTCCGTCGCCGCATTCTCCGCCACAAACCCTCTGACCAATCTCTCGACTGCATCGCCATCGCCGTCTTCTTGATCTCCGGCCCCAACAACCCTCCTTGCCTCACGTCTATCTTTCCCCACTGCTCCCTGGCCCCAAATGTTCTTGGATTCGGCGTCGAGGAACGTAGCTATCTTCCTGAAAGTCAGGCTGATTCGCTGGCCCTCGTAGGCTTTTTCCGAAGTATTCAGTTCGGACGGGGCTCGTTTGTCTGGGTTTATCGAGTGGAGGTATTTGGCGTTGGTGGGGAGGGACATTAGGAGGGCGGAGTTGTGGGGGAGGCGGATGCGGTGGGTTGTACGGGTTTCGGCTGGTGATGATGATGAGGAGGCATTAGCGATCATGGTTGTTGTGTCTGGAACCGTTGTTGCGGCACGTTTGGTCCGAAGGCGCATGACGCGCTCGGCGCCGAAGGAGGTGTTGACGATGAAAGTGTCGGGGGCGATGTCTAGGGTCTTGTCCGAGTGCTCGGAAATGTAGTCTGTTCCCCCCCGGTAGAATTGGATTAGAGCGTGGTTTAACGTGTGCCCGGCAAGTGTTTCTGCGGCCTGTCGAATCTCGTTCACGCCGGAGGTCCATGGTAGAAGCGCGAGGGTTTCGTCCGAAGGATGGCGATAGACTGGCATGCTGCCATCGTCGGGATCGATTGTGCCTTGACAGCAGACGAGTCTGGGAACTTCGCCTGTTTGGTGGTGCATTCGTTGCCATATTACCTCCTCTTTGAGTTTGTGGAAGAGTCCGTCCAGACGGTCGGGTGGGAGTAGGTCGTATTGCATGCTTGATTGTCCGCTTTCTTCTTGCTGACCTGGGCCGAAAAGAGGCTGCTCTTTCATTCGCTCGATGGCGCTGTTTTCATCTTTCTTGCGCTTCCGTCGGATTGGTCGGATGGTGGATATGGGCTTCTCAATTCTTACTTGTCGCTTTGCTTGAGCGGCATCCGGTGAGGTCTCTGGAGGAGAACACCGCTCATTCTTCAAGTACCTCGATAGGCCTTTCGATGCAGCGCTATCGTCGACCAGTTTCTCGGAACTCGAACCATAGGATCCAACTACTAGCCTCGGCTGACTGGCGGATGGTTTGCTTTTGAACTCGACGGTCTTGACCTCGCGTGTATGTTCGATGACGTTCTCGGCCTCCCCTGCGCAAGGGCTCTCGATCGGCTTTGAAGATTCATGGCGTTGAAGTTGCGAATGTGGCTCTGATCCTGTTTCAATCGCTTGTAAGTTCCTGCCTTGTGGTCTCTTACCTCGTATCTCTAACGGCCTGCCAGACTGAAGTGGAGAGGAACGTACGAGTAGCAGGTCATCGTCATCTTCCTCGTCATCACTGCTCGCAACTTCAAGCGCGTCCTCGGAAGTGTCGATGTTTGCGCCTAGAGAAGTGTGTGTGGGCACAGGATCCTCATGTTTGAGCCGAGCAGCTGGTCTGCCTGTGACCTTTGCGATAACCTCATCGCTTGTCGCGACTTCAGCTTCCATGATGTCGACCAGACGCTTGATGGCGAGATCGTGTCTTTCTCGTTGGCGGTAGCCTAGGCAATCCTCTACCAAAGTAATCTTGATACCGTACCGAGCAGCGTCCACGGATGTCGCATAGACGTTCAGGTTGGTCATGGCGCCGCAAACGTAGAGTTCGGTGATGAGTTTCGATCGTAACATCGATAGTAACGAAGTTGAGCAGAAAGCCGAGTAACAGCTGTCTGTCACTTGCAAGTCTGTCGGCAAGATCGACGGCTTGACTTCAGCCCCGAAATCGGCACCATCAGTGTCGTTGATAAAACAGGCCTCGCGGTTCTGTGTGCGGATGAGAAACTGCTCTTCGTCGATTGCTGCTGGGGCGTTTGTCGATGCTACGTCGTCATCGTGTGATGCTCTTGGTTGTTTGCGTCTTGAAGCATTCTGTGCTTCACTTCTTGAACTTTGATGATCTTCGGTCTTTCGTTTCCTGGACGCCTGTTCTGCCTCCGATTCGGAAGGTTCGTCATCTGACTGGTCCTCCGAATTGGACTCATCGTGTTCCGTCAAAGATGTGATGACATTACAGTAGTCTTCATCGAAGTCAGAAGGCTTCCTTGGGGCGTCAATTTCCGTGCGGATCCAGATAATATCGCCGTGGCCTCGAAATTGTTTGACCAGCGAGAGAGTTCGATCAAGAAAGCCAGAAGCAAGGTTGCTGACCGGCAGCTTTCCATCCGGCGACAGGAAATCACGCTGCAGACCTGTCAAAAGCAGACCTTTCCTGACCGGCAGGTTCGGTGCTTGCTGCGAGAGCATCGCAAGAAGCGAAGCTGCCATGTTGAAGAGAATTCTCCGAGACTGTCTGGTTCCGGCGTTCAAGCCTGTGGGCACGCTTAGTCAAAACCTTGAGGCTGTGATGAGTGGAGTAGCTTGGCCTTACCGATCCTGATTATCGATTTAAGTAGCAGAGGCTACCGTATCGCGCACCCACAAGTATTGATCGTCTTGCAGGCGGTCGGCAGACGAGGCATGGAAGGAGGGCGACGGTCAGCGTGCGAGGAAGAGAGAGGACAGGTGGAATGAAAAGGCCCAGTCGCATGGTCGCGGGCAATCGGGCGGATTACATGTTGCGACGGCGGCGACCCAGCGGTATGGTTCACACACTCAGCGTACAGAGCCAGTAGCCCAACGGGAGAGGATGCACCTCCTACCTAGCCAGTGTGGAGGGCGGCGGCACTCTGCAGTCGGTCGGTCGGCCGTTCAGCACCACGGAAGGTCCCGGCTGGGAATACTGCTGATTGCTGAGTATTCAAGGCGGCCTGCTCAGTGCCGCAGACAAAACGATATAGTTGCTTGCTCTCGTTTCCGTTGTGTTGGGATAAGTGGGAACGTGAAATCCTTGATTCGTGGAGTCTTGCAAGCGAGGTTCAATTTGCTGACTGGACAAGGTGGGTAGGGCTCGTCGTGGACATGCAGTTCTTACCTGACTACCGTGTCGATTTGCAGTGTCCAGTACCTACTACTGAGCCGTCCAGCATGGACCCATGAGATGAATGCCGCTCTGTGCCAAAACAGCCATCACATGACCCTGTGCAACCCCAAGGTGGAAGTCACACTTCACTACACAACGTGTGTCTGTGTGCGACCAACGGACTGCAGCATCAACTCGGGGATGCGCGGAGCAAGTCAAACCCTCTCTCTAGCTCTCAAGCCATCCATGATCGACACCACGATGCCACGCGACTGTCAGTCCAAACGGCCGCGGAAAGCCTATACCTACCTGCACCTGACAGCGGCTCATCTGCATGGCCAGCCGCCGGGCCTACCACTACTGCAGTCTCCCTGCATGCCACTGGACTTACGTATCGCTTCGGAGGTCCAGAGTGCCAGAGTCAATACTTTCTGCGAGCCGGTCGACATGAATCATCAATCTTGAATCTTGAATCTCCCGACACCCGCCTGCACGTAGGCGAGGTGTCCGTCTGTACCGATCAGAGCTAACGATTTCCACGCGAGAGAGAGAGGGGTCGGCTAGATTCCCTACCTACCTGTTCCTTCGCTTATCGACAAACAGAGCTACCCGTGAGTCCAGTGAAGTTGTCAGCAATATCAATGGAACGGCTTGCATTATGTTCCAACTTAAAAGGAAAGTGGCATCCGGCATGAGCCGTGGAAAAAAGCCGTCTTGAAGACTCCGCAGGATCGTGATTTCTCTCAGGTCCCGTAGACTGCGAAAGTATGATGGCGTTTACCGGCAAAATCTCCATTTTCGTATGTAGTCTACCAGAATGCCTTGGTAGACTACTGCTAGACTAGGCACTGCATTTGCCGCTTCCGCCGCCGCCGCCGCCGCCGCCGCCGCATAGATTCGGCATGCAAGACCGTTTGCCGGCAATTGTGATGGTGTGCGCAAGCACAGCAAGCAAGCAAGTAAACCAGGTGTCATGCCATGTCATCCCGCAGCGCAGAACAGATTGCACAGGAGTCACGGGAAAGAATCGCCTACCCATGTTGAACTCAGGATGACAACCCATGCTGCCATGCAAGCGACCTCATTGCGGTCTGCGTGCAGCCAGCCAGCTCGCCTGTACGGTGCGGAGGGGCGAAGAAATTTTATCTATCGATCGTATCTCGCTTCGAAAACCCCTCCCTTGCTCCCACTTCGCGAATCTGATTGATATATTACTGTGTGCTCGTTGCCTCGGCTCGTTTCAAGGCGATCGATGTCTCATGTGAAGATGCCTGATCCCTGTCGTCCTGCTCCGGGGAGTGCTCTTGCATACATGTATGCCTCTGCGACTTCCTCTCCGTTGTCGGGGCGATTCATTGAGAGCAATGCTCCTTGACGGTGGCTGCAATTGTGGGCAGATACTGCGGTAGGACATGGCTACATGTAATAATTGGAGTAGTGATCGTTCGTCCAAAATCTTGTTTCGTATTGACGACATCGTGGAGTGTAAGGTATCCCAATGTCTTGGCCGCCCTTACGGCAGATCTCAAGCCAGTGGCAGCAAGCATCTTGAACACCGTATTGCTACTCAACAACATGGGAAATGACAAAACGCAGTTGTCGACACGCCGACCTGGCATTTCGCGGACACCGACAACAGCTGTATACCGGCCGCCAAACGAAGTAACAACAATCTCTTAGTGACACAAACAGCGTGGCAAAGCCATAATTCCCTGTCCCACAAACTGAAACGTACAGCAACATCCCGAATAGTCCAATGCAGCTCTCCGTCCCCAAGTAGCACACGAACCGGACAGTGTTCCGATAAGCGCCATCCGTTGGCAGGATTTCCAGAAAGATTTTGGAAAGAAGGGATGATCCTTGAATGGTCACATCTGGTCGCCTGGAAAGGCACGTCGCCGCTTCAAGCGTGCTTACGTCGTACCTTCGAGTGCAAATGGACTCGATTACAGTCCAATGCCCCGATCGAGTTCGGCGAGCGTTTGTTTGCCTGCGTGCCTGTAGTAGCACTGCTGCAAAGAAGTTGTGTCATGGGAAGATGAAGAATAGCGCAAGCCAGACCAGGAGCGGGAGCTGCAAGAATAGAAAACAATATGCTGTTGGCTCGGGGTCCTACCGAGTCTCCAGACCGAGATCGTGAAGCTTTTCGTAGTATACTTTGTTCCCAACTTGAACTCTTCGAGTACTCCGACTCGACGGCGCAGACGATGTGAGATTCACACCGGGTCAGCAAAATGTTGGCAGACGATCTTGCTTTTCGTTGATTTGTGGATATGTCATCTTTTCAAATCTGGCGTCACGCATTTGCTTCGATCTGCTGATGAACAGCGCGGCCTGTTTCTTCCAAGTCGCCATCTGCGACTCGTTCTGCGCGGGGCGAGTGTGAGTTGGGGTTGATAGATGTATTCAGGAAAGAAGCCTGGTGTCTCTATGAGTGAGGTAAATATAGTACAGAAGTTCCGAGTTCCTATGAAGCACACTGGCGCAGACAATGATGTGTATGCCTTTTTTCACCTGTTAATCAGTACATTCTCACCCCAAGCTTCTTTGCTTCGAGCGAGCCAGATCCGTACCAGTGGATCAAAGGAGTCAACGAAATAGCTCAACATCAGCCTCAGATCTTGAGCTGCGCCAGCCGAGCTTCGCTGTTCTCCACGCCTTCCAAGAATCCAACAGCTTTAGCCAAACTGACGGCCTCTCTGTACTTCTTTCCAGCTTCTGCCAGGTTGCCGTTCATTTCTGCGAACTCGCCAAGATTGTGAAGAGCTACGGCACAGCCCATGTCGCACTCCTCGTTGCGGTGTGGAGGCTTGATCTGCGCGGCGACGTCAAGCGCTTTCTGTGCCCAAGTCTGCGCGTTCGCAATCATTGTCTCGCGCGTGATGGGAGGCTGCGCTGGCTGCTCGGTAACAGTTTGGCTTTGGGCGAATTGCTGCGCAGCGGCTGCAGCTCGTGGAGATTGTTGCGCCAGGCTAGAGGCAAGGTTGTTCATTAGCACGACTGAGTGGCAGGTGCTGGCGCCATGTAAGCTGAGGGCTTGCAGGAAGAGTGGAGTGGCGAGATGGTGCTGGCTGCTTTCTTCGTAGGTGTGCGCTAGAGCTTCCATCGCTGCGCCGATCTCTGAGTCCGAGAGCCAGGAGCCTTCTGCCTCTTCATTGACTTTGAGGGTGTCGCGGCGCTGGCGTTCCTTGAGAACAGTCTCCACAGCCCAGACCAGGCGGTTCTCAGCCATGTCGCGGTTGTAGATTACAGGATTTGAGTACAACTCGCCCAGCTTGATTGAGATGCCAACGCATTTCTGCAGCACTTGGGTGCGCTTCAGCTTGTTGTGCTCCAGACCTCCCAATTCCTCCATCCATTTCAAGCTATCCCTGCGTAATATCTCAAGCACCTGAATCGCCTTTGAGTAAAGCTCAATGTTCTCGAACATCGACGCAATTTGGATCTTGACTCCCATAATCTCATCGCTGAAAGGATCCATGCCAATTTCCTCGGCGATCTGTAGCGCCTGACGGTAGTACTTGAGCGCTTCCTTAGGCTGCAAGTCGCTGTTGGTGTAGTAAAGGGCTCTTCGCAATTTCACGGCGACTGGCTCGGGGTATTTGTGGAAAGATTTGATGATGTAGTCCTGGTAGACATGATTCGCCCAGATTACAGCGAAGGAGCCGACGAGAATGGCTACGCCAGCAAGGGAGATTGAGATCGGATATTCTCTAAAGAGCCCGCGAGCGTTTTGGATGGTGGATGCTTTGCGATTTTGTTGGTTCGGTTTGCGCGCTCGGGATGTAAGATTCTGGCGGAATGGTGAAGGTCGTGTGCGGAAGGTGTGGAGGCATCTTGACTGAGTTTGCCGGGAAGCAGTCTGTTGGAAGAGGCGCGCGAATGGCGCACGGCATACTGTAGAGGCAGACATATTGGTGGTGTTCCGGTTGAAGTGGTGCTTGGAAACTGAGAAGCAACATGAGCTTCAATCTTCTCCGGCCTCGCGTGACATCATCATCATTGATCGATTGATGATCGCCTATTACACCTCCATTCTTTCATCCTTCAAGTATTGTGGGCATGTAACGTTCAACACTACACCATGTGAGCCATCGCGGTGAATATTTCGTCTACCAGACATGTGCGGAAGATACGCATTATCGCTGCGGCCGTCGCAGGTCCGCCAACGACTCAGCGACCAGAACATGCCAGCCGACGATGCTCCAGACGACGACAACGAGCGCATCCGCCAGACGTACAACTTCGCCCCAGGATACCATGGTCTGATATATCGGGCGGATACACCCGATTCTGGAGCCGGCTCGCAAGATAACGACAAACAAGACGACACAAGCGAGCCGTCTCCCAAGCGCGCCAAAACTTCACACACCACCTCACGACCTGTCGATGGCCTCGCAACCGCGGAAACGAAGTACAAGCTACAAGCGGCCAAATGGGGCTTGGTTCCATTCTGGACCAAGCGGGCGCCTGATTACAGCAGTCAGATGCGCACCATCAACTGCCGTGATGACAGCCTGATCGAGAACCGCGGCATGTGGAACACGATGAAGCAGCGGAAGAGATGCATTGTGGTTGCCGAAGGGTTCTACGAGTGGTTGAAAAAGAACAATGGCAAAGAGAAGCTTCCTCACTTCGTCAAGCGCAAAGACGGTCAGTTGATGTGTCTTGCTGGTCTGTGGGATTGTGTACAGTATGAGGGAAGCGAGGAGAAACTGTACAGCTATACTGTCATCACGACGGACTCGAACAAGCAACTCAAGTTCCTGCACGATCGCATGCCGGTGATTCTCGAAGCCGGAAGCGATGCGATGAAGGCTTGGCTCGATCCGCAGAATGCAGGCTGGTCGAAGGAACTACAAAACCTTCTGAAACCATTCGATGGCGAGCTAGAGTGCTATCCTGTTGATAAAGCAGTTGGCAAAGTCGGCAACAATAGCCCTCAGTTCATGGTGCCGATCGACAGTAAGGACAACAAGAACAACATTGCCAACTTCTTCGGTTCTCAACCAAAGCCCAAGCCGGAAGACAAGCCGGATGTCAAATCGGAAGAGTTTACGAAGACCATCAAACGAGAACCCAGCCCAAACCCTCAGCCAGATACCGAAGCGCCTGAGTCTAATGCTCCTCTTCCGGAACCCGCATCCGGCCATGTTTCACCATCGCCCACATCCCGACAAATCAAGGAAGAGACCTCTCAGATCTCAGACTCGGCTCTGGTCAACGCTGCTTCCGAGTTGACTGACAAGAACATCAAAGCAGAAGCATCCGCGATCGACGATGAATCCCTTTTGAATGCAGCGGATGCGGCGGTGGCTTCGAAGAGTGAAAAGCATGCGTTGGGTTCGAAGAGTAGACCAAGCGGTAAGAAGCAGAGTCCGGCTAGCGCAGGAGGTCGCAAAATGCGTAGTGCGACAACCAACAACACCGCGGCGAAGAGTCCAACGAGAGAAGGGAATGCGAAGATTACGAGTTTCTTTGGGAAGTGATAGGTCCTGATATGAATGCGGTGTCACAGCACGCGTTCGTACCGACACATGTAGTCGGTAATTTCAATCAGCACAGTCACGTGCAATGTTCCAGACCTCGGGTGTCTGACATTTCGCAGTCGGTGCATCTCAAGCCATTCTTAACATTCCACCACGTGTTTCACATCCAATTCTTAAGTCTAGAAGCGCCCGATGTCAGCCTCTTGAACCTTTACAGGTGATGAGAATCGTGAGTCGCATGCGCAGGTTCTGTGACGGTTCTGCCGGCACATACGAACAACGAGAAGCATGCACTCATGCCTTGTTGGTGCATTACCGTACGCTATTAGCAAAGAAAGCCAGGACCGCTGCAACTCTATCTGAAACCATCGTGAGCGGGCCAGATTAACATTACCATCTCATCTTTGTGCTGGAGGAAGATGAGCACCCCTGAAGGATTTCTTCAATCCACTGCGACTCTCCACGATTGCGTGAAGACAGGTGATTAGCCGACGAGCCCTATGTTCAACGCTCGACGACGTTGTGGTTTGACTCGATTTGACCACCAGTTTGCTGTGCTAGGCCCCGGCGCCGTCGAACACGCGTCTCCTCGAGTGCACACGCACTCTTGCACGTCTTTCGGAGATGGACTGGGCTATACGTGGCACCAGCAAAGCGAACATTTGATAGAGCAAACCAGCGGTATACTCCGAAGCAGTAAGTAGGCCGGCTGGCCAAGAGATCGACGAAACAAAGGAAAATCGATGAAACGCGCAGGCTGACAGGGTCTTCTCGTTCGAGTCAATTCACAGACTTCAACCCTGCGCAATGATCAACACTGACAGGCGAAACGACGGACGGGCCATCACCGAGCCGAGCCAACGAAACCAGCGGAACTTACTGCAGGCAGCCTTGCCGGCGATACAACAGCACACCTAGAACATCACTTGCTCGCTGGAAACAGCCACCAAACCAACCATAACGGCGTCGCTCTTGCAAAGAGCCGGCCAGTCGGTCCATGATAGATAGATCGCGCCCAACTCCAAATCATGCGTGTGCTCGCCGGGCCTGCAGACTCTCGCGCGCCCCCACCGCACTACGCTCGAGCTACTGCACAAACCCTCTTGATCTACCACGGCGATGGCTCGGCGCAGAGTCGTGTGTGTCGGCAGACTGCAGCGAAAAGGCAGGCAGAGACCGCGAGACCTTCGCATTAATTGTTGCTCCATCACCGGATGCGGTGGCGAAACATGTGTGGGACCTGGGGAAACGGTGTGAGATGTGCTCGGTGCGGGTGCTGGTTGCAGAGAATATTCGTCAATTGTTCACTTGCTAACTGCTAACTAAGCATTATCTGCCTGATCTAGTCCAGCGCACTTTGGGCGGCATTGGCGGGTCGCCCGGACATATCACCAATGATAGATGCAGTCCACGTAGGAGATGTGGGCGTGTGCCGGGGGGCCAACCTGGACTCGCTCGTGTGAAGTTGTCCTGCATCTGCCTGCTCTCCGGGGCTGATTGTGCTTGTTTCTAAGAGGTTGTTAGCTGGCAATAGCCGGACGGGGATGATCGTATTGCAGGAATAGCCTTGCCCACGGCAGCAGTGTGAAGCAGCAGTGCACCAGCATGGGAATGTCAATTTTTCGTGATCAGGCCAGCAGAGGGATTGTTCTGTACCATCGCCCCGATCGTAGTAGCAGCAGTTTGTAGTCAGTGTCAGGCTCTCAGCACGCCGCCGTCCGTCCACTGCAGTCTTTCCATCTCGTCTCTTGCAGTTGCCGTCTACGTCGCCTCACCTCACCTCACCTCGCCTCGAGTCGCCCATACCTAATCGCTGCTAAGCTGAGCCTAACCAACACAGTGTGAGGCGTTGACTTTGGTCTGCCTGCCTTACCACCAACTGTACTATAGTCCAGTCCACAGTCCACTACCTCGCCCCCACACGGCTTGCACGCTGCACGCGGTACTACGGTGCTCCCCTCTTACTCTGTCTGCTCTGCTGCATATTCGCTCAGCACCCTTGCCGTCGCTAAGGCTTTTTCGAGGCTGTTGCGTGCGCTCACGCTTCTAGCTGCTTTCTGGATCCGAGGACACGTGCGCCGGCTGTTTGTGCAACTTGCTGCACCGGGCCATTGCGACGCAAGGCAAAGGCAACGCAGGCAACGCAAGGCAAGGCGGCCTGTTGGGGCTTGCGACATGATCGCTCCGTCTACACGCCCTTCACACATTCGCCCCGAGCCATTGGGCCGATAGCTTGCCTGGAGGTGGGCGGCTAAAAGAGCAGGACGCAGACAAGACCACCACATCCCTGCATTAGTATGGCGAGCGGGCAGGCAAGACAGCATTGGACGGAGCCACGGCGGAGGAAGGAACCGAGCATGTATGACGAGTGGCTCGCCGAGGAAAAGGCCACCAAGGCGGCGCACCGAGAGGCGCTGCTGCAGGCTCAGGCTCAGGCGCAGGTGCAGGCGCAGGCTCAGGCACAGGACGCCGCCCTTGCGCTGGGTGACACAGCACCATCTGCGCGAAGTGGGAGCACTATCAGGCCCGTCACACCCGACACTCTCGACCCGGACCAGCACGCAGGACGCGGAACATCGAGCTTTGATCGCGCCTACGTGCCCGTGAGCGTGGTCACCACGACCATCACCGGCGGCGGCGGCGCCTCATCTGAGCACAGGACGAGTCCCAACAGCAGCCACAGCACGCGACTGAGACGCGACCGCGAGTGGGACCAGAGTAGGAAGAAGAGCTCGGGCAGCCGCGATAGCAGTGCTGCCAACGGCCGAGGAATGCTGGGACGCAGCAGCACCCAGGGCAATGGCGAGCACTCGCACGCCGCCCAGACCGGACGGGAGCCCTACAACAGCAACCGGCCACGCACACGTACACTGGACGAACGCCGGATCAGAGACCGCTCGCCAAACTCCCTCAGGCACAGGCACCGCATCGCGAGCGTCAACACCACGGGCAATCCCATCCAGAGCAGTGGCGGCGCCGACTACCTGGCTTCGGTCCCTGCCGCGACGTCGCCTCCCCATGCGGCGTCATTGTCCTCACTTGGCTCGCCCGTATTGAACCCCGCCGATATATTGAATAGACGGAGTGTTTCGCCCATCTCATCTCACACCGTAGACTCGATACCAGTCTCGCTACCATCGGCCAACGCGCGACGAATAATGCACCTCATGAAGGCTCTCGACGGCAGGATGAGTGGAACTCTACTCTTCCGCCGTGGAGCGACATCACCATGGTCACGATCATATTGTTTCCTCCAAGAGGATAGCGGGAGTCTACTTTACGAGCCCCGAGGTGGCGTGGGCGTGCACAAGACTCTCGTCTCGGATCTGAGAGGCTGTTCAATCGATCTTGAAGAGGACGAGGACGCGCCTTATATCAATGTCAAATCACCAGGTTCCGCAGTTGAAGTGCACTTGAAATTGGCCAACCAGGCAGACCTCGACTCATGGCTGGCCGCATTGCTTTGCTGGCAACCAGTCCCACCAAAAGGGTACAGAGGCAAGAGGCCGCCCGCGCGAACTAGCGCAGCATCATCCGACGTCGAATCAGTTCCCCAATTGCCACCCAGACCTCCGATGTCCCGGTCGACCTCTGAGCGAGATCCAGCACGCGCCAACAGCTTGCAAAGCAACCGAAGGAAATCCGTCATAGGAGGAACCAGAGAAGCTCCGGTCATAAAAATCGGGAAAATGATCTTTTGGGATACCAACGTGACCTACAACAACACGCCCGCATCGTCACTCGGGCAGACTACGATGGGAAGGCCACAGGCCTACCGTGTGCAAAGCATAGGTGGAAGGCGATGGAGAAGGATCAGTGGACAACTAAGAGAGAACGGTGAGCTGAAGCTACACTCTGACTCCGACAACACCTTGATCTCGGTTGTTCAGCTCAGTCAGCTGAGCAGATGCGCCATCCAGCGACTTGACCCGAGCGTACTCGGTAATGATCACTGCATCGCCGTCTACCCTCAATACACTAGTTCTCAAAACGGCAACAGCCCACTATTGCGGCCAATCTTCCTAAGTCTGGAAAGTCGAGTGCTGTTCGAAGTGTGGTTTGTGCTGCTGAGGGCTTTCACAATACCAGCTTTGTATGGTCCACGACCTGACAGCGACGATGCGGAGTCGAAAGATACGGTTTCAACAGCCACGGCAGACATGTTCCGCATGGAGCGCTCTTTGCACGTCCGTGTGGTGGAGGCGAAAATGTACCCACCAACAAGCCCAAGCACTCCCGACGCGAGCTTCCAGGGCGGACACGGCAAATCACCTCAAATCCGCCCGGAGCAGTACGGTTACCATGTGGAAGTGTTACTGGACAACGAGACTAGAGGCAAGACTGCGGCCAAATTCGAAGGCCTCAATCCTCTTTGGGGAGAGACGTTTGAATTCTCAGACTTACCTCCTGTGCTGAACAGCGCAAGCGTAGTGATCAAGCGAAGACCGCCAGAGCACGCACGTGCGCAGGAATCGCAGCAAAGCAAACTCGTCAACGAAGCTTACGGCTTTACTGGTAGCATGAACGCAGAAGGTGGATACAGCGGGATCACCTTCGACGTCACATGCGGAAAAGTCGAGATATACTTGGAAGAGTTGGCAGCAGCCAGCGAAATCGAGAAATGGTGGCCAGTGGTCAACATGTACAACCAGCGCGTCGGAGACATCCTCATCAAGGCTAGAGCAGAGGAGGGCGTAATCTTGATGTCCAGAGACTATCAGCCGCTGAGTGACCTGCTACACCGTTTCTCCAACAACCTCACTCTCCAGATCGCGCAGATCGTCCCTGGGGAGCTCAAGCGCCTTAGCGATTGTCTTTTAAACATTTTCCAGGTCTCCGGCAAGGCGAGCGATTGGATAATGGCGCTGGTAGAGGATGAGATCGATAGCGCTCAGAAAGAGACGCCCATGAACCGACTACGATACAGCCGGCGGATGAACTCCAATGAAAGTGGCGATAGTGCCGGGGCCGGCGTCAGTCACGCCGATCGCGAGCTTCTCGTCCGAGACATGAACAAGAACGCAGCACTCGAGGCCAATTTGCTCTTCCGAGGTAATACTTTGCTCACGAAGAGTCTGGACAGCCACATGCGCCGTGTTGGAAGAGAGTATCTGGAAGAAGCGCTCGGCGCAAGAGTGAGAGAGATCAACGAAGCAGACCCTGACTGCGAGGTCGATCCAAACCGCGTGTCCTCGCCTGGAGACATCGATCGCAATTGGCGCCGGTTGATTGGGTATACGTCAGATGTGTGGAAGTCGATCGTCGCCGCCAAGGCAAAATGCCCAATTGAGCTGAGACGCATCTTCAGACATGTACGAGCCTGTGCCGAAGATCGCTATGGCGATTTTCTGAGAAGTGTGAGCTTCAGCAGCGTGTCTGGCTTCCTCTTCTTGCGTTTCTTCTGTCCGGCAGTGCTGAACCCGAAGCTCTTTGGCCTGATGAAAGGTATGTAAAGCATGTCTGCTGCCTCTGAACGAATCTTACTGACACGCAACCACAGATGACATGAAGCCAAAGGCACGCCGGACTTGCACCCTCATTGCCAAATCTTTGCAGACTCTTGCGAACATGGCCAACTTCGGTACGAAGGAGCACTGGATGGAGCCTATGAACCAATTCTTGACCCAGCACCGAGACAGCTTCAAGGGGTTCGTCGATGAAGTTTGCTACGTGCCAACGCCTTTGCTCTCTTCTTCCTTCTCACACGCGGATAACGCGTCTCCTACCAGCACGACGGGTGTTTCGAGCGCCGAGACGCATCTGAGCTACACCACACCGATGACGATCATGCACCGTTTGCCTTTGACGAGTCGTGAAGGCTTCCCAAGTTTGCCATACTTGATCGACCAGGCTCGTTGTTTTGCAGAGCTCATCCAACTCTGGCTTGAAACCACGTCCCAAGCGAGCGAGCAGCAAGACACCGGTCCTGGTCCGACAGGCAGGCAGCACATAAATCTGCTGCAGGCCATTCACAGCTCAGATGGCGATCTGAAAGCGTTCCACGACGTCTGCAGCTCTCTGCATGCACGTACGCAAGAATGCCTAAGCCGCGCTGAGCGCGCTGAGAGACCTAACAGCGCTCTGAGCTTCCGTTGGGACGAACTGATAGACCAGCTCGAAAGACCGACGTCATCTAATGAAAAGGACAGCTCCTTCGACAAAGTCGCAGGCCGTATCGTCACCGATCCTTCGATTGTCCCGCCACCCCACCTGGTAGCTCTCAGTTCGTCACAATACAACCCCGTATCCGACCTCCAAGAAACCGACGAAGACGAAGTCTCCTCGCGCGCCTACGACACGACTCCTACGCACTCGGGCTCGAACTCCACAGCAGCGCTCGACATGCCTCCACCCGCTATCAGACCGAAGAACCCCCGCCGTCCGCTCACAATTCAACGCCCGCCGCACCGGCCCACTCGCTTGTCCATGGATTCACCCACCGCATCCGCAAGTCCAAGCGCCAGTAACGTGTCTAGCGCCGTCAGCAGTGACACGGAGCATACGACCGCCCTACCATCATACCAACGCGAGGTCCGGCGCGAGCAGGCCGAGACCGCGGTCCAACAGCAGGAAGTTGTCGCTGAGCGCAAAGTAAAGAAAGAGCGTCGCGCCAAGACTCTGACGATGCCTACATTGATGAAGAAAAAGAAGGATCGCGACAGCCAAAAGGAGTGAATTGTTACGAGGCATCAAGTCTTGGACACAGGGCCATTTGGAAACCCAGCAACACGCAAAGCTCGCAACATCCAGCGAGCGTTCCTTTTTCCTTGCCTTTTCTTTACGTCTAACATCATTTATCTCCTTTTGTTTTCCCATTTAGTGTCGAGACGGAGCGAGAGAGCGAAAGCATTACGGAGGAGAGGTATCATCTACAACCCCGTCACCTTCGAATTTAGCATGAAGGTCATTTCTTGGATGGGGAAGGAAAGAAGAAAGCCATGACGGAACGAAGAATGATCTGAGCGGATATTTTCTGGTTCTTATTATCGTTGGGGAGAGAAGAGAAGTCAGGGCGGCGACTTTCAAGATACATCGATGGATGGATGGATGATTGCGGATTGGGGAGGAATGACTCTTCTTCTTTCTTTATCTGTCGCTATACCATATTACCACTACTACCACCACCACCATACTATACTAGCATCAATCTGATATATTACATTACATCATTGCATGACTTACTCCTACGAAATCGCTCCCTTCGTGATCTTCTTTGTCCTTTGTTCCATTTCCGGCTCAATCAACATCGGCATGTCAAACTTCTCGGCTTTTGGCGGCCATTGTTGCGTCGTCGGCTTCGGATACACACTTTGGCGTCGCGGTCCGGTACACTAGTCTGATAAAGTTGTGGATCTTGACAGGGGTTGCGGCAACTGAGACATCAGAGAGCTGGACTTTTTTTAACGTCGGGTCTATCTGTCTTGCAAGTCGATGCAATGAATAACGTTGGAACAATCGATGAATCAATTCCGTCCCGTGCTCACATCGTCAGCATTGGGTCGACTGAGTTGATGGAAAATTATTGAGATCATTAGATCGATGGGAGTGTATCTCTTGTCGGTGCCGCAGGTTGTGTGCTGGTATCAGCCGCTTTGGATTACCCAGATGAACAATAGACCGCTGAGAGCTTTCGATCGATGGGTTAGTGTCTCTGTGGATTGTTTCGAGCTGTGTGCTAGTATCGGTAGCTTCGGATTACCTACGATGGTATTGTACCATTGAGAGCGTGCGATTGATCTCAGTACATCTTGGTGGTTTGCTTCGGGATGCATGCTCTGGTTGCGAGGAGTACGTCTTCAGTCATCTGTTTACGAAGTGAGCTCACATCAGCGGCTTCGGTGAATCTGAATCGACAGTCAGCCATTGAGATACTCGGTTTCAAATGCGAGCATCTCCGTGGATCAGGGCAAAGTAGGTGCTAATACCATCGGCTCCAGACTGCTTTGATCGACGTCAGACCATTGAGATATTCAACTCTATCCAGCTCTATCTCCGCGAATCGAGAGCCCGCATGCGCTCATACCATCAGCTCTAGCATACTCAAATCGATGAGTGACTATTGAGATACTCAGTTTCAATTGACCGTGTCTCTCTGGACTGACAGACTACACGTGCTCATACTATCGGCATTAGCCTGCATAAAAGGTCATCCAGCCATTGAGATACTGTATCTCGAAATACCGTATCTCGGATAACTCAGGGAGCATATGTGCCCATACCAGCGTGCTGAGTACATTGAGATTCATGTGGTGCCATTGAGAGATCGACTTCCAATTGACTCTATTTCCGTGGACTACGGGATCACAAGTGCTCGTATCGGCGGGTTTGGTATACTTTGATTGTATAGTTGCCAGTGAAAGCGTTCGAGTTCTATCGGTACTAGGTAATCGATTGCTTTTGATAGCTCCAGAGGAGCTGACACCACCTCTGTCAGGGTTGCTAACCTGTGTGAAGAACAAAGAAGATTGTTGCCGGAAACGGACAAGTCCCTTTATGTTGTCTTCGGTGTCCCGTTGGAGTTTAACGCTTTCGATGTGGAAAGAGTGGATGGCATTAGCACTAGCTGATAGGAGACGATCTACCGTCTCCATCTCTTCCTCTGTCTTGCGAGCGTCCGCTTGTGCGTGCTTTCGCTTCTTGCGCTCGTGGTTGTTCGTCATGTACTGAGTGTGGTGATTGTGGTTGGGTAGCGAGAAGTCAAGTCGTGAGCACAAAGGACTCCATTTGCGGCTCGTACAAATGGCTCTTTGTTCACAATCTCAGCGGTTCACAATGGTCATACCAGAGACTCCCAACTCATATCTGGGCATAGTCGTCCGCGGAAGAACGACACTTATTGCAAGTGACGTCTGATATTGATACCCACCGTCACGAGCCCGTCACAAGCCGAGAGCCGGTTGCTCCAAGTGAAGACCTCAAGTGAAGACCGCAAATGAAGCCTGGGTCACTCCTTCCCTCTGAGCGTGCAAACGGAAAAGTGGGGCCTGTGCGTGCGAGGTCAACAACAAGTTCGCTCATCACTCGTTCCTTCCCTCACGACACACACTTTTTTGCAAACATACCCTTTTGCACCACCACAGCCTACAACCCACCACACCAGCGACAGCACATGACCAATAATCACGAACGAAAGAAGCGTAAGCACGCCGCTGCCAACGCACGCCGCACGGAGGAGGGGATGGAGGGGATGGAGAACGCCTGGGAGGCGGATCCGGCCTGGCCGGTAATGGCGCAGGCGGATGGAGAGATGTTGGGCGCTCAAGGTGGTGATGGCAACACCGCTGACGAGGGCACCGCTGCCGAGGGTGAGGTGACTGCCGATCTTCCGAAGAAGAAGATCCGCAAAGCCAGAACCCGCAAGCGCGGCGGTGCAGCCGCGCCTCCAACAGAAGCCGACGCCGGCAACCAGGGTCTTCCTGGCTCTGCCATGGCTACAGGTGATGTTGAGGCCGGCCAGGGCCTTCAGGAGACGGCGGACGCCTTTAGGGACGATCCGCGCGTCAAGTTCCTTCAAGAGCAGCACCAGCTCCAGCTGGTTGCCCTGGAAGAATCCCTCGCATCGCGAGATGCCGCTGCCGAGGGGCATGCGGCCACCATCAAGAAGCTCACCGACGACCTCGAGGAGAGCCAGAACAAACTCCGCAATGCGGAAAAGGCGGTCAAAATCGCCGACAACTTCACTGGCGACGAAGCAGCGCGCGCCACCAAGGAGGAGAGGGCCTTCCAGAAGTACCGCGACGAGCACGAGGAGACCATCAAGGCTGCCCCAGCCACCGCCGCCGCCCTCGCTGCCGCCAGAAAGACCGTCGCCGACCTGACCAGCGAGCTCAAGGATGCCGACGACACATTGAGCTCAATGATTGCGCAGAGGGATGAGTCCATCACGGAATGCGTAAATTTGCGGGCTGCAAACGAGCGCCTCGAGTCGGAACTCGCCACGAGCAAAGAGCTCGTCGCCACCAACGCTGCCAACCACGACGCCGCCAACAGCCTCCTCGCCGACGAAATCGCTCAAGTCCACACAGAGCTCGAGGATGCCTTCTCCGACATGGCCAAAGACCTCACCATGGACGAGAAGTTCGCCTACGCCCGCGACCTGCAGCAGAAAACCACCCGCCTCGAGTCTACACTACAGGACGAAATCGAAGAACCCGAGGCCGCTGAACCCGAGGCGCTCTCGTTCAGCAAGAACACAAGCATCGAGACTGTGCCTGTCGCTGCCGTCGCTGCCACTGCCGCGAAAAAGCCACTCAAGTTCAGCGCGATCTCGGGTGTCAACACACCACCGGTCGTTCTCCCTGCCGCCGCCGCACCTGCCGCCGCCGCAAAGAAGCCAATGTCTTTCAGTGGAATCACCAGCGTCGAGACCGCGCCTGTCGCTGCTCCGGTCGCCGCCGCCGCCACGACCAAGAAGCCAATGACGTTCAGTGGCATTACCAGCGTCAACACCGCCCCTGTCGCCGCCGCACCTGCCGCCGTGAAGAAGCCACTCGCCGAAGTCATCGAGGTCACCAAGATCGTCAACGTTCCGTACGACCGTTTCGTCGACCGCGCCGTCTTCCCCTGGTGGATGTTGCTGCTCTTCCTCCTCGGCCTGCTCGCTTGTCTCGGAGGCTTCGCTGCTCTCTGGCGCGAGCAGCAGATCTGGGTCACCGCCAACGACACCGCATACCAGAGACTCATGGGCACCAACCAAGAGACCTGGCTCGAGTGGATCGTTCTGGGAGTGAAGGACCTGGTGCTGCCGCCGATCTGAGGCGCGAGCACAGGTCACAGCCTGTTTGTTACCAACAAAAGTTTCTTGGGTTGCCTCAATTCATCACGGCCTTGACGGGCGGAGTAGGTCGAGCACAGCTCCCCAAACGTCCCGAAAGCTGAGTACAGGCCTCTCTGGCTGGGGAAACCCATCCAGATGTCGCGGAAAAGAACTCTTGATCCTTTAACAAACAGTGCTGGTAAGAGATGAAAGTTTCTCGGGTTGCCTTACCTCATCATGGCCTGGAGGGACGGAGTAGGTCGAGCACAGCTCCCCAAACGTCCCAACAGCCTAGTACGGGCGGTGCTGGTGGGGAAACCCATTTCGGATGTCCCGGAACGGAACCCTTGATCCTTTTAGCAGTCGTGCTGGTATGGGATGGTTCGGTGTTTTGGCTTTGTGGGTTTTTGGTTTTCGGTTTGTTTCTGGGGTTTGGTTTTGGTTGGATGGTAGATACCCAATTTGCGTCTTCGGAATTCATGACCTTTCCGTCAATTTGTGTTTCTCGTGACTGTTTTCAATCTTCCACCATCGTGTCAAGTCCTCGCCGTACATGTTGTCGCTCTCACTGGTACGGCAGCTATTTGAGTGTACTAGAGCCGATGGTATGAGCATACCGTCACCGCCAACTATCGAAGATAACGGATGTTGACATCGACTCTCTCACTGGTACAGCAACATTTTAAGTGTACTGAAGCTGATAGTATGAGCATATCGTCGCCACTAGTTATCGGAGATCTCGCGTTTTGAAATCGAATCTCTCATTGGCATTACTACTAATAAACCAAACTACATCCGCTGGTATGAGCACATTGTCACTACCACATATCCGAGATGTCGCACGGAGTACTAGACTCTCTCACTGATCTTGCCACTGGTAGCTATACTGCATCCGCTGGTACGAGCACATAGTCTTATGGTAACCGGTAACCGCGGAGATACACCGTGAAGTTGGGTGCTCTCTCGTCGGCATAACGGTCTCTGAATTATGTCCAGTCCGCTGGTATGAGCATGAATTCTCGGCCGCTTGTCAGGGACGACGCGGGCTGTATTGTACTCTCTTATTGGTGTTACTGTTGGTAGATTTGACCGCATGCGCTGGTATAAGCGTGTTGTCTCAGCCTGGTATCGGAGATCTTGCATCTCGTTGTATGCTCTTCCGTGGCGGAGCTATGTTTGAAGCGTTCTCAATCCGCTGATAAGAGCATGCGGCTCCAGCTTTCTATCGGAGATATCCGGACTTGTGCTCGCTCGATGGTACAGCCGTAGCTAAAGTGGTTTTAATCCGCTGATATGAGCTTGCGTTTCCAGCCACTTGTTAGGATCGATGTGGACAGCTTTGTCTTGCCTTGTTGGCATTGCTGGGTCTGAGGAAGCACTGCATCCACTGATATGAGCATGGGTGGTTGCAGCAAGAGATAGTACGTACAGTTGTTGATCGCTACTAGCCGGTAATTAGGGAACCTGATGGTACGAGCAAACAATCTTGCTCGGCTCTCGGAGATGATCCTTCTATCTCCTGCGCTTTCCTTGACAGTGTTGCTGCGTTCCATTTGTGGTGTTCGCTGTTGCTACCTTTTGTTCTTGGTCAATGGCCGAGGATGGTATGTACAAGCTCCGTGCTCTCCTTGGTGTTGGTAATGGCTGGGATGTACGGAGTCCGATGACACGACTCTGCGTCTTTGCCTTTGTCTCCGGATTAGTTATTCGCTACTACCATGGATCGTACTACTACATTGGCCGGCTGTGCGCGTGGTTGCTCTCATGGATTCTGCTAGATCAAAGTGTGTTTAGTCCGATGAGACGAGCTTACCTTTTGGAAGTCGGTTGTTCGAGATGTTACGCCTGGCGAAGCAACAGGGTACTCAACGAGACGACAATAGTCAAGACTCGCGAGCCAAATACAAGAGCAGGGACTCCCTTTCGTCATCGTGCCTTGCTTACTCGTATCAGATACAGACACATACCAATACATCCTACTTCTTCCCGCCATCCCTCACCGACTTGGCAGCCTCTTTCGCCTTTGCCACCAGCTCCACCCCATCACCACAAGCCTCCAACTTCTCCTCCCAGAACTCCCACCTCTCCTTTCCGAAGCCCCTCCACTCCTTGCCCTTAACCGCCTGGCCCTGCTTGGCGATCTTACCCTGGAACTCTTTGCCCTGCTCAGACAGCGCCCAAAGAGTTGGAGCCGCGTACGCAAACCATGCTGCAGCAGCTTCGAGAGACGTCTTGTCGGCTTCGTCTGCCTTCTGGCTACTTTCAATATCCTCAAGGGCCATGCGGATTGTCCAGATGGCGTAGAGTGAGAAGTCGCTTGGAGAATCGGAGATTTGGTTACTGCTGGCTTGCTGGGTGGCGACTAGGGTTGCGGTGAAAGCGTTCAGGTTTACCCAAGCGTCGCGGGCGGAGGAGGGCGAGGAGTCGGTGGCGGCTGTGTGTCGTCGATGTCAGCTTACACGTCTTTCAGATCCGCGAATTACGATGAAAGGGAAATAAAGGAGAAGGAGAACATCGGAACTCACCATCGTTCCATGCCTCCCTCATCTGCGGCCCAAGAATCGGCAAGTCTTTCCAGACGACAGCTTCGTCCCAGATCTTACACACCTCGCCCTTGCACTCGAGCTGTGGTCTCTTCTGCACTTCTAGGACAAAGTCGGCGAGTTTCTGCCTGCCTGGTGAGTCGTGGGCTGTTTGAGTGGCGATCGTTGTGATGGCCTTCCAGACTCGCCACAGTTGGTTCTCGACTTCAGAGGCGCTCTGCGATTTCATAAAGGTCTCTTCGGTGGGTTTGCAGAAAGAGTCCAGAGTTGTGGCGAGAGAGTCGGAGTCGTCGGAGAGGTGAGTGTTAAGTGTTTTGTATTCTTGCGAGTTTGTGACCTCGTTGTCGGAGTCTTTGGAGCTCATTTTGGTAATGAGATTGGATGGTGGTGGTGAGATTGGAGACTCTGAGACTGGTAGACTTCTGTTGTTTGTAATTGATTCCTTCCCATAGGTCTTTGCACTACAGAAAGACAGATGACCTTCGAGTGTAACAGATCAAGACAAACTACATGCTTGCCAGCACGCCGTCTTCGCAACAAGCGACGTTTACGTGGCATCCACAACGATAGTCACCGGCATGGCCGAGGATTAACTTCGACCCATCACCGCGACTCAATCGCGCTCCGAGCATATGCAAGTCGTCCTCCGAGGTATCTGCATCTGCACCCCACAAACAAAAGGTGGCAGGAACCGCGAGTCTCAACCAAAGAACGTGGTCGAATCCATCACACGCCCTGACAGCTGGAACAAAATGCACAGAAGAGACCTGCCGGAAGGAGCCTAGCCGCGTAGATCCCGAGACCGGGCTTGGCCAAGTTAGAGGTCGACAGCAAGACTTCACACCCGTCTTCCACCACTCTCGTTGGACAACGCCAGACATTGAGTTACCTGCTAACTCACCGAGCCCCAGTCAATTTACTCTTTGGACACGGGGACCCACCTGCGAACCTGCGACTTCCGATAAGACATGTGCTCGCTTCGAGCCTTCTGTATGGCGAGATAGGATGTTGCCAACATTGTCGTTCAGCCCTTCCGTGCTACTCGAATGCAGGATGGGCGAATACTGATACCGGCCTGCCTGCATACTACGGACCTTCTAACCCCTTCGGACAAACTGCCATGCCTGCGTGTTTCGGTTCTTTGGCTGTAGGCCCTCGCCGACCCGTCTCTTGTAGGCAGGAGACACAGGATAGATCGACATCGCTGCATGATAGGACGGACCAACGGCCAACGCCCAGAAGAAACGTCCGAGGTAGACGAGCCAAGGGCTGGACGAGCTACCTAATCACACACCGATGTTCGTAGCAGCTCATCAAAGCGACAGCAGCGCGGAAAGTGTGTTATAGCTATTGGTGCAGCCCTGGCAAAGACTCAAGTATATAGGGAGAGTATCCGTACCGCGTTACTGCGCTCGTTCTTCTTCAGCCAGCAGCAGAAATACCATTGCCAGCCATACTTGTCTTTCGCTTCACTACCGCCTGACTATCCCACTCGCTCATCCACATACATTCGCTTCCATACCGACATCGACATCACCATGTACACCTCAATCCTTGCCGTCTTCGCTCTCGCAGCATCCACCCTCGCCGCTCCCGCCCTGATTGAGAAGCGCCAGGGCGCCGTCACTTGCGGTAGCACCGTATGGCAACCCCACTCCAGCACCATCTCCCAATCGTAACCTAATACAATCTCAACCAACAGAGCTACTCCGCCTCTCAAGTCTCCGCCGCCGTCTCCCAGGGCTGCAAATATCTCAAAGCCAACCAACAAGTCGGCAGCAACGACTACCCGCACCGTTACAACAACTACGAAGGCTTTGACTTCAGAGTCGCCGCTCCGTGGCAGGAGTTCCCGATTCTCAGGAGTGGCGTTTACACTGGCGGTGAGTTTGCTCTCGGACCTCTCTAGCTTTCTGACGATCCTCGAGATGTAGACGAGAGATTGAATCGGATGGGAGCGATTGACTAATGCGTGATACTTCCAGGCTCCCCCGGCGCCGACCGTGTCGTCTTCAACTCCAACTGCGGCTACGCTGGTTCCATCACTCACACTGGTGCTTCGGGGAACAACTTTGTTGGGTGCTCTGATACCTCTTAGATTCAGTCTGAGGAAGGAACAACCGGGCCCAGATGATGGATTTTATTCTGTTCGAGATTTAGCGGTGCGGAAGAAAGCTGCGAATGTCCAATTGGACTAAATGTACCGTAGAGATTCCGGAGATACGATACAGCAAGACTTGATTGAATGATGAAATTAGGAAAAGAACTTGGTCTTGCATTGTTTTGTGTGCTATTGTGGTGCTCTTGCTTGAAGAGTGATGTGCTATCTCTCTTTCCCAGATACTCTAGTACACGGTCAGCATATATTTCATGATGAACGTGACTATGCGATTTCATGGGGCGATGGATGATACGAACTGGAATCGCCGGCCCCGTATCTCGACCCTCGAACTACACCACAATCGGCTGACCACTCCTTTGTTTGGTTAGGGAACAAAGAAAGTCAAACAAAGCTGAAGAGGCGATTGAGGATTTTGTCACAGGGCGTTGCTTCGCATACCAAGTAACTACAGGCCGTAATCTAGTGTAGTCCAAGCATACTGTCAAAAGATGTAAGACCCACTTTCCAGGATCCATCTCCCAGAGTCGTTTGAATCAAGCAAAGAAAAAACAGAAAAAGCACAACTAACCAACCGACCAAGTCGCAATCAATCCCGGCATCGCTATCGCATTCCCCAGAACCTGCGCAAACTACTCATTCTACTCCAAAAAGTCACAATCCATCATCGTAGTCGATCGTAGCGCCTGCAAAGCGATGGAAAAGCGCCAGCACAGCGCCTTTCCCTCACTCTTTCACTCACAATCTGAATCTCACACTTCACTCACATTCACTTTTCACAACAAACCAGCAATAGCATGCTGCATCATCTTATCGAAAATCTCATTCGCCTCGGCATCGTACGACGGCCTCGACACACCCCCGTTCTCCGCCTGCCGCAACATCTGCACCACAAGCCGCACAGTCTCCGCCGGCGGCTGGTAGGTCGTGTCGTTCGCGATCTGCTGTTCGAGGATGAAGTGCTCAACTTGCTTCTCGCAGCTGGCGGTGGGGTAAGCGGTAGTCACGAGGCTGCTGAGAGGGCCTGGGGCTTGAGGGGAGATGAGGTTCGGTTCGTATGAGGCGGACCGCTGGGGGAGGACGGTGACGGTGTTGTTGTTCGTGGTTAGAAGGTCGGTTTGTGGGGTCGCGGAGAGGGCGTATTCGGATGAGGTTTCGTCTTGGTTGTTGTGGTCCTCGTCCATGACCATGTCCACGGACATGTCGCTGTCTGAGTTGCCGAATACGGCGCTGTCGGAATCTAAGTTTGCGAAGTCAATGTGCTCTGCCGAGGCGGAGAAGTCTTCAGTGCAAGAAGTAGAAGGGTCGAAAAGAGAAGGGTTGCGCAGACGGGCGTCTGGCTGCTGCGGCAAGGAGGAAGAATATGTGGCAGTTTCAGTGGGGTACGTGTAGTTTGTGTCGGGCCAGAACTGGCCGCCGGCTGCGGCTTCGGCAGGGGTGATCAGAGGAGAGCTGGTGGAGGCTTCGGTGAAGTCTTGCCAATCCATGCCGTCAGGGAAGCCGAGCTCTATGCTGTTTGCAAGGCCATCGTTGACAAGGGGCGCAGCGTTCTGGTCGTGGAAGGCGTCAGAAGAGTCGACCTGCTGAGCCGTCGAAGGCGCGAAAGCAGAGTCGCTGTTGCTGGCCGGATACGGTGCGTTGTTGGTCTGGAAATCATGATCTTGGTTAGTCGAGACCTTGGCGTATTCCCCCCTCTCGTCGTCCCACTCCAGATCCACGCTTGGATCCCACACCGTGCCCTTCAGGTCTTTCTTCGTGCTGTCCTCGTTTGTCAAAGCTTTCAGAGCGGTGGCCTGGCGATGGGCCAAAGTCTTCTCCTTCAATCTGTGGTCGCCAATGTTTGCGCCGCACTTCTTGCAGATGCCGTGCTTCTTGGGGCACTTGTGAGAGCCGGTAAGCTTGAACGGGCCCGCGGTGGGCTTGATCGGAGAAATGGTGTCGCTTTTGCGACCATCGACGACTGAGGCAGGCAGCAAGCCGTGGAAGACACACCACTGCAGCTTGGCCGGGTCCAGGAGCTTAGGGTTCAGCTCTTGCCACTGGAGGGAGTCGAGAGGGGTGACAGCGGCACCATATGGGAATTCAAGAAGCGCGCGGCCGGCGGTGCTGCGCTGGTCGTATGGCAGAGGGTACTCGGTCTGGAAATGATCAAGCTGCTGACCAGCGTCGAGCAGATGATACCAGCGAGCAACGCGATCCTTGCGTGCCTCGGGTGAGTCGATGATAGCCGTGTCGTCCTCGAAGCTCGTGCTTTTGCCGGATCGCTTGTCGTCGCCGTAATCGCCCCAAGGGAGGATAGAGAAGTTCCAGGTGCAATGAATGCTGCCGCAGACGCCGACACCATACGCGCGAGCACCGCACAGATGCTCTTTGCCGTCGTCAAGCTGCGGGTCTGGGTCGTCCGGGCACGTCAGCACGCCGTTGCGGTCGAGCGCCGCCTTGTCACATGCGTGCGCGATCTTCAACTTCTCGTGCAGGCACAGGAAGCGGAAGCGCGTGAAGACGCACATGTTAACAGTAGTAGTGAGGTTGTATCCGTGAGGTTGTAGTGGTTTGAGTCGAAAGCTTGTGATTTGCGAAAAAGAAATTTGGAGGAGCGTGGTGGAGTGGTTGGAGAAGGAAATCACAAGGAAGGCGGCGGGGCTTTTGGCCTGCTCCAGGGTGTCGTGAAGTGAAGATGTGGGTGTCGTCTGCCTAGCTGCCTAGTAACGGCGAGTCCTTCACTCTCACCTGCCAAAGTTTGCATGTTACTGTCGACCCGGTCGAGGTAAGAAACGGTCACGTGACCTATAAGTGAATTAGAAAGCTGAAGCCCAACACCTGAATCACAATCGCATTGTGATCTGCCCCCAAGACTGTCATGCTCGAGTTGGTCTTTGTTTGCCACCGATCGAGAACTTAGATATGCGAGATAATCAGGCAGAGTCAACGTTGCTGG